>Ga0123355_10008995_pt1 | contig 15139 bp, 10 predicted proteins | sample TergutEmb28metaG_3_FD_89872 | JGI IMG/M metagenome (GOLD analysis project Ga0123355, IMG submission 89872) | Embiratermes neotenicus P1 segment gut microbial communities from Petit-Saut dam, French Guiana - Emb289 P1 | ecosystem: Host-associated > Arthropoda: Insects > Digestive system > Gut ...
AGCCAATTCGGTCAATAATTATCCGTTTGCGCCTATGGCGATCGCCGAAGATCAGGCTGGATCTCTGCTCTTAGGCGAGCACGCCATATCCGCGGGCCATCGCGGCGGCGAAGGCCGGGATCAGGGCAAAGAACGCCACCTCGGCCCACAGATAACGCCTGACGCCAGCAATGTCCGGCGCGGCGGGGACGAAGGCGGTGTCCGCCTTCAGCGCCCGGCGCCAGCGAATGATCTGTATCGTGGGGACGATCGAGAGCACGGCGACCACGACGAATGCCGCGATCTTGGCCCAAAAGAGGCCGTTGGCCTGGTAATAGGCCCAGCCTTTCGCGGCATAGATCGCGCGCGAGAAGCCGACCACGACAATCGCCACCGCGAGGATCCCGTACCAAGTGTCGACGCTCGCAACGCGCAAGATGTCTTCGCGTTTCATGCTTGGGCGAATGGTGCCAATCTCAAATGCCAGAACCCCGGCAAGCAGGAAGATCAGGAGGTGGTGTGCTATAGCGAGGGATAGATCTGTCGTCGCGAAATCAAACATCAGCGATCCTCCGTTTGGAAGCCTTGCAGCGGCCTGTTCCATGGGGCAGGCGGTGCGGCCATACCGCTTCGCGGCAGAAGCGGCGCTCGAAACATCCGATCAGCTTGTCGACGTGCATCGACGTCTCTTTGAGCCCCCCATTCGAATCGTTTCTTAATCCCCTTCGGTCCCCATGTCCCGCATCTGCCGGCGATCGTGGTGCCGATTGTGCGACCCCGGACGGATGACGCCTATGGTGCTCCTCCGAGATTGTCGTCGGAACCGAAAGGCGATGGTGCTACGAAATCAAAGCCGGTACTGCGGTGAATATGAGGCGCTTTATTGCGCGCGAGGCTTTTACGGGGCGGCGCGGCCACCGTTTGGGCATCCTGGCTGCCAGCTGCACTGCCGGATTGTGGATCGGCAGGCATGGTCGCGACAGGCACCTTCTGCGGCAACGACGTTGCGGACGCCGGTCGCGAAAGCGGTTGATCCTTTTGTGACGGCACAGGCGCAAAGACCATCCCAAGGATGGCGGCGATGGCTCCGATGCGCGTCCATCGAAGCGCCGTACGGACCATCGCGCTGTCTTGCGCCCTTCTCCGTCTCCATTCCGTCGTTTCGCCTGGGGTCACGCTCAGGTTCGAACCGGCCGTGGGCGTCAGCCGCGCGTCAATGGCATCGTCTTCCCCCGGCATCTGCAGGGCTTGCGGCTCCGCACGGTCGCCTAACCTTTTCTTTGCCATAGATTTTCTGCCATGCTGCGGACGCCAATTCCCAGTCTTGTCGTTTTTGCCGCGATCCTGGCGGATGCGGAATTTGAACAGGAGACGGCAGGGATGTCTACGCTATCAATCTGATTAGTACCCCCCGGCCCGGCAATCGGAACACCCGCGGCCTCGCGCCCTCCCTTTTGTCATCGTTGGTGACGGCGACCCGGGGCTGCTTCAAGGGCGCGCTGGAGGCGACAGCCGATGCCATTGATACTGTCCAACATATGGAGGATCAGTGTTGGAACACGGCGCTGAAGGCGGTCAAAAGCGGGCTTCTCGATCTGATGCCCCATCATCGTCAGATTTATCAATGAAAGGCGTAGTGCCAACCCGCAGCCAACAAAAGCGCGACAACAGCGACCGAGAACAGAGCGAATTTCAGACCGCTTCGGACGCGTTCGTACAGACCGGGTCCGATCAGACCAGATGGGGAAGCACCGCTCACGCCATCCTCGGGCTTGTATCTGGGTCTTGACATAGCTGCTCCGCCAAAAGCCTCCCCCTTCCTCGAGAATAAGCGCCGGCCGAGATTTTGAAAATGGGGCGCCAGGTGGGCGATAGGGGTTTGCGATCGCATAAAAGTGTTATGGATCCATATTAAGGTGTCACGAACCCGCATCATGGAAGAATCCGATGAAGCGCTCGATCGTTGCTGCCACGCTCATCTGCGCCGTTGCCGGAAAAGCCGCCGCCGCCGATGCTCCTCACAGCGTTCTGCTGTTCGTCGCAGATGGACTGCGCCCTGGAATGGTGACCGAGCAAACAACGCCCACAATGAGCGCGTTGTGGAAACAAGGAGTTCGTTTCACCAACACCTATTCGATGTTTCCGACCTTCACGATGGGCAATGCTTCCGCGATGGCAACGGGTCACAAGCTCGGAGACACCGGCAACTTCAGCAATACCATAGATGCCGGCTTCCACGTGCCCGGTGCCGGCGCAAGCCTGACGCCGTTCCTCGAAAGCGATCCGGTCCTGGGCGATGTCGATGAACATTACGCCGGCGACTATCTTAATCAAGAGACCGTCATGAAAGCCGCGAGGCTTGCGGGATTCGGCACGGCGACCATCGGTAAACTGGGCCCTGCGCTGGTTTTCGACCACACTGAGCGGTCGGGCGAGCAAACGGTCGTTATTGACGACATGACGGGCCGGCCGGGTGGAGTTGTCCTTAGCAAGGACATAAAAGCGAGACTCACCTCGGCTGGCGTCGGCGTCGAGGCTCCCAGCCGCGGCGACAACGGTCGGGCCGGCGATATTCGCAAACCAGGTACATTGGAGGCCAACACTGTGCAGCAGGACTATTTCCTGAACGCCGCCACGAAAGTCGTCCTGCCGATGCTCAAGGAACGGGGGAAGCCGTTTATGCTGGTCTTCTGGTCCCGAGACCCTGACGGCACGCAACACAATCAAGGCGACAGTCTGAATCGTCTGTTGCCGGGAATCAACGGCCCCACGTCACTGGCTGCTATTAGGAACGCAGATCGGGATTTGGCCGGGCTGATCTCGACCCTCAAATCTCTTGGCCTCGACAAGACGACGGATGTCATCATCACTGCCGATCACGGGTTCTCAACGATCACGAAGGAGAGCGCGACCAGCTTTGCCGCAACGCAGACCTACAGCGACGTCCTTCCCAGCCACCTGCCGGCCGGGTTCGTGGCGATTGATCTGGCCCATGCCTTGAACCTGCCGCTGCTCGATCCGGACAACAAATATGCGACGATCCTTGCCGATGCTCATCCGTCTCGAGGAGACGCTCTGATAGGCGGGGACAAGGATCATCCCGCGGTGGTTGTTGCAGCCAATGGCGGCTCTGATCTTGTTTATATCCCGGAGGGCGGTCGGGAGATGGCGCGCAAGGTCGTCGACATTCTCTCTGCTCAAGACTATGTCAGCGGAATCTTCGTCTCCAACGACCTGGGCCCGATACCGGGCACGCTCCCGATCTCGGCAATCGACCTGAAGGGCTCCGCTGTCACGCTCATCCCGTCCATTGTCGTGAATTTCCGCTCTTTCACGACAGGCTGCGCCGACTCCTTGATTTGTGGTGTGGAGGTCGCCGACAGCGTGCTCCAGCAGGGACAAGGCATGCACGGTAGCTTCAGTCGTGCGGATACCGCCATTGTCACTGGGGCGCTTGGACCGGATTTCCGCACGGGATTCGTCGATCCCGCGCCGACCAGCACTGCCGATATCGGCAAGACAATGGCGCATATTCTCAAGCTTAACGTTGCCGATGTGGGGAAACTCGTTGGCCGCGTCCTCGTCGAAGCCATGCCGAACGGAGCAATGCCGAAATGGACAGCAACGATGCAGGTCTCCGATCGCAACGGACGTGGCCAGACGACGATGGTGAAGACACAGGCTGTCGGCGATGTTCGCTACTTCGACGCGGCCGGTTATCCGGGCCGCTCGGTTGGCTTGCCCGGGCGGCCCCCTGGCTACTGAGATCCCCCCTGGCTACCGAGATCCTTTAGACGAGGACACGTCCGTCAACCGGCGCGTTTTTTGAAACACAAGCTGCCGGCTCTAGCGAGAAGATTCGGGATATGGCCCCCGGAGATTCTGGGCACTGCGCAGCTACTGCATGCATATTTGGCGCTTTCATGGCGTTTTCGATGGATGGGAGGCAAGCGCGAAGCCGGCGAGCCCGGCTTGTCCTCAAGCCCGTGCTGCCAGTCAGAAGAGGCTACGTCAGCGCCGGTAGCAGCGCCTGCGCTTCCGCGATCTCAGGCATCTCCGGCGTCGGGGAAAAGCCTTCGAGCGCGCGCGCCAGGACGGCATGCGCTTCCGCCGCCTGGCCGGTCGTTCGCAGAAGCTTGGCGAGCGCCAGCGCCGCTTGCAGACCGAGACTGCGGGCGCGCTGCCGTCGGGCGATGTCGATCGCCGTCCGGAAGGCTTCTTCGGCGGGGACGGAATCCGACGGATCGCATTCCAGCAGGATCTCGCCGCGGAGGCGATGGATGAAGGAGAGGTAGCAACGATTGTCGCCTCGACCGGCGAAGGCCAAAGCATCGTCGATGCGCTTCAGCGCGCTCTCGGCCGCCATCGTGTCCGTCTCGAGTTGCGCGAGCAGCGCCTGAAAAAACGCCATGTTGATCGTGGCGCCCTGGTCGGAACAGGCCGCCAGATCACGTCGAAATTCAGCGGCAGCGGCGGCCGGATCATGGAGGCGGCCGCGCGCCCAAGCGGAGCTCAGTTCCGCCCACCGACGCCAAAGGGTCATCCCGTGCTCGCGAGCGCACGATTCCAGAGCCGCCGCCGAGCATAGAGCGGCAGCTGCGTCCCCGCGCAGGACTTCGAGATGGGATCTGAAGAGGAGCGGATAGCCCATCGACGGGACGTGGCCGAGCTCGGCCGCGCGCCGGTTCGCCCTCTCGATCAATTCGCGCGCGCGGTCGACCTCGCCCAATTGCCAGGTCGTGATGGCCAGACAGGACATGGCCAGCGCGCCGGTGTACTCGCCGAAGCGCTCCCGTGCTTTCTCTTCATGTCCGGGCGTGCAGGCTTCGAGCGCCCGCTCGCAATGGGCTTGCGCGTCCAGAAAATCACCGGAGAAATAACTGATCAATGCGAGGCTACGGTGGGCAACACCGGTTTCGACCACACGCCCTGCATCCTCGGCTTCCCGAAGGAACGTGGAGGCCAGCTCGCGGGCCGAGCTCAGCTCGTCTCGCACGATCTCCAGGGTCCACTGACCGTGGCATGCTGCGAAACGTTCGGAAAAGTCGGCGGTCCGGGCGGCGAGCTCCGCGGCGCGCGCGAAGGCCGTTTTCGTTTCCTCTGCGGCGAAGCCTTTGGACCACATCATCGCCTGACCGTAGTCGGTTTGCAGCTTGAGCCGCCGCTTCAAAGAAGCAGCCGCATCCGCTCGCCGCGGCGCCGCTCCAGATGCCTTGTCCGCCATGGCGATCGCCTTGCCGAGATGGGCGATCGCCTCCTGGAAGGCCGAGCGGCGCAGTGCCTGGTCGCCCGCTCGTCCCCACCATCTGATTGCCGCATCGTCGAGCCCGGCCTCGGTAAAATGATGAGCGATCGCCTCGGGCTCGGCGTTCGCGCTGAGCAGCGCCTCGGCCGCGCGGCGATGCAGCACCTGGCGCCGGCTCTTCAAGAGGCTCTCGTAGGCCGCGTCGCGGATCAGCGCGTGCTTGAAACGATATGACGCATTTGGCAGCGCGCCTTCGACGAAGAGAATATCGGTTTCGGCGAGGCGTCGGAGGGCGATCTGCAGGCTGCGGTCGTCGATTGCGGATTGCGGGGCAGGGTCATTGACCCTGCCCACTGAGCCGCGGTCAGCGACCGATGCTACCGCACGATCTTCGGCCGAGGCTGCTGCGGCACCGGCGACAGCGCTGAGCAGGGCATAGGAAAAATCGCGCCCCAGAACCGCACCGATCTGCGCGACCTCGCGCGCTTCGCCGAGCCGGTCGAGCCGCGCCGCGAGCGACTGCTGCAGGGTCGGCGGGATGGCTTGCGTGCCGCCATCGATGCCGTGCTCGAGCAAGAATCGCGTCACCTCCTCGACAAAAAGCGGCACGCCGCCGGTGCGTTCGCTGACCCCTTCGACCACCTCTTCGGATACCGCATGGCGCGAAGAGATCTCGCCGACCATGCGCGCGACCTGAGGGTGGTCGAGGGGCCCGAGCGCGATCACGCCGTGGTGCGGTCGCAAGCTCCAGGGCGAGCGGAACTCAGGGCGCGCTGTCGCGATGATGAAGAGCGACGCGTGGGCGCCGCGCTCGGCGAGCGTGCCCATGAGCTCGAGCGTGGTCGGATCGGCCCAGTGCAGGTCCTCGAAGGAGAGCGCGATGACTTGGGAGCGCGCGCTCGCCAGAACCCAGGCGACGAGCGCCGCCAATTGCCGGCGCCGCAATTCTTCCGGCGCGAGTTTTACCGTGCGACGCTCGGGCAGGGGAATGCCGACCAGGGGGGCGATAAGGGGCGCGTATTCGGCCGGGTGGAGACCGATGAGGCCTAGCGTGCTCTCGAGGTTGATGAGACGTTGGTCCGCGGGGATCTCCGCGCCGCCGAAACGCTGGCGGCCCCATTGGGCGAGCGGGTGCAGAGGCGTGTTCTGCAGGAGCTGCGACGACGACCACTCGATGAAGGTGTGCCGGGTCTCGCCGAGCCGGGCGCGGAACTCCTCTATGAGCCGCGACTTGCCGATGCCGGGCTCGCCGACAACGAGCGCGAGCTGACCCTCGCCCTTGCGGGCGCGCTCCCAGCGCCGCTCGAGGAGGTCGAGCTCCTCCTCGCGCCCCACGAGCCGAGTCCGCGTCCGTGTGCTCGCAGGCGTTTCGCTGCTCGCCCATAGGATGCTGTATAGCGTGACGGGCGCCGCCACACCCTTGAGCTCGTGGGCGCCCTTGTCCTCGGCCACGAAGAGGCCGGCGGTCTGGCGCTGGACGGCCGCGGTGACGACGACCGTTCCCGGCTCCGCTGCACCTTGAACGCGCGCCGCGATATTGGGCGCTTCACCGAACACTTCGCCGCTCGTATCGACCACGACGGGTCCCGAATCAAGGCCGATGCGCGCAGAGAGCTGAGGCGCGCCTTTGCCCGCGTTCTTCGCGTTGACCTCGGTGAGGGCGCGCTGGATCGCTAGTGCCGCGCGCACTGCGCGTTCGGCATCGTTCTCCCGCGCGTGCGGATAGCCGAACAGAGCCATCAGCCCGTCGCCGAGCCTCTTCAGCACATGTCCGCCAAGCCCATTGACTGCGCCGGACGCTTCGTCGAGATAGGCGTTGACGACGCTGCGCCAGTCCTCGGCGTCGAGCCGCGACGCGAGCGCTGTCGAACCGACGAGATCGCAGAACATGACCGTGATAGGGCGGCGCTCGGCGTCTGGGCGGAACGTTCGCTGCGGCGGCGAAAGGGCGGCGGGCGGCCGCACTGGCTCCGGAGCCATCCAGAGCGGTCCCTGAGACGGCCGGGAGCCGAGCGGCCTGAGATTGGCGATTGCCTTCATCAGGCGCTTGCGGGCCCCGAGGGGCAAGCCGATTTTTTCAAGGTCGGCTTCGGTAACGTCGGGCAAGACATCGACGTCGATATCGTGCGCGCGGAAGGTCGCTTCGTACTGTCCTAAGCCGATCCCCTTCAGCCACTCGCCGACGTCCATGGCCGCCTCCGCATGGCCCGTCAGGATAGTCTCTTAGCCGCGGCGTCTTGTCCAGCAGCGGGGCCAATCGCAGAGGGTGATGAGCGAAGGGCGCTTCCGGGCCACACGCAATGGGCCCGCAAAGGAGATTTCCGTGTTCCGATAGAGCAGGATTCCGCCTTAAGCTCTGCGCTCGCCTTCATAAAATGTGGTCTGCGCATTCAATGCGGCGGCTTGGCGGCAGCTCTTTCGGCATTTTCTTTCTGCTTCGCGGGTCAGGCCACGCTCCCTGACCTGCCAGCTGATGACGGCGCTCGATCTCCGTAAGTTGCTGAGGGGGCGAGGGGTCGAGCCGAAGCGCTCCCTTCCTCGCCTCAGGTGTCACGGTCTGCGAATTGCGTCGCGCGGCCGGTGGCGCCGGACGGCGTCGGGATGGGTCGAATCTGAACCCATGTAGATCCCGCGCTCCCAGTTTCGCTTGAGCGGGTCGTGAACGTTGAGGGCCATTCGGCCGATCCCGTCAATTTCGATCTCGACCGTCTCGCCGTCCTGCAGCGCCCCGAGGCCTTCGTGATTGGTGCCGCAGGCGATGATGTCGCCGGAGAACATTGTCATGACCGTCGTTGCGAACTCGACCAATTCCGGCACCCGGTGCTCCATATCGTCGGTGTTGTAATTGTGCCGGAGCTGACCGTCGTTCCAAAAGCGGACCAAGAGGTCATTCGGCTCGGCGATTTCGTCGGCGGTGACGATGCAGGGACCAAGCGGCGCGAAGGTGTCGAAAGACTTGCCGAGCCAACTCATCGGCTGGCTTGCCGGCCAGGTGCGTCGGCCCTCGCCCCGCGCCGTAACGTCGATGAAGCAGGTGTAGCCGAAGACGGCCTCGCGCCAGTTCCCGCTCTTTACCATTTTCGCGGGGCCTTTGATGACCAGGGCAAGTTCCGCCTCGTGCATGAAGATCCACGGGTCGGTATAGGCTGGCAGCTGAATGGTATCGCCCGGCCCAATGACAGCGTCGGGATTCTTCATGAACATGTTGAGCGGTCGCGCTTCACGCTGCGCATGCTCCCAATAGTTGGCAAGGGCACAGAGAATTTTGTGGGGACGAGGCAGAGGCGCCCTGAGCCGGACAGACGTAATCGGCAGAGCCGGTGCTGAACGGGCATGTTCCGCAAGTTTCGGGCGCAGAGCCTCGAAATCGTCGATGATCCCTTCCATGACCAATTGGGGCGTGTGGTTCGGCCGGACGTCCGCAGAAATGTCGACTATGCCGCGGTCGGTCATGAGCCCCGGCAGGATCAGGCCGGTCTCACTCTGCTGAAAGAGGACGAGTTTCACTGTCGACTACCTCAGAAGTGGCGCGCGACGTGCAGTTGGCCCAATTTAAGCCTGGGTGACGGCCATGTCGCCCAAATAGGCATGCCGGATTTGTTCGTTCTGGCGCAATTCGGCCGACGGGCCGCTGAGAACAACCTCGCCCGTCTGAAGCACATAGGCGCGGTCGGCGATTGCCAGTGCCATGTTGGCATTCTGCTCAACCATGAAGATCGTCGTGCCTTGTCGGTTTATCTCGCGAATAATGTCGAAGACCTGTTCGACAAAAGCAGGCGACAGCCCCATTGAAGGCTCGTCCATGCATAAGAGCTTAGGGCGTGCCATCAATGCCCGCCCGATCGCGACCATTTGCTGCTCGCCGCCCGACAACGTGCCCGCCAGCTGGCGCAAGCGCTCCTCGATCCGGGGGAACAACGCGAAAACGCGCGCCAAATCCTCGTCAAACTCTCGTCCGCGACGGCGCGTGTAGGCGCCCATTTCAAGGTTCTCGTATACGGTCATGCGCGGAAACAGCCGGCGCGCCTCCAGCACCGGGGCGATACCGCGTCGCACCCGCTCGGTTGTGCCGACACCGTGCAAGGATTGGCCCTCGTAGTAGATTTCGCCACGGGTCGGCTGCACGATGCCCATGATCGTCTTCATCGTCGTCGATTTCCCGGACGCATTGCCGCCCAAGAGACAGATGATTTCCCCCGTCTCGATGGTGTAGTCGACCGATTTCAGCGCATGAAAATCGCCGTAATGGGCGTCGACGGCCTTGAATTCGAGCAGGACGGTCATGCGAGCACTGAGCCGCGGCCGAGATAGGCGCGGATGACTTCTTCGTCACGGCGTACTGTCTCGGCCGGCCCTTCTGCGATCTTCTCACCATGGTCAAGTACGACGACGTGATCGGCGAGGCTGACGACGACATCGAGCTTGTGCTCGATCAACACCAGCGTCAGCCCGGCCTGATGCAGGCTCCGGAGCTGGTCCGCGAGCTCCCGGGTTTCGGCCGGGTTCATGCCGGCGGTCGGTTCATCGAGCAACAACAGCTTGGGTCGCGCGGCAAGCGCGCGGGCAATCTCGGTTCGCCGCCTGTTGGCGTAGGAAAGGCTCGAGGCGACGTGCTCGGCGCGCGGCAACAGCCGGTTGCCGAACAGGGCGAGGATTTCGAGCGCACGCTCCCGCGCCTCTTCTTCCTCGCGGCGGGTCCTTGGCAACCGCAACAGTGCGCCGGCTGCACCGGTCCCCATACTCGCATGCATGCCGATCATGACGTTTTCAAGGACCGTCAGGTTCGGAAACAGGCGGATGTTCTGAAAGGTGCGCGCGATGCCGCGCTCGAGCACGCGGTGTGGCGGGAGGCGGCTGATCTCCCGGCCGGCAAAGCGCACGGATCCGCTGTCGGGCGCCACGAGGCCGGTAACCGCGTTGAACAAAGTCGACTTGCCCGAGCCGTTCGGACCTATCACCGCGACGATCGAGTGCGCCTGCACATTGAGGGAAACCGACCTGAGCGCGACAAGGCCGCCGAATCGGACCGTCAGATCGGCGATATCGAGGAGCGGTCCTGCTGCGGCGCGATCGGGGGCAGCGAGATCCCGCAGCGCGTTTAACCCGCCGCGCGATACCAGGGTCGATTGCTGGCCGCTGCCCCGCGCCGGCACACGTCGCGACGCCGGGATCAGGCCGTCGCGGCGATAGAGCATCATTACGACCAGGATCACGCCGAAAATCAGCTCGGTCGACGACGCGAGCTCGACATGCTGCAACCAGCCGACACTGATCAGCCGGCCGAGCGCGTGCAGCCATTGCGACAAGTCCTCGAGAAACCAGGATTGCAAGACTTGCAGCAGCAACGCTCCGAGGACGACGCCCCACACGCTGCCGATCCCGCCAAAGACGATCATGACGAGCACCATCACCGAGACCGGGAACATGAACATCTCCGGAGTCGCGGTCTGCAATTTGGCGACATAGAAAGTGCCCGTGGCACCGGCAAAGGCGGCACCGATCGCGAAGGCGAGCAGCTTGAACCGCACGCGGTCGACGCCCATCGCCGCCGCCGCGATTTCGTCCTCGCGGATCGCCATCCAGGCCCGGCCGACGCGGGAATTCTTCAATCTGAGGCTGGTGACGATCAGCAATGCGACCAGGGTGACGCCGACATAATAATAGGGCGTCGCATCGATCCCGAAGCTGTGGCCGAAGAGCTGTGGCGGGGCGACGCCGTTCAAGCCCATGGCACCATTGGTCACGCTCGGAATGTTGCGCGCGACAATCGGCACGATCTCGCCAAACCCCAAAGTAACGATCGCCAGGTAATCGCCTTTGAGGCGCAATGTCGGCGCTCCGAACAGCACGCCGAAAAAGGCGGCGATCGCGGCCGCAATCGGCAGCATTAGCCAGAACGACACTTGAAAATGGACGACGTCCCCGGTCGCGCCCGGCATACGCGCGACCAGGTCGAGCCAGCGAAACGGCTCCCAGACACTGCTCCATTCAGGCTGAAGCTGGAACGAGCTGGCCACACCGTAGGCGTATGCCCCGATGGCAAAGAATGCGGCGTAGCCGAGATCGAGCAGACCGGCAAAGCCGACCACGATGTTGAGGCCGAGCGCAAGCGCGGCAAAAGAAAGCGCGTTTGCCGCGGAATCGATGTCGGCATCGTTGCGATGCAGGATCGGGAACAGGAGCGCAAATGCCGTGACCAGAACCAGCGCGAGGCGCGCGCGGGCGCGCGAGGAAATAACGGCGGTCAATGGCGCCAGCCGTGCCTTTGCGCGCGGTCCCGTCTGAAGCGCTGTCGTCTGGCTCGGAGGCGGCTCGTCGATGTCCGCCATCTTACGATTTCTGCGGGTTCGAGCGACCGAACAGACCGGCGGGAACGACCACGAGGACGAGGACGAGGATGGAGAAGATGATCACATCAGTCCACCGCACCGCGATCAGCTGGCCGCCCAGGGTCTCGATCAGCCCGATCAGCAAGCCGCCGACCATTGCCCCTGGGATGCTGCCGATGCCTCCCAACACCGCAGCAGTGAAAGCCCGCAATCCCACGGTGTAGCCGACGATAAAGCTCGTGTAATTGTAATAAAGGCCGAAGATCAGCGCCGCCGCTCCGGCGAGCGCCGATCCCAGGAAAAAGGCTGTGACGATGACCCGGTCGACGTCGACACCCATCATTCGCGCGGCCTCGCTGTCTTGCGCGGTGGCACGCATCGCCTTGCCGAGGCGAGTGCGGTTGACGAAGACGTGGAGCGCAACCATCAGCACCACCGCCACAATCCAGATGAGGACTTCCTTTAATTCCACAACCACTTGGCCAAAATGCCAGCGCACGACGGGGAGCGGATTGGGGTAGTTCTCCGAGCCCGCGCCGACCGTCAGAAGGACGGCGTTGAACAGGATGTAGTTGACGCCGATCGTCGTGATCATTGCGGCGGTGCCGCGCACACCGCGCAACGGCCGCAGCGAGATTCGTTCGATCACGACCCCCAAGACGCCGGCCGCCGCCATCGTCGCAACAAAAGCAAAGGCGAGAGCCCCCGCCAGCGCCGCTCCGGTAAGAATCCGGGTCTGCCCCGAGACGCCGAACAGCTGCAGGGCCCACATCCCGACAAACGAGGCGACCATGAACACATTGAAGTGGGCGAAATTGATCAGCTCCAGGATGCCGTAAACGAGCGTGAAGCCGAGCGCAAGCAGGGCGTACATGGCACCGAGACTGAGGCCGTTGATGGCCTGTTGCAGCAGCACTTCGTAGGTGGTCATCGCTGCGCAGCGGTGTGATCGCTGGCCGCTTTCAAGCGTACTGCCATCATGAGCTGGCCGGCGCCACGCCGATATATTTGAATTGGTGGAGCACGTCGTCGAGCGGATGTTTGTCGTCTCGGGTAATCTGAAAGACGCTAACAACCCGGTTCGCGATGTCGCCGTTGGCGTCGAAGCTGATCTCGCCCTGGAGGGTCTTGACACGCGACTGCTGGATCGCATCGCGCACGGCGTCGCGGGTGACGGTGCTGCCTGCGGCGGAAACGCGCCTGATGGCGTCAAGGATGACGAGTGCCCCATCATATGCGGTGATCGAGTAGTTGTTGGGCTGCTGCCCGTATTTCTTGACGAAACGCTCGATCATCGGAGCGGCGTCGGGGTTTAGGAGCACGTTCGGCGCTGCGACCGTCGCGTACCAGCCCTGCGCTGCCGGGAAGCCCGCCCCTTTCAGGGTCTCGGCGCCATAAACACCATCGCCGCCCGCTTTGATCACATTCGGGATGATGTCGAAGGACTCCTTGACGAGCTTCACTCCTGCTTGCGCCACCCCGCCGAAGTACAGCGCCTGGGGATTGAGCGCTTTTATTTTGGTCAGGGTCGTCGTGTAATCTGCTTCTTTCGGATTGAGTTGGTCGCGCCCGAGCACATCGAGCCCGCGCTTCTTGGCCTGCGCCTGAAACGCATCGGCGAGCCCGACGCCGTAGGCGCCGCCGTCGTCGAGCACATAGACCGATTTGACCTTCAGTGTATCGGCGAAATAATTCGCCATGTTTGGCCCCTGAAAGGCGTCGGTGGTGACCGTCCGGAAAAAAATTGCCTTTCCGGCGGGCCTGTATTGCGCGGCAAATCTCGGATTCGTGATGTCGGGGTTGGTCGAGCTGGGCGTGACCGTGGCGAGGCCGCCTCGGCTCAGGATGGGCGACATGGCCTTGCCTGAGCCGCTCATCTGCGGGCCGATCGCAGCCACGACCGCATCGTCGACGACCATTTTGCGGGCATTCGTGGCCGCCTGTGCCGGGTCATATTGGCCGGCGGTTGCCGTTCCGTCGTCAAGCTGGAGCACGTCGATTCTGTAGCCGTTAATCCCTCCAGCGGAATTGGCTTCGTCGATTGCCAGCATGGCGCCGTCTTTGATCAGCCCGGCATCGTGCGCGTCGGCGCCGGTGAAGGGCAGGCTGATGCCGATTTTGACCGATTTATCGCCGGCAAGCACCCCGGCGCCGCGGCTGGCCGTTGTGCCTGCGAGTGCAATTGCTGAGAGGCAGATAATGACAGAACGGCGCGACCACATGTCCAACTCCCGTCTCGGGGCTTTCCTGGTTCCGGCAAATGTCGTGCCGCGCTCGGCACGATGGTGAAGCCGGGAAACTACACGATCTTGCGATGCGGAACAGCCTTCTATCGCCAGACACCGCTCAGTCTAGCGGCTGATCCCGACGACCGGGTGACGGAGGTCGTCAGAACCCTCCGGGGACTCCATGTCGAAAGCGATCGACAACGCTATCCTGAGAGCGGCGTCGACGCTTCGCCGTCTCGGATCGCTCGAGGTCCCTGCAAGGCGGTGCTCCAATCGAGGATGGCAAGGGCAACGCTGTCAGGTCACCAATAGCGGTCTCATATGAGGCGACCGCCAGCGGCAGGGCGTGGATGAAGTTCCATCACGACAACGGGCGCGCAAAACTCAACTCATGACCATCAGGGTCTGTCAGGTGGAAGAAACGCTCGCCCCATTCCGCATCGCGCGGAGCCTCGTCGGGGCGGTGGCCTTTCGCGATGGCATTGGCGTAGAAGGCGTCCACGTCGGAAACGTAGAAGATCGCACGCCCCCACCAGGACCAATGTCGATCGGCCGGCTGCGCGATGAGATTGAGAAAGCCGGTTCCGGCCCGAAAGCTGGTGAACAAAGCGTCCTCGCCGCCATGAACAACCTCAAAGCCGAGAGCCTCATAGAAATGGACTGCGCGAGCCATGTCGTGAGTCGCCAGTGTGATAGCACTGATGGTCTCAATCATCGGATTCGTGCTCCACTTCCGGGCAGAGCTCACCGCATCAGCGACTATGGCTCTTCTGAGCCGTGTGACCTGCAGAGCAGGTGCAACCCCCGTGATCAGATCGGAGCCTGCAGGGTGCGTGGCAGAATGATCCCGTCCGATCTCGACTCCCGTCTGATGCCTTAGGCTGCAAAGTCAATCACCTGGCGAACGGGGGCGCCCGACTTCAAGGCAGCGAAGCCTTCATTGATGTCGGCGAGCTTGATCCGGCCGGTGATCAGATGGTCAAGCTTCAACCGGCCCTGGCGCCACAAATCAAGCAGGCGCGGCATGTCCACGCGGAAGCGGTTGCCGCCCATCGCGGTGCCCTGGATTTTGCGGTCGCGCAGAAAATCATAGCCATGCAATTCGATTTTCACGCCGAACGGCACCATGCCGATGATCGTCGCTGTGCCGCCGGGCCGCAGCATCTGAAAAGATTGCTCGGCGGTCGCCTTGGTTCCGAGCGCCTCGAATGAAAAATGGACGCCGCCGCCGGTCATCTCCTTGACCATCTCCACCGGGTCCGCATTGCTGACATTCAGCGTGTCGGTGGCGCCCAGCTCCTTCGCCAGCTCGAGTTTCGCGGCAACACGGTCGATCGCGATAATCCGCGCTGCCCCCG
>Ga0123355_10008996_pt1 | contig 15137 bp, 14 predicted proteins | sample TergutEmb28metaG_3_FD_89872 | JGI IMG/M metagenome (GOLD analysis project Ga0123355, IMG submission 89872) | Embiratermes neotenicus P1 segment gut microbial communities from Petit-Saut dam, French Guiana - Emb289 P1 | ecosystem: Host-associated > Arthropoda: Insects > Digestive system > Gut ...
AAACATGTTGGAGATTTTAACAGTAATATAATATCTTTTAGTGTATTTTAATAATAAAACATTGTGCAATAAGCTGGATATTCAAAATAATATTTAATATTGCACGGTATAATAATGAAAAACGTCATATTATGACTACAGTGGTAACAGAAGAAAAAGAAAAAAAAAAGGCGCGAGAAACAAATTCAAATGATGGTATGCGACTTGTATATGTTTCATCATTCACAAGTTTTGGGGCCAGATACCACAGAAATAAGAAAAAGAATATTACGATTATTGTGGAAAACAACAACTTTTGAAAGTAAAATACCAAACTGTGGAAGTAATTTGCCAACAGACATGGCAGTTTAAACATTTTTATTGCATGTCAGTCCAAAATTAACATGGTCCAGATTTTCACAGACAAGAAAAGGATAACTTGATACAGTACTTCAGAACAACTTACTCTGTGTCTGCAAAAAACAAAGGAAACGAACAAGTGCAGCTGTTACTAGATCATCCTTCAATCTGAACATGAGTTGTTTCTGATGTAATGTGTCCTCCACAAACACAGCAGCGGGCAAGTGACTAAGCATTTGTATACTCACAACAGAATATCAATGCAAATGTCATGCTTGCTCACAGAAGCAGAATAGTAAACTCAAGGAGGTTGTGATGGGCTGAAAATATCCTTCAGGTGGTGGACATGAGAAATATTTGCAGCAGTTTTGTAGGGAAACCTCAATTGGCAGACAGAATATGGGAATAACATAAAGACAGAAACAGGTAAATGAATTTGTAATGGATAATGTTCAATGGAGGCTTTGGCACTGGGAGTGTTGAACATTTGAAATGCACTATAGGGAATGGTTTTGATTCATATGCAGAGTAAATGTAGAAATAAAAAGCTAAATCAGGGGTAGTGTTCTGCTCATTCTTAACCTCAACACTATATGGACATGAGAGGTTACCTTCACACTCTTGACCAGTTTACCCCTAGGCAAAGAACCCAAGGAACACATTCAATAGGTGGCTGGTGGGCACCAGAGCCAGCCTGGACATTTTGAAGAAGAAAAAAATATTTTCCCCCTGTAAGGCATCATACTCCAGATCATCTAGTCAAGAGCCTAGTCACTATAAGAAATACACTATCCTGGCTTCTTCAAGTACAAAGAATGTCACGAATAACCAGTCAAACTTAGTCAACTCCAAACTCATTAAAATTCACCATACTGCATATAAATGGCACTTTCTTATAGAATAAAAATAATGAAACATACCTCATCAGGAATGTGCACATAGCGGATATTTCTGGCATGAATAAAGAATGAATGAAACTCATACTCATTTCCCCTTGCATCAATAAAAACTGCTTCTGACATCACAATGTTCATAAACCTACAATACAATAAAATTGCATTTTATTAGCTGCATGGTCAATATGCACAAAAGCAAATGTGCTGGAGAAACTGCAAAACAACAAGGCACAATAATGGTTTTCATTATAATATTCTAACATATCAATATAGCTACCTGCAGTAAAACTCTTTTGGGCTACCAGCCATGGTGGGTGGTTAAAGAGAACATAAAACCAATTTTTTAGAGAAAAATCTCTTTGATGACAGGCATGGACATGGTTGCTAAAATGTTGGTTTGTTCATTGTTTAATCAGACAACTACCTGACACGGCAGGTAGCCTCAGAGAGATTTATGGCTTTCAGTCACTGTGAAAGTTTCAGATGAAATGTACCTACCTACATGCCTGAATTCCTAACGTAAGTTCACCTAATGAATATCACATTTTGTTTAACATTTTTCTGAGAGTGCTTTGGGGTTTTTGTCCTGAAGCTTCCAAATTGGAATTCTGAGCCACACACAGGATCACAGGTGAAATGGGCAAGATGAATCCATTTCAAAATCCCCCTATTCCAATGCCAAGCTGAACTGCTAATTGTACTTCATATGTGCATATAAGCAAATTTCTGGTACCAGAATCGTGACATATACAATCAAAAATTCAAAATCAATCAGTGTTTCCTGAGCAGAGGAAACAATGATTGAATCTGAATTTTTAATGTCATACGTGAACAGTCACAAGAGCAAAAGCAACTGAACCATATTAGGCAGGACATGCATTATATTATGAACATATTCAACCTTGAATATACACACATATATTAATGGTAATGTTTTATTTTCAACCTTCTTGATAAAATTTGTATAGGACACATCACCACAATCTCCATATGTACAACTGTTCAAATGAATCATCATACTTTTGTCACTAACATATCATATAACAAACATTCAACATGTTAGCAGTGCATAGATTCATAAAGGTTCAATTTCATTAAGGTAAGCCCTCTTATCATGTGCAGTCACATTTCCCATGATAATAGTGCACAAGACTTCCACTGCATAATAGAAGGCCTGCTACAAAAATATAGATTTTAGTTAACTTATAAAAAGCTGTATATTCTTTAAATTTATTGGTAAATTTTTATATATTTTTACCTCATATTACTTACACTTTTTTAAAAATCTCAGGTCTACAAAACTTAGACTGAAGATATCTTTGCCATGCTTGGCCTGAGGTTTGTTCCAACCTACTTGGTTTAATTTTAGTGTAAATTACTGATGATCAGTGTGAACTGATCAAATATAGATCACTAGGCCAATACTATGGAACTAGGCAGGAAAGGTGCACATGGCATAACTAGTATGGTGCATTCAGCCCTCTAAAGATCTGCTGCTCTTGATGGTCTGCAGTTCCCTCACTCCCTGTATATAGTACAATGAAACTATGAGCGATAGGAACTGCACATGTGCACACAGCATACATTCCAACCTGCATACACAGAGCAGAGGTACAAACACCCATTAACATACAAATACTGGTAGGTCTGAATGTAAACTGGTCATCAGAATTGTCTGAACTAACGAAAACTGAAATGGTTTGACAGTTATTCATAAAATTCTCCAGTACCCAATTAACGAAGAATTTTACAGCAGCTCTAAGGTTATGCAGACAGACAGAGCAACTTTAGCATGTGCTTCATAGGGATACGAATCACCTAAGAATGTAAGCATATTGGGACAATATGTCACCTACGTTCAAACTCCAGAAGCACGTATGATTCATTTAAAAGGGAAATGGTACATGAATGGATTAGGAACATGCAGAAATCTACATCCTAAACTAAATTCAACATGCTTTGCTGCAACAAGAGTCACAGCACTCATGACAACACACTTCAAAATTAATTTTCCCCTCCATTGTCGATTATGGATTGATCTAACCCTCTGGAGAAATTCTCAAAACACATTAAAAAAAAAAAATCACAGAGAATCAGTGGAAGATATTAAGAAGGGTCCTATCAAAGGAATGTGCTGCACTTTCAAGAGACTAATTTATATTATAATTGTGTCTCTTAATGGCCTGAGATTTTCTGGTTTAGCACGGTTATTTAACTTGTATTCAAGGAAACATACAGAGATCAGCATATGGCATGTTAGGTCACTGACCACTACATTTTAGAGACCAACATAGGATCTTACAGGATGAAAAAGTGTACAATGTTTAATATACTTCTCATTCACAACGAATACTGCAGTTACTCTCACTGTTGTAATTCATGAATAACAGCATGAAAATGATTCAGACAAATTCATACACAATTTAAACACAAGACACGGGAATGTGCCCGGCTATGGTGTATGTCGTGTGTTACATGGTGAGAGAGTCTCTCACCATGCAAGACACGACATACACCATAGCTGGGCACATTCCCAATAACGCAATCTTAAACAACACGACATGCTGCCACAACACCCTGTTAATATAAAGGAATTTTATGAATGTTTTTGAAGTGACTTTAGCAAGGAATACCGTAGCTCCCTGAGGATGATCTAAGGATCGAAACATGTCGGAGCGATTTTAAGTGTTTTAGTGTGTTATTTTATGTAAGTGCATTTGTTGGTTGACAATTAAAGTAACTGTAAACTAATTTTAAAGTATACATTTTCATGAGTGGTGCAAATGTCCTCAGACAAAAACATGCGGAGCCTAGACTGTTGTTAATATATTCAATGTGCTTCTTCTGACTGAAGTCATTATTAATTTATAGTCAAAGGAATTCAGGTGCTTCTACTTCAATTAATTTACTGCAAAAATTTTTCTTTAAATTAATACATGTCTTGCTCTTAACAGCAAATTTAATGCAGTTCGTTTTATCAGACTAGAATACGAGTTCGTTGACTTGAAACGCTCGCTTTAGTTTATCACACACGTCGTTCCTGCAAATGTACTAACGGACTAATTCTGTATGTGCAATGTCATTTGTATAACCAGAAGAGGAAATCTCCCATATACCATAAACGTTAAAAAGGATAAATATATGTAATCCAGCACTACAAGCTTATCTCCCACCTGTTTCATTACTAAATCTTCAGTGGTGACAATATCCGTGAAGATATTTTTTTGACCTAAGTTGTTTCTCTCGTCACGTAACATCATAATAAAAGTCTGTAAATGATTTTAGCAACCCAACAACCTCGTTTGTATATGCACAAAGACACCAGGTTCATCTTACATGTTTTGCGCCCTTAGCTTGGCCTATAAAGGATGTATGCACTACAAAAACTTTCAATACCACGCAATAACTTAACCTACACATAGGAATGGCACAGTCCTAAGAAGAAATACAGGCTACTTACGCATCAACTTGTTCAATTTTTCCCGTTACGCATGATTCATTTCTCAAATCTACTGTTGTGTACCTTCCTTCTAAACCTTGTACTAAACAAACTAGACCATTAAACAAGAAATATTTCTCTTGCTTCGTCACATGCGCCATTTTTTAAAGTATCGAAAACGACCGATCACAGAATTTATATTACAGACGGATCAGAGGTCACATAAATGTGTCAATGCTATTCCGTGGAATCGCGGCCACCAATGCTGACATCCATTGATGCAACGTAAATGGCAAATCATCAATCCGCGCCACTTACCGGGAGCTCTGTGTACTAAGCGTATGAAACTAAATCACATACGACAGCACCGTCGGTGACTATTCTTGTAATTCTACAGGAAAGAAGATTTCTACAATTCGTTAACACGACCTCAATTCCGTATATACTGCACAGTTTAAAATACATAAAAAAATCTAGATTGTGTGATTAAATATAAATTTGCATTTCATTTTACATGAGGAACTGAGATCTCATTTCCTTTACCCTGTAATATCTATACAGACAATTGTCTGTCTACATTCATCATTTACTGTATAGGAATTAATACATTTTCTATTGTTTATATGCTGGGCTTGTACAATTATATTTATTTCCACAAGTCCAACAAGTAAACACTATGACATCCCCTATCAACACTTCGTATGGCATACATACAATCATAACATGTACAGAACAGAGTTGTGAAGGTAAGGAAATCTCAGACAGTTAGCTAACATGAAATGCAGATGTATAATGGTATTATAATTATAATTACTCTAGATGTCCTTAATAATTTCTTGGCCCAAAGATGGCCACCAAAGATGTCAGAAATTGCAGTATATACAGTACTGGAGTTGGTTAAAGACCAAAAGGAATCTCATTTCTGTAGAATATGGAATGGGATACTGTACTCCCCAAACTACTATTCCATATCAAACCCCATTCCCCTTCCATTTAATGACCTCACTGCAATCATCAGGTATGGATTCCAGCAGCCTCAATTCAGACAGGATTCTGACAGCCTAGTGAAGATGCAAGCAGCTGAAACACTGCTACCCAGATCACATGCTATCCTAATCTAGATCAAATTATGTTTCTTCACCACTGTGAAAACCTGAAGCAAATAACCTAGTAATATTAATGATAAAAGTGGACAGTTTATGCTCAGAGTACAGAATTACAAGTACCACATTTTGTTCTTTACCAAGACCGTATTTAATGCCATGGTGCTTGGCACCACTTCTGTGCTACAGTTTCTTTTATTTCCGAAAACGAAACAAGAAAGTAAAACGATATAACAAAATTAGAACCTCTTAGCCATTCATAAGTGCAAAATGTTGGGAGTTCTACACAAGTAGATGGATCTGCAGACAATACAGCTACCCAAGTTATATGCAGTTCTCAACACACAAACAAAACAAATATAACAACTACATTTATCATCAAACATGACAACTTCTGATAGCTATTACTTTTAGCAACGAACACGATGCTCTTCAATCTATTGGTGAAAATAATATGTGTTGAGTTTTAAGTTTCACTTAAATTATATTAGGTTACAAAACACACACACACACACACACACACACACACTAACACACGCGCGCGCACACGCGCACACACACGCACGCACGCGCACGCACGCACACACACATGCCACAAAATATTTACACTGTTACAAGTTCCACACATGTAATTATTAGGAATTTACCAACATAACCTATTTTCTAGGTGTGGTATTTACTTCCTGGCACATATTGGTTACAGCCCAGTACTTCACCATTGTTAATGTCAATGCACAATATAAAAAAAATGACAGTGTGATAGCAATGACATATTCCAGAAATATACTTACAAACTGAAGAATAAGTGATAATGCAGTTAGCAGTAAAGGTATCATGGACACTCTTGTTTTTAAGCTTTCGCCGTGTTCTAAATGTAATTTATTCCTTTTTGGGTAATTCCCTGGCGTCTGAGTTCTAATTGCCGACGTCGGCAATTAGAACTCAGACGCCGGGGAATTACCCAAAAAGGAATAAATTATCATGAGCACATTTGTGCAATTAAGTGAAGCTTTGAGGTTGTGCATAAATATGTCTGTTTCAACAGGTGTTGGTTCACTAAATGGATATGACAGTTTGTACAGCATATCAGTAGAGAATGTGGTGCTTATGGTTCTCATTTTAGCCCAAAAATCAACCAATATCCATTTCAAACAATTCCATAACCCTGTTGGCCAATGATGCAGTTCTGATCTTCTTGTTTGGAGACAGTGTAACATGCCACTCCAAACTGTCACTGCATTTCTTGGTAGAAGCTTTCATAATTATTAGCAACATACTATGATGAAAGTAACTCTGTGGTTAGGATATCAACATAGCGACAAAGAAAAGACGCTTCCTTACGTATTTAATTTTCTAATAAGTATGTTTGGGATCCTCAGTAATAGGCAACACCAGTAGTTGAAAAAGACTTCTCAGACTGTAAAAGGTTGGACCTGAATATTCAGTTATGAAAAGTGAGGAAATTTCTAACTTCATCTTTAAGAAAGAGAAATACATAACTTCCTTTTTATTGCTTCAGATTTCAAGTAAACATGTTTGAACTAATCACACTAATGTAATATACAACTTAGAGGCAGAAGTGAACAGCAGTGGAAATAAATTTATACATCGAAATTGTGGATTTGTCGAGAAAATATTTCTCACTGGAGAAGGAAGGAAATACAGAAATGGAATACTTAGGTTGCGCAAATACACACTGAGATGACGGCAACACAGATGATACAAGTAAATTTGCAGTTGGGAGATCAACATAATGACACAAAACAGACGCTCCTTACATTTCAGTTGGCAGATCAACATAACGACACAAAACAGACGCTCCTTACATTTCAGTTTTTGAATAGACACAATTGAATTTGTCTGTAAGAGGGAAAGACTCCTTAGACTCAAAAAGGAGAGGAACTGAACATTCAGCTATGAAAAATGAGAAACTATGGAACATCACTGTAAACAAGAGACATACAAAATATTTAAATATAGAGGATGAGGTTTTCATTCAGCATGTCTGAACTAATTGTTTAAAAAAAATTTAATTCCTTTTTCTTTACTTGTAGATTGTGTTGTCTTCACACATCTTGGGTACTGAGACGTACCATTCTGCAAGTCATATTTTAGATACGCTGAAAATTTGGCAAGAAATGCGTTGGGTGGAAACAGTATCAAACACATCACTAAGGAAAGAACAATGTGTCATATGGCACAAAATTTGCCAGACTGAGATGCGTGCATTACTGGACAGTTGGATTTAAAACACACCTACTGTCAAAATTCTGCATCCACAAAAAAATTGCTTCTCCCTGTATTTGTGTAAAAACATAACAAGCTTACAAGTTGGTCTAATGAGGATCTGTCAAATTTCTTCTGTGTCCTATAACACTGTGTGTCAGTGCGTTATGGCATATTGCTGTTTCATGAGCGATACATGTCTTACACAACTATACTTGAGATTTGGTGCTAGCAATATTACATTCGTAGCAGTGTTCCACAGTGTACTTAATGCAGTTACATAAAAGTCTGTCTTGTAAATAAAGCCAAATTGGTGCACAATTTTTGTGTTTATTTCTTTTCTCTACATGTTTCGGGCGACTATGCGTCAATCATCAGGAGAAATAACTGTATCTATGCGACACCTGGTACTTGTCATTCTGTGTGGATGACTGTCTGGTACGCACGGTGCACAGTCATCCATACAGAATGACAAGTACTAGGTGTCACATAGATACAGTTATTTCACTTGACGATTGGCACATAGTCGCCCAAAATATGTACAGAAAAGAAATAAACATACTAAGAAAAATTGTACACCAAGTTGGCTTTATTTACAAGATTATACAGGGATGCACGGTGAACAAAACGTGAAATAAAATTTTGTGTTGTAAGTTGATGTGAGAAGGATTACAACTGGTTCCTGTATTCTGGATTTAATCACATGACAGGTATGTCTGCCTTTACATTTTGATGGAATGAAAGACATAAATTATAACTTTCTGCATTGACCTCACAAATAAAACTCCACTCTTTTACTTCTGTGCTGCTGATGCTGTATAATTCAAGCATGAATACAGGCACAGGAAGGACAGGTACTTGAACTGACAAGGTTGGTCACAATGCTCTTGTAGCCTGTTTAGTAATTTGAACTAGTCCAGCTGCCAACTTGCACTCACTGACACTCTGGATGGTCTGAAGTCTGCACGTATGGGTACAAGTCTCCAGCAGTGAAGATGGTAACCGCAGGTTCCTCAGAAATGTTGCTAACTTGCTACCAGACTACTAAGGGTCAGATTCCAGGACACAGTGATCTTCAAATATACTGCCATTTAAACTCCAATCGCACATGTTTATTTGAGAATCCTTAAGCCACTGAAGTGAATAATCAGTTTTATCTAAAAAAATCCAAAGCCTTGTATGTGCATATTCTGACCCATCTCTAGTCCGGCTTGCTTTGAATAATTTGCCCCACATTCTGCCCCATATTACCTGTCTACAGCCACATTAACAGGATTGAGTTCTGAAAAGTGTTAAATCCACATAATTAGTTTCTCATTTTCTTTTCTATTCCAGTACATTTTTACACCAATATTATTGATTACAATAATAACAATCAATATCATTCAGTTAACAGTACAGCAATACTATTTTGTTATAAAAACAATAAATTTTGTTTTCATAGAAGTGTTGCATATTTTGACACAACTGGGTTATTATTAGGCTTTTGAAAGTACGTACAAGAAGGCCAGTTGCACATCATTACGTTACAATTTTGTTAGCTGTTCTCATAACCTAACCCATTATAGCTTATGTAAATATAACAAATGATGCTTAAATTTGCGTTTAGAAACTTGATACAATTTGTATTGACTGTAAAAGTCTGATACATTTGAAAGTGGCATTAAATTCTTACTGGTAAAATTGTATTAGAAGCACCTGAATTCTTTCTTCATTCATTGTGCCGTACATTCAATCATACATTAGCGTTGTTTTTCTGTATTCCGTTTTCCTTTCTAACTTTCCTTCTTTCTTATTCTGAACTCTCTCTGCCTCTCTTTGTAGGTGCAAAGGGTTAACGTTGCACCTGATCACACTCAATGACACACACACACACACACACACACAAACACACACACACAAACACACCACACACATGCACATACATACACACACACATATACTCGGTACGAGTCCTCTGGACGAGGGATCGGTACATCGCAATGACTTCTACGTGACAACAGAATACAATCACAACAGACAGACAGCCATGCCCTACGCGGGATTCGAACCCACAATCCCAGCAAGCGGGCGGCCGCAGACCCACAGGATCGGCTCATTTCACACAAGAGTACTGTAACCTTGCAATAAATATTTCGTAGTATTATTATTTTGTTAATACTAATGATTTTAACGTACGAAAGTTATACTTAGTGCAGAGTAATCAGAAGTAATGGACCTGTGTAATACGGCAGCAGTACCAATAAAATGCACAATGGAGAAATATTTGTTATACATAATAAACTCCTACATGCTTCGGCCACTCATGTGGCCATCTTCAAAGAGGGTATACAAAGGATAATGGTTGATAAATGCTACAATTATTAAAGTGACAGAACCAATCCAAGACATGCAGCACGACAGGCAATGTACGTATAACGTAACACTGAGGTGCGTTCGTGCAACTATTGCAGCGGTGGAAAAGCGATAAGTATTACATATCCTGAGTGTGTGTTTGTAGCCTTAGGTATCCAGCATGCAATGCTCAAGAGCCATATTGTCATCTGTGGCAGGCCCAGCTCTACAACATTTTTCCACATTATGTCATAAACGACACGATTTTCGAAAAAAAAAAAAAATTTTTGAACATAAAATGTGTGCTTAGATTTCATCTACAAATTTTGCTGAAACATATTTCATTCTAAGCAGAACCGAGCGAGATATGATCAAATATGTACAGTGGTCTACATGTAAAGTACCGTTATTATTGTCCGAATCTCATGAAACTTGAATTTTTTCGACAGATTTTCGAAAAATACTCAAATATCAAATTTCATTAAAATCCGTCCAGTGGGAGCCGAGTTGTTCCATGCGAACAGACGGACGGACAGATATGACGAAGCTAACAGTCGCTTTTCGCGAACGCGCCTAAAAATCAAGGAGAATAGCGGGTGGGGGGGGGGGACACCGCCGGAACTGGAAAGGGGAGAAATATATATATATATATATATATAGTGGTCGAAAAACTGATGTGTAAAGACTCACGTGGAACACGAGGTTTGAAATGAAGCCGTAATACATCAGTCAGATTTGCCTTTACAGAAACACGTTATGAATTTGCGAGTTGCATTGGCCTCTTCAATGCAGGGTTTACTAACAAGCATTTAAGAAAACGGCATATAAATTCCTATTTTTCAAACGGGAGTGAGTGAGCGAATGTCAGCTTCTCAAGGACTCTGCTTCACAGATTTAATTAACAAGCCTTGGCGCCAAATTAAGTACCATTTCGTGAAAACACACGGAAGACACAAGGCATAGGTCCACCCCAAATTTCCAGCTCTAAATGGAGGTGCGCGACAAACTTCACACTCCGACTGCTGTGTCCTCTACGGAACAGTCCCGAGGCTCAGTGGCACCCAGAACGGGCGCGGACACTCTGCAGTAGAGAAATAATCCCTGACCCTGGCAGAATTCGAACCCCTATTCTCCAGGTGTGCAGACGGCAGCCTGGTAACTGCTCTGAAGCTGTCGTGGCTACACTCGGTGTAGTTCGTGTTATTTTGTTGTGGCACTTTGTCAGGTCCTCGATCACAAAGGTCTCACTACAAAGAAAATACACACGACTGAACCAGCAATAGGCATAATCGACCGATTCAACGTATCAGCTCCTTACAACCTGCTTGTCTTCTGCAGCTGTTCGCCTCATGGATACGAAGGAAGTTTAGTTACGGCCCCTTGGCCTCGTTAGTGTGTAGAATTCACACAAAAACTTTTTTTACTATAGCAGCCACAAAAGTGGGGATACTCGAGGCATCGATCCTTCATTATACAAAACCTTGAACATTCTCTCCCCACGTTGTGACGGATTCACCCTGCACACGTATTTTAAGTGACATTTGGGGCTCCAAAATAATCAAATGCCACGTTTTCAGAAATCGATCAAGACATTATCAGGCTGTGTCACAGGTCGCGGGTTAATCGCCTTGTTTTTTTCATTGTAGGGAGATGGGTTCAATTCCAGGATAATCAATAAGGGATTTGCAGCAAAATGGCAGTTGGGAGGGGCCATATCCAAGCACACCGGCCTGTCGCTCCCGGTCATCAGCACACTGTACCGACGCACCACAACCGCCTGCCACCTGTGGCTGGCACAGCCTTCAGAAATCGTTCTCAGCCCGTAAAGGACTGCTCAGTCGGTGTGGTGACTGGGCCACGAACTGAACGATAACTTAAAAGGGTTTCGACTGCCAACACGGCCGTACCGGCTCTGAAGGAGACCCGCCAGTGGGTACCAGAAGCCACTCCCCCGGAATAAAGCGACTGAGGCGGGAAACCGACCATTTGTCTCCCACTAACGTCCAAATCATACATTCCTCTAGTTCTTCACGTGTCTCCAAGACATGGTGCTTTGTTCCAGTACACAGACAGCTGTAAAGCCATGTACTAACATTGTAACATTCGGAGTTTCCAACTGCACTATCATGGAGCCGAGACAGCGTCGGCAGTGGTGCGACTAGGCGACGGACTGGACGAATACCGGCGGGGCAAGAGATTTGTCTCTTCAACGAGTACCTGAGGTAAAGCGGTTGGAGTGGTGTCCGTGTTGCAGGCTGCAGGCTCTAACCCAGCCGCACCAAATCTCCAACACACAACGAACCGAGAACAAAACGACCGATGTGGTAATTCAACAACACAGTCGCAAGCTCCTGATGACGGATATATTAATGTCCGAAACATGTTGAACACATAAGAAGTTAAATAAAATATCAAGTGACATCAAATTGGTCTTTCATTCGTTAACATTACGCTATGTTGAGGTGACGTTTTGAGTGCCTGAATGAGGAGTGTCCAAATTCTTTTTGGGCAAAGGGCCGTGCCCGTCATAGAGGGCTGAACGTGTGAAAATCACAGTAAGTGGCACACTCAAACGACTCAATTGTTGAGAAATTTTAACATCACGTATATAGTTTATAAATGTGGGTGCAGGCCGCATAACGCGACCTGGCGGGTCGCAGGTTCAATACCCTTCATCTAAGTGCTGTGTATACTTTTCAGTTTAACTCATTTTAATATACTAAAAGGGAAAAGGGTTTACCGTGTCAATGTGGATAGGGCCTGAGAGCTGCAGGAGGTTCAGGCTCCAAGATTTTAAGACAATCGGCTCATGAAGTTGGTAAGGTTGTCAGATCTACACACCGACCATCTTTAACCACCAGGTAACATTCCTGGTACTCATTTTTAGGGGGCCAGGGCCATAGTGTTGCCGGAAGGAAATATGTCAATGAAAAAATTCCAATGACACTATCGGGAATCGAAGCCGCGACTTGCCAGCTTCTAGCGCAGTACAACCAACTGCGCCACCGCGTGACCTTTTAGTGAGGCGGTGTTTTTGTTAGTATCTCGGTATAGTTGGCACTCTTAATACTGAAAATGTTCGTGGTTTTCCTCGGTTTCTTCACGCTGTGCTGGAGAAATACCCTGAGTTAGTCCAACGCCGCATTCTTCCAGACTCCTTCCCCAGTTCATTCGATGCTGCAAGCACAACTTGCGCACATCACGTAGACCTGCCAAATCGAATCAACTGACAGTAAATAATATATTGCGAGCAGCGAATATTTAACTTAAATGTCAACATCCTTACATGCTTCTTGACATTCCTCCGTGTTTATTACACTCGTAGTGCAACGAAATGGTTTTTGGCCGGTGTAATCAACGCAAATAAACACCCACCCCTCGCCAAGTCACCACACTCGGCAGGCCAGATAACTGCTCCACCGGCCAAAAGCGCTGTACTGCACTGCAGCAGGCAGAGTAGGTAAAATGTGATCACAAGATGGCAGAAATAAACTACTGTTGAAGATAAGTCGGTACTGCTCTATAAAGATTTACTGAAGCACCTCGTAAAGCACCGCCAGATATCAGCACCGTTTTGTGTACGACGGTCTTGTATCAATTTAATGTCTTGTAACAAAGCCGGCTGACTATCTGGGATTGTTCAGATTCACAGTATGCGTATTCTCCTATTTCGAAACGTCCTTCAAAACTGTATTGTTTAGTGGACTGCAATGACACACGGAGACTGTCACAAAGTATGGTGTTCGGAACCGCAACAATATAAGTCAAAATTTTAAGCTGCATTATATTAGTGAATGTGAAGGAGAGGGAAGTGGTCCCTGTCCATGCCATGAAGGCATACTGAGAGTGGAGGTATGGCTCCACTCATTCTTAACGTCGGTACTAAATTGGGTGGATGGTCAGCTTCACGTCCCAGCTGTCTTATTTTCGTGAAGATGGGAACAACAGGTTGTCCCGAAATGTCTGTAACTAAGAGCCAAGTTCTGCCTCCTTAATACCTCTGAACATCAGACTCTACCAGCAGCACGCAGCTTCCTGATATTTAACGTTTGCAGTTGATTGAACGTTTTGAACAAGAAATTCATCTGAATTATAGGCTTAAGTACAGTTCAGATCCTACTTCACAAAAGACACACTGAATTTCCATTACACAAATTAACAGTGTAATGCTGTTCAGCACACAACCGCCCTTCATTTTGCCCAACACACAACAGCCATACAGGCCTGTGGCTTCGGCGAACAAAATGGAAATGATTCCTAATAGTAAAAAAGACGGTATTTATATTTTCGTAAAATTGAACGTCAAACATTATATCACTAAAGCGGGATGCTTTCCCGAAATTTGAAATCCGAGCTTCCCCCGAACCACATTAAGTGGACAGAGTCAAGATAGCGGTATCGAAATAAATTCAAGTTTTGGGGCCGTAGTGTAGCGCTGCATTTACTATTTGAATTGCTTGCAGCTACACCCGACGGTTAGTAACTGAAGGCTGCGCAATGTGTACTGTGTCACCCTGACACAATCGGTTAGCAACTGAAGGCTGTGCAATGTGTGCTGTGTCACCCTGACACAATCGGTTAGCAACTGAAGGCTGTGCAATGTGTGCTGTGTCACTCTGACACAATCGGTTAGCAACTGAAGGCTGTGCAATGTGTGTTGTGTCACCCTGACACAATCGGTTAGCAACTGAAGGCTGTCCAATGTGTACTGTGTCACCCTGACACAATCGGTTAGCAACTGAAGGCTGTCCAATGTGTACTGTGTCACCCTGACACAATCGGTTAGCAACTGAAGGCTGT
>Ga0123355_10008997_pt1 | contig 15135 bp, 11 predicted proteins | sample TergutEmb28metaG_3_FD_89872 | JGI IMG/M metagenome (GOLD analysis project Ga0123355, IMG submission 89872) | Embiratermes neotenicus P1 segment gut microbial communities from Petit-Saut dam, French Guiana - Emb289 P1 | ecosystem: Host-associated > Arthropoda: Insects > Digestive system > Gut ...
GGCAGAACTCCGCATCAAGTCTTCGTTGAAGGCATCCCAAATTCTCAATCTAAGGAGGAAACGGCAGCTTAATTTTCGGGTTCATTCGGAGGCAGCTGTGAGGGAATTACTCTACTTGTACAGCCAGCATTTTGTTTAGTGTAGCAGGTTTACCCCAAACAGCCGCTTAAACGTATGAACTTTATCGTTATAATTCACTTTTTAACTGCCCATTTATGTATTTTATTATTTCTTTGGTTATTAAACAAGTCTATTTATAAATATCATACCCTTACTTACTATTGGAGTACACATAATACTTTCTGGTACAGATTCACCAAAATATAATTCAATTAGATTGATTGATTTTTTAATTAAAATACCAGAGCAAGATTTATTTCGAGGCAGTTTGGATTTTTCAACAATTAATACATTATATCCATTTGCAGCTAATTCTTTGGCTGCACTGCTTCCTGTTGGGCCTGCTCCTATTACTAAAACATCATACAAAATTGTACACTTCTTAAGCTATTGGTATATTATTTTTTATATTTTGTTATTTACTACAATAATTTTTGAAATATTATTTCATAAGGATCATTGAAATATTTAAATCCACCTATTTCTACATAACCAATTTTTCTGTAAAAATTTTGCGCATTTTCATTTGATTGCGTAGATGTTAATACACTTTTATACCCAATATTTTTCATTTCATTTTCCCAAGATTCAACCAATTTTCTTCCTAAACCTATTTTCCTATATTCTTCCAAAAAATATATCATGTTCATAAACGGAATATTATCCCAGAACAAATTATACCTTAACCAACCGATTATTTTTTCGTTATTTTTTATAATAAAAATTTCATTATTTTCAATTTTATTCTTTAATACTTTTCCGGAAATATGTTTGTCATGTTCTTTAAGCCATAAATAATCTGTATTTTCAGCATACCGAATATTTATATCCATATTTCTAAACCACAAAATCATCAAGTTTAAAATTTGAGTAAAATCTGCCAGAAATGGCAGAAAATTTTAGTACGCAAAAATCAGGATCTGTGTAAGATTTTTCTGGATAAGCGTCTTTGAACATATTTTGCCAATATTTCTTTTTAATTTCCATGTCAGAAACAATCTCCATATTTCCCTTTAGCATACATCCTTTCCATGAAATTAATATTTTACTGAAAAAATATACACAGCTTTTGGGGTTATTAGAAATTTCTCTCGTAAATTTTGATGATGTATTTGTACAGAAATATATTTCTTTTAAAGAATCCCGGTATTTTCCCGGTACAACAGCCTTAACAAAAGGATAACCGTCAGTACCTACGCAAGTAATAATAAATGTTCCAACTTTTTTATGTAATTGTTCAGCTTTTTCTTTTGTTGTCATAATTTTTCCTTCGGGAGCTTGACTAAAGGCTTACCCGCGTCAAACACCACCCGCCCTCCCCGGATAGTCATAAGAACTTTGCCCGAAAGCTCAAGCCCCGTAAAGGGGGAATTTTTTCCCCGTGTTTTGAACGATTCAGGCTCAACAATCCAAGAACTTTCCGTGTCAACAATTACAAGGTCGGCCCTCATACCGGGAAGTATGCGGCCACGGCCCCCCGCCCCGCCCAAACCGATGAGCCTTGCGGGGCTGGCGCTCATGAGGGACGAAAGGCGTTTCATGCTGATGGCGGGGGCGGCGGCAGCCCCAGAATCCCGGACAAGTTCCGTGAAGGCGGCGGCAAAGGCAGTCTCGAAAGCCGAAAAGCCCGGCGATCCGGCTTCCTTGTCAGCATTACTGTGAGGAGCGTGATCGGTGGCAATAGCGTTAATCGTTCCGTCCGCCACGGCATGGATAAGAGCATTGCGGTCGTCCTCGCCGCGCAAGGGCGGGTTTACCCTACCCCACGTTTCCTCTCCAAGTTTTCTGGCGGCATCTTCGGTAAGGCAAAGGTTGTGGGGCATAACTTCGCAGGTCAGGACAAAGCCGCCGCCTAAAGCATCCCGCCCCGCCTTTGCCCCAGCCTTGGCCTCCCGGATGGCCTGTACCGCCTCCTTGGTGGACACATGGGCAATGTGTATGTGGCAGCCCGCCTGCCTGCCCAGCTCGATAACCCGGCGGACGGCGTTATTTTCTTCCATGCGGCTGTACACGCTGCGGGGCTGTCCGGCTTGTTTAGCGGCCTGCGCCTGTTGTCCGCCAAAATCGCAGTGGCAGGAAATGGGGACGCCTATGCGCTTGGCCTCTTTCATGGCGGCAAGAAAAAGATCATCGCTAGCCACATCTTTGCCGTCCTCGGAAAGCATACGGGGAATGTACGAGCCGCCCTTGCTTCCACCGGTATCCTTTCGGGAAGGCAGGGCGCTTATCCGGGAAAGCTCCCTTCCTTCCATCCCTTTGGTTAACGACATAACGGGGTAAAGATCGACAAGACCGAGCGCGTTACAGCGGCTTTTAATGACCGCCGCCCTTTCGGGAGTATCAATCACGGGCTTGGTGTTTGCCATGCAGACTACGGTGGTAAAGCCCCCGGCAACCGCGGAAAGGGAGGCGGATTCCAGCACTTCCGAGGGAAAAGGGCCTTCCTTGTCCTGAAACCCCGCTTCCCTAAAGTGGGCATGAAGATCAACAAAGGCGGGCATAAGCGCCGCAGACCCGCCCCCGCAAAGACGGCTGCCGTCTATAACAAAGGCGGCGTCTTTTTCATGGGAGCCGCCGGAAGCGTCCGGCAATACCCCGGCGATAACCCCGCCCTCGATAACCACCGTGCCGGGCATATCCGTTTCTTCATCAACAACACGAAAATTCTTTAGGACGATCCGCATGGGCCTCCAGTCATTGCGGGTATTAGAGTTGTTCGATAACTTCAGTTATTGAACAACTTTCTTTCACACTCCCGCAATTTAATCTTCATCGTCCGCTTCGTTTTCCGGTTCGGGGGGGCTGCCCTCCACTTCCGGCTCCTCCACGGAATAGTCATTGCGAGCGGCCTCAAGCGCGGCCTTCTCCAGCTTGCGCCTTTCCAGAACCTCGTCCATGTATTCATCAAGGTCTTGCTGATCTTCGTCAAACAGCTTTACATCCCGGTAACGCCTCATGCCCGTTCCCGCGGGAATGGGATGCCCGATGATGATATTCTCTTTAAGACCCCGCAGATAATCGGTCGAGCCGGCGATAGCGGCGTTGGTGAGCACTCTGGTGGTTTCCTGAAAGCTCGCCGCGGAAAGGAACGAGTCGATGTTAAGGGACGCTTTGGAAATTCCCTGAAACACCGGACGGGCCACGGCGGGCTGACCGCCTTCGTTGATTACCCGCTTGTTTTCATCGTGGAAGCGGTACTTGTCTACCATCTGACCGTAAATGAACTTGGAGTCCCCTACCCGCACGATCTCCACCTTCCGCATCATCTGGCGGATAATTACGCCAACGTGCTTGTCGTTGATAGATACGCCCTGCAGCCGGTACACCTGCTGAATCTCGTCCATAAGGTAGCGCTGAAGCCGCGACTCCCCAAGTATGTGAAGGATGTCATGGGGGTTAACCGAGCCCATGCAAAGGGCCTCCCCCGCTTCCACGCCGTCTCCGTCCCGCACAAGAAGCCGTTTGGTCATAGGAATAAGGTGCTTATACTCTTTGCCGAAAGCGTCCTCTACAATGACCACCCGCTTGTTCTTGACAATGCTCTTAAAGCGGACAGTTCCGGAAACCTCAGCCAGAACAGCGGGGCTCTTGGGCTTACGCGCCTCGAAAAGCTCATTTACTCTGGGAAGCCCTGACGTAATATCCATCGCGTGGGCCGATTCTTTCAGGGTTTTGGCGATAGTTCGCCCCGCGCTGATTTTTTCACCCTCATCGACCAGCAAAATAGCCCCGCCGGGAAGGAAATAGGAAGCGAGCTGGTTGTCATTATCATCAACGATAATAATCCTTGGCTGTTTATCCTGATGCTGTGACTCGGTAATCCGCTTTTCCACCCCCCGCTCTTCGTCCTCTTCTTCCCTGAGCGTCGCGCCGGGGATAATATCTTCGTAGCGGATAATCCCGCCGGCCTCGGCGATAATGGGGTCGGAAAAAGGATCAAAGGTGGCGATGGGCCTTTCAGCCTCTACCACATCTCCCCTTTTCACCAGAAACTCAGAACCGTTGCGTATCTCGACTTTCTGATCCTGACCGACAAGGTAAAGGGTTGTTTCGGCGGACTTTTTGTCCGTCCCTTCCCTTATAACCATCGCGTAGGCGTTCTCCCGTGAAAGTATCTGCTGTTTTCCCCGTTTGATAATGGCCGTCCCCTTGACTACCCTTTGCTTGTCCTCGATAAGAAGGTCGTCTTTGGGCTCCAGCTTGTACCGTTCCATAATCCTGTTCACAATCGCCTGACCCTTTCTGGTAAAAAGCCAGACTCCGGTGTCCTTCCCGGTTTTTTCGTCCATCTTTTCGATATGAACCCCGCTGACATCCCGGACATACACCGGATATTTAAGGAATATCCGGTTTTCCTCGCTCATGTTGGCGGCTACCCCTCCGGTATGGAAGGTACGCATGGTAAGCTGGGTTCCGGGCTGGCCGATAGACTGGGCGGCGATGGTTCCAACCGCCTCTCCGATCTCAACCGTCCGGTTGGTAGCGAGGTTGCGGCCATAGCACATACGGCAAACCCCGTGTTCAGCCTCGCAGGTAAGCACCGTGCGGATGCACACGCTGTCTATTCCCGCCTCGTCAATGGCGGCAGCCGTCTCATTGGTAATCTGTTCGTTTACGTCAACAATCACTTCCCCGGTTATGGGGTGCTTGACCCGCTCCAGCGTATAGCGCCCCACAATGCGATCCCGCAAAGGCTCCAGAATATCCTCGCCCGCCTTGATCGCCGACTGGTAAATGCCGTTGATGGTTCCGCAGTCTTCCTCGTTTACCACCACATCCTGAGCGATGTCCACAAGGCGGCGGGTAAGGTAGCCGGCCTCGGCGGTTTTAAGGGCGGTGTCGGCAAGTCCCTTGCGGGCCCCGTTGGTCGAAATGAAGAACTCGATAACCGAAAGACCTTCCTTAAAGTTTGAGCGGATCGGCAGTTCGATAATGTCCCCGGAGGGCTTTGCCATAAGGCCGCGCATACCGGCAAGCTGGCGTATCTGGTTGCGGCTTCCGCGCGCGCCTGAGTTTGCCATCATGTAAATCGAGTTAAACCCGTACTGGTCGGCTTCCAGCGTCTTCATCATGATATTGGTAAGGTCTTCGTTTGTCTTTTGCCAGACCCCGATTACCTTGTTGTACCGCTCTTCGGGGGTAATTGCCCCGCTGTTGTACTGCTTTTGAATGACCTCTACTTCCTTGTTGGCCTTTTCGATCATTCCGGCCTTTTCTTTGGGCACTAAGATGTCATCCACCCCGATGGTAGAACCAAAAAGCGTGGCGTACTTGTATCCGGTCGCTTTAATGGCGTCCAGCATCTTCACCGTTGTCCACGAACCTTTGCCGGCAAACACATTCTCTATCAGGGCCCGCAGTTCTTTGTCTTTAAGTTCGTAATTGATGAAGGGAATTTCCGGCGGCATTTCCTCGTTGAACATAAGCCGCCCGGCGGTGGTTTCTATAAGGCCGTCTTTTTCCAGCTCCACTTTTTTGCCCACCTTCCCCCACACAGGGAATTTCGGCGGCTTTACCTTGATAACCGCCTCCCATTCCAGAGAATTGGCTTCCACAGCCATGTAAGCTTCTTCTACCGAGGAGTACCGGGGCGCTTCCCCAACGGATTTTCCGCAGGCCGGGCAAGCTGTCCAGACATCAATCAATTCCTTTCCGCATTTTTCGCAGAAAAGTTTTTCGTCCTTGGGCGATGATTTGCCCTTGGGCTTCAGCTTCCCGCTGCCGGGCCGCTTGGCGTTGGGCTTTACCCTAGTAAGAAAGTTAATCCCAAGCACCATATCATGGGACGGGAACACAACGGTTTTACCGTTGGCGGGGTTAAGCAGGTTGCGGGCGCTGAACATAAGCGTCCAGCATTCCATCTGGGCGGCTTGGGTAAGAGGCACATGAACCGCCATCTGGTCGCCGTCAAAGTCCGCGTTAAAGGCCGAACACACAAGCGGCGGAAGCTTAATGGCCTTGCCCTCTACCAGCACCGGCTCAAACGCCTGAATGCCAAGGCGGTGCAGGGTGGGAGCCCGGTTCAGCAGTACCGGATGTTCCTTTACCACGTCGTCCAGTATGCTGAAAACCTCAGGAGTTTCCTGCTCCACAAGTATCTTGGCTTTCTTGATGTTGTACACAACATCCTTGTCAACAAGTTTCTTCATGATAAAGGGCTTGAAAAGCTCTAGCGCCATCTTTGTGGGAAGCCCGCATTGCCACATTTTAAGTTCAGGCCCAACGGTAATTACGCTCCGCCCGGAATAGTCTACACGCTTCCCAAGGAGGTTCTGGCGGAAGCGGCCCTGCTTGCCTTTAAGCATATCGCTAATGGATTTCAGGGGCCGGTTAGAAGCGCCCTTCACCACCCGCTTCTTCTTGGAATTATCAAACAGAGCATCCACCGCCTCTTGAAGCATACGCTTTTCGTTGCGGATAATGATGTCCGGCGCGTTCAGCGCCTGAAGCCGCTTAAGGCGGTTGTTCCGGTTTATCACACGGCGGTACAGGTCGTTAAGGTCGCTGGTGGCGAAACGCCCGCCATCGAGCTGTACCATTGGGCGCAGTTCCGGCGGAATAACGGGAACCACGTCCAGAATCATCCATTCAGGCCGGTTCTTGGAATTCCTGAAATTTTCAACGATGTCAATGCGCTTTAACAGGCGCTTATCGCTTTTGGAGCCTTTCTCTATCATCTTGGCCCGGAGTTCCGAAGCCATTTCGTCAAGGTCAATGTTTTCCAGCAATGTCCTTACGGCCTCAGCGCCCATACCGGCGGTAAAGCCCCCGCTGTGGCGTTCTTGGGCCTCCGTGAATTCTTCCTCGCTAAGAAGCTGCATCTTTTTTAGGTCTGTCTCGCCGGCCTCAATAACCACGTACTTTTCGTAATACAGCACGGAGCGAAGGGCCGTCATGGGAATATCCAAAAGAAGCCCCATGCGGCTAGGCACGGAGCGGTAATACCAGATATGGGAAACCGGGGCGGCCAGCTCGATATGCCCCATCCGCTCCCGGCGCACCTTAAAGTGGGTTACCTCCACGCCGCAACGGTCGCAGATAACGCCCTTGTACCGGACAGACTTGAACTTGCCGCAGTAACACTCCCATTCCTTGGTGGTTCCGAATATCCGCTCGCAGAAAAGCCCGTCTTTTTCCGGCCTGAGCGTGCGGTAGTTGATGGTTTCCGGCTTTTTAACTTCCCCATACGACCAAGCCCGAACCATGTCGGGGGAAGCCAAGCGTATCATTATTGAATCAAAACCCTGAATATCCCTCATGTTAATTATCCCCCCTCAAACTAGAAATTCGAACCGCTCTTGGTTATGATATCCTCGTCACGCTCGGTGAGGGGAATCTGCTTGTTTTTGTTGTCATAGATAGTAAAGTCCAGAGCCAGCCCCCGCAGTTCCTGAACCAGAACATTGAAAGATTCGGGCATCCCCGCGGAAGTAAACGGCTCGCCCTTGACGATGGCCTCGTAGATTTTTGCCCTGCCGGTCATGTCGTCAGACTTGATCGTAAGAAGTTCCTGCAAGGTATGGGCCGCGCCGTAGGCTTCCAGCGCCCAGACTTCCATTTCGCCAAGCCTCTGACCGCCAAACTGGGCCTTGCCGCCCAAGGGCTGCTGGGTAACCAGCGAGTAGGGGCCGGTGGAGCGGGCGTGCATTTTGTCGTCCACAAGGTGGTGGAGCTTCAGGAAGTAAATGATCCCGCAGAAAATGGGATTGATAAAAGTCTCTCCGGTCTTGCCGTCCCTAAGGATGGCCTTGCTGGTTACCGGAAGCCCCGCTTCTTTCAGTTTTTCTTCTATCTGATCCGTTGAAGGGGACTGGAACACCGGAGCGGAGTACCATTCGTCCAATGTCGAACCGGCCCATCCGAGTTCTGTTTCAAGAAGCTGGCCGATATTCATGCGGGAAGGAACCCCCAAGGGCGTCAGGCAGAGGTCTAGGGGCGTCCCGTCTTCCATGTACGGCATATCCTCTTCCGGAAGGATGCGGGCCACAACACCTTTGTTGCCGTGGCGTCCGGCCATCTTGTCCCCCTCGCGCAGTTTGCGCTTTGTGGCGATAAGGACTTTGACCATTTCGTCCACTCCGGGGTTAAGGTCGTCCCCTTCCGTGCGTTTGAGCCGCTGAATGTCGATAACCGTTCCCTCGATGCCATGCTGCACCCGCAGGGAAGAATCCCGCACATCCTTTGCCTTTTCGCCGAAGATGGAGTTAAGGAGCTTAAACTCCGGCGTGGTCTCCACCTCGCTTTTGGGGGTTACCTTGCCGACAAGTATGTCGCCGGAACGAACCTTGGCCCCCACCCGGATAATCCCCTCCCCGTCCAGATTGTCCAGACTTTTTTCGGATGTATTCGGGATGTCCCGCGTGATTTTTTCCGGCCCCAGTTTGGTTTCCCGCACCTCGGTCGGAAACTCCTTTATATGGATGGAAGTAAACATATCGTCCTTCACCACCCGCTGGGAAATAAGGATCGAGTCCTCGTAGTTGTACCCATTCCACGGCATAAAGCCCACCAGAATATTCCGGCCCAGAGCCAACTCGCCTTCTTTCGTGGCCGGGCCATCGGCAATAACCTGCCCCGCGGTAATCTTATCGCCAACCTTGACTATGGGCCGCTGGTTGTAACAAGTGTCCTGATTCGTCCGCTGGAATTTGATCAGGCGGTACACGTCCAAGCCCTCGGCATTGGTTTCGGGGATTTTCCCTTTTTTATCATCGCTTTCAACGACAACTTCGTGGGAGGTAACCCGCACCACCGTGCCGCTGCGCCGGGCTTTGCACAAAACCCCCGAATCGTAGGCGCACTTGCTTTCCATCCCCGTGCCTACTCTGGGCGGCTCAGGGAACACGAGCGGCACGGCCTGCCGCTGCATATTGGAACCCATAAGCGCGCGGTTAGCGTCGTCGTGCTCCAGAAAGGGAATAAGGGACGCGGACACGGATATTATCTGCTTGGGAGAAACGTCCATGTATTCAATTTCGTTGGGGGCGCGGGAGGTATAATCCCCCTGCCTGCGGCACGACACTTGAGCGTCGGCGAAACTGCCGTTGTTGTTCAATTTTGCCGAAGCCTGAGCTATAAAGTACCTGTCCTCGTCTATGGCTGAAAGGTATTCAATGTCTTTGGAAACAATGCCCTTAACGACCTTGCGGTAGGGGGACTCTAAAAACCCGTACTCGTTTACACGGGTGTAGTTAGCCAAAGAAACAATAAGGCCGATGTTCGGGCCTTCCGGTGTTTCGATGGGGCACATTCTTCCGTAGTGGGTGTAGTGAACGTCCCGGACTTCAAAGCCCGCCCGGTCGCGGGAAAGGCCGCCGGGCCCCAGCGCGTTCAGCCGCCTTTTGTGGGTCAATTCCGCAAGGGGGTTAACCTGATCCATAAACTGCGAAAGCTGGCTTGAACCGAAGAATTCCTTGATCACCGCCACTATGGGCTTTATGGAAATAAGGTCTTGGGGCTTGATCGTATCCGTTTCTTTAAGGCTCATCCGCTCTTTGGCGATTCTTTCCATGCGGCCAAAGGCTGTCTTAATGGCGTTGGCCATAAGTTCGCCGACAGAGCGGATGCGGCGGTTGCCAAGGTGGTCAATATCATCAACCCTTTCAAATTCCGCAAACACGTTAATCAGGTACTTCATGGTAGCGATAATGTCCTGCTTGGAAAGGGTATATTCTTCCAGCGGGGGTTTATGCGCGAACTTTTTGTTGAGCTTGTAGCGCCCTACCCTGCCCAGATCGTAGCGGCGGGAGGAAAAAAACATCGAGTTAATATCCTTTTCGGCGGCGTCCACGGTGATAGACTCCCCGGACATAAGGACAGAGTACACCGTTGAAAGGGCTTCTTCCTTGGAAGGCTCGTCCCGGCCCGGATCGTCCTTGACGAACTTGATCTCCTCCCGCTCAAAGCAGTTAAGAAGCATATCCGAATCAAGGGAAAGGTTGGGCGAGCGCTCGTTTTTGGGGTCTTCCCGCTGAACAAACGTAATTACCTCCACGGATTTAACGCCGTTGGCAAGAAGTTCGTCCACATCATGCGGGTGAAGTTTGTCCCCGGCCCGGTAGAGTTTTCTTTGGGCTTCTTTGCCGTCCTCGTCTGTTTTGCTTGAATCCTTAACCCACACCGGCGACGACAAAACACGCCCGACAAATTTCTCTCTGGTTTCCATGTCGTCTTTTATTGTCAGGGTTTCGGTCTTATAAAACGCGCGGATAATGTCTTCACGGCTTTCATACCCAAGCGCCCTAAGAAAGATGGTTCCCAGTATCCGCTTTTTCCGGTCGATTTTGGCAAATATGAGTTCTTTCTTTGTATCAATCTCGAATTCCAGCCACGAACCCCGGTAGGGAATGATTCTGGAAGAGTAAATTCCCTTTTCATGGGAAAAAATAACCCCCGGCGAGCGGTGAATTTGGGAAACCACCACCCGCTCGGCCCCATTGATGATAAAAGTTCCCCGCTCGGTCATAATGGGAATGTCTCCCATGTAAATATCTTTCTGGCGGATTTCACCTGTCTGCTGGAAAATAAGATTTATTCTGGCTTTAAGGGAGACCGCGTAGGTAAGCCCTTTTTGCTTACAGTCGTACTCGTTGAACTTTATGTTCCCCTCGTCCAGAGTGTAGTATTCGTATTCAAGAACCATATCCCCGTTAGGGCTTTCGATGGGAAAAATAGACCGGAACACTTCTTCCAGCCCCTGAATCGCGGGCTTTTCCCCGACCCTTACCTTTTCCCGTTGAAGAAAACGCTCGTAGGAGCTAAGCTGAATATCAATAAGATCCGGAAGCTCCATTACATCCTGAATATCTTTGCCGATATAAGTTCTTTTGGAGTTGGTCTTTACCTTTGCCATTCCTTCCTCCCTGATAACGTTTCCCTCTTGGATTTACGAGGGCATAAATTCACGCAAGGGCTCCCGCAAAATCAAGCGCCCTTAGCCCGGCCCCACATGTCCGGGCCGGTTTGAGAAAATAAGCTGTCCCCGGTCTTACAGCGCGTTGGCTGTAAGACCGCGTAATCCGTTTACTGAATTTCAACCGTACCGCCGGCGGCAGTGATCTGTTCCTTGATCTTTGCGGCATCTTCCTTGGAAACGCCTTCCTTGAGGGGCTTGGGAGCGCCTTCCACAAGGTCTTTGGCTTCCTTCAGCCCAAGGCCGGTAACCGCACGGACTTCCTTAATAACCGCGATTTTCTTGGCATCATCGAATGCCTTAAGAATAACGTTAAATTCTGTCTGTTCCTCCGCGGCGGCTGCGGCGGGGGCGGCTCCGGCGGCTCCCACGGCGGCGACAGCTACGGGAGCGGCGGCAGAAACGCCGAACTTCTCTTCCATCGCCTTAACCAGTTCGGAAACTTCCAGAACCGTCATGGAAGCGATTGCTTCTAAAATTTCTTCTTTCTTGGCTGCCATATTATCTTCTCCTTAAAATCAAAACATACACGCTTCATACGAAACGCATTTAAATCAAAGCCGGCAGGAACGGCAGCGCCCGAAGCCTGAGGGCTTGTGTACAAAATCTAACTGCCGCCTTCCGCCTTTTTGTCGGCAACGGCTTTTACGGTACGCACCAGCCGGGAGGGGACATCGTTAAGAGCCGCCGCAAGGTTCCGCGCGGGCCCGTTCATAACGGACATGAGCATGGAAATAAGTTCCAGCTTGGAAGGAAGCTTGGAAAAAGCCTCTACCTGCTGGGCGGTGTATACATCCTTTCCGACAAGGCCGCCCTTTACCTGAAGAACCGGGGCTTCCTTAACGAAGTCAAACAGAATCTTGGCGACCTCGTTGGCATCCCTTGGGGCAATGGCTATTGCCGTGGGGCCTTTAAGGTAGGAGGACACCTCCCCCGGAGCGGAAAGCTGTTCAAAGGCAAGGCGGGCAAAATTGTTTTTGACAACTTTGTAATCAGCGCCCTTGCCCTTAAGCTGCTTCCGCAAATTCGTGATCTGCTCTACCGTTAATCCCCGGTAATCGGTAAAGATAAAATCTTGGGAAGCGGAAAAGGCATCTTTCGCGCTGGCAATGGACGCTACTTTCGCGTCCTGTATTTTTTTAGCGACTATGGCCATATATTACTCCTCGTCCTTCATGGAAACCCACACGCCCGGCCCCATGGTAGAAGCCACAGACACGGTTCGCACAAACTCACCCTTGGCATCCGAAGGCCGCTTTCGTTTGATTTCGGCGACAACCGTCTTGACGTTCTCGGCGATTTTTCCGGCTTCCATGGAAACTTTGCCCACTGCCAAGTGTACCACTCCGGTCTTGTCCGCCCTGAACTCAGTCCGCCCTTTCTTCAATTCCGCCAAAGCGCCTTTAAGATCAAAGGTAACCGTGCCGGTCTTGGGATTGGGCATAAGACCCTTGCGGCCAAGAACCATACCGAGCTTTCCAACGTCCTTCATCATGTCCGGGGTGGCAACGGCGACATCAAAATCCGTCCAGCCGCCCTTGACCTTTTCGATTAAGTCGTCAGCGCCCACAAAGGCGGCTCCGGCTTCCTGAGCTTCCTTTTCCTTTTCGGGCTTGCAAAAAACCAGTACCTTTTTTTCGCCCCGGAACTGGTTGGGAAGTACCACCGTGTCCCGGACAGACTGGCTCTTTTTCAAGTTTACCTTTACGGAAAGGTCCACGGTCTCATCGAACTTGGCGAAAGCCATAGACTTGACCAAGGTTACCGCCTCTGACAGTTCAAAGAAGGCGGCGACATCGTATTTTTTCAGGGCTTCCCTGTATTTTTTTCCGCGCTTCATTTTTCCACCTCGACACCCATCGACCGGGCAGTCCCGGCGATAATCCTCATGGCCGCCTCGACATCGTTGGCTGAAAGATCGACCATCTTTAGTCTGGCAATCTCCTCGCATTTAGCCTTGGGGAGCTTTCCGACCTTTACTTTGTGCGGCTCGGCGGAACCCTTTTCCAGCCCGATGGCCTTTTTTACAAGCACGGCGGCGGGCGGAGTTTTAAGGATAAACGTAAACGATTTATCCGCGTACACGGTGATAACCACCGGAATCACCAGCCCCGCTTCCATGCTCTTTGTCCGGTCATTGAACTGCTGGACAAATTGGGGGGCGCTGACGCCGTGAGGTCCCAAGGCAGGGCCTACAGGGGGGGCCGGTGTGGCCTTCCCTGCCGGGCACTGCAGTTTAACAATGGCAGTTATCTTTTTCTTTGCCATTCGCTGCTCCTTTGTGGTATAACGAGGCGGTAAGCCTCTCCCACTATTTTAATGAACAACCAGCAATGAATTCCATTGCCTGTAGTTCATTACTGTTACAACTTTTCCACTTGCAGAAGATCGACTTCTACGGGTGTGTTCCGGCCAAAAATGCCGACCATTACCTTTAGCTTGTTCTTTTCCTGATTCACTTCTTCGATAGTTCCAGCAAAGGACTCGAAGGGGCCGTCTATAATTTTTACCTGCTCCCCGGGAGAAAAGGTCTGGCGGGATCGAACCGGACGCTCGCCCTTCATTTCCCCTGACTTTTGGAGTATGCTCCGGGCCTCGTCCCCGGAAAGCGGGTTTGGCTTTCTGTTTGCCGGAGTCCCCACAAAGCCGGTAACGCCCTGTATTTTCTTGATTTTGGAGCAGGTAAGCTTCCATAATTGTTCTTCGTTGGGCAGATCCATTTCGATCAGGATATAGCCGGGAAGGAATTTCCGGGTTTGGGTGCGCTTTTTGCCTTCCCGAACCTCCACTACCTCTTCGGATGGAACTTTCACGTCCCGAACTACTTCCTTGTTCAGTTCCCCCATTCCGGTCATCATGCGAATAGTCTTTTCTATCTTGTTCTCGTACCCCGAATAGGTATGGAGAACATACCAGCCCGTAGCCATCAATTACCCTTTTTTCAGGATCAGAATATCGCCTGCACCCCAAGGAGCAGTAATATGTCCACCAAACCAAGAAGCGCGGCAATTATCATGGTAGAAATGATAACAACCTTGACGGAACTTATCACGCTGTCCCGGCCGGGCCATATTACCTTGCGAAGTTCGGCGTAAGACTCTTTTACAAACTGAACAATCTTGCGCATACTATCCCCATTATACTAAAAATCCAGACTTTGAAAAGCCCATGTTTCAACCATAAAGCGACATAACTGCCAGTAGCAAATATACCGCTTTCAGGCGCAGCAGGCTTCGCCTTCCGTTCGCAAACATCCTGTTCGCTCACTACAGGCCGCCTTTTTTGCTAGACCAGCATCCATGCTGGTCTGCCCCGCAAAGCCTTTCGGCTTCTTTAGGGCCGCAAAAAAGTTTCGAAGCCTGCTACCCGGATAACCGGGCTTTTCCGCCCTTACAGCACAACTGCCAGTAGCAAATGTGCCGCTCTCAGGCGCAGCAGGCTTCGAACCCGCGACCTGCGGTTTTGGAGACCGCCGCTCTACCAACTGAGCTATACGCCTAAAAAGAACCCTGCCGCGGCGGGCGCTTACTTTATCTTGGTCTCCTTATGAGCCGTATGCTTTCTGTCAAAAGGACAATACTTCTTGAATTCCAGCTTTTCCTGAGTATTCCGCCGGTTTTTGCTGGTGGTATAGTTCTTCCGCTTGCAATCGCCGCATTGAAGGGCTATTAACTCCACCACCTGTTTCTTACTTGCCATGTCCTTACTCCTACACCGTTGTCCTGTAACTCCGTCTTTCCACGGAAAGAACGCAGCCCTCGATCAGAATTGAACTGATGACCTTATCCTTACCATGGATATGCTCTGCCAACTGAGCTACAAGGGCACAACACGCCATTCTACAGCGTCTAGGCAGAATACCAGTATTACGCAATTTAGTCAACAGTTTTTCGGCTCTTTTGAAGAAATTTGCCGAATTTTTAGGGCTTTTCCGGGAGAATGCTCTTGCCCCCCACCGCGCATGAGCCAAGGTTTCCGCAAAAAGCCCCGGCAGGGGAGGATATACGGTTTAAGAATCCCGCCCAAGGAACACGGCTCCGGAGCCACGGTCTCCTTCGCCTAAGAATTTGGGCAAATGGCTTCTTAAACCGTATATCCTCCCC
>Ga0123355_10008998_pt1 | contig 15134 bp, 12 predicted proteins | sample TergutEmb28metaG_3_FD_89872 | JGI IMG/M metagenome (GOLD analysis project Ga0123355, IMG submission 89872) | Embiratermes neotenicus P1 segment gut microbial communities from Petit-Saut dam, French Guiana - Emb289 P1 | ecosystem: Host-associated > Arthropoda: Insects > Digestive system > Gut ...
CAATATTCCTTGAGGAAAATCCCTCAGTCGCCCGCGCGATTCTTGATAAAGCTATTACTGCTTCAAGAGCGAGAGAAGCGGCGCGTAAGGCTCGTGAGAATATCAGACGCAAGAATGCTCTTGAGGGTATGTCTCTGCCGGGCAAGCTTGCTGACTGTAATGAGACAAATCCTGAACTTACCGAAATATATATCGTAGAGGGTGACTCAGCGGGCGGCAGTGCAAAAGGTGGACGTGACAGCCGTTTTCAGGCGATCTTGCCTCTGTGGGGTAAGATGCTCAATGTTGAGAAAGCCCGCGCTGACAAGGTTTACGGAAATGAGAAGCTAACGCCGGTCATAACTGCGCTTGGTGCAGGGATCGGTGAGGATTTTGACGAATCTAAGCTTCGTTATCATAAAATCATCATCATGGCTGACGCCGATGTCGATGGCAGCCATATCAGGACATTGTTGCTTACATTTTTCTTCCGTTTCATGCGTCCTTTGGTTGAGGGTGGTTATGTTTATGCCGCTCAGCCGCCATTATATAAACTTACCCGCGGCAAGACGACCAGATATGTTTTGGATGATATTGAACTCGATGCCGCGCTCGAAGAAATGCGCGGAGAGGACGGCAAAGGTAAGGTCGATATGACCCGCAACAAGGGTCTCGGTGAGATGGATGCCCATGAACTCTGGGATACGACGATGAATCCTGAGACGCGTGTTCTCAAGCAAATTAAGCTCACGGATGCTATAGAGGCTGATGAGGTCTTTACGGTGCTTATGGGCGAAAAGGTTGAGCCGCGCAAAGAATATATTGAAAAGAATGCCAAGTACGCAGTTGATTTGGATTTGTAAAGAGGGAGATTTATGCCTAAAAAGGAAAAAACGGGAGATATTTCATTTCCCGAACAGAAAATAGTATATGCGCCGCTCGAAAAGGAAATGGAGACTTCATTTCTGACTTATGCAATGTCTGTTATTATCGACAGGGCGCTGCCGGATGTAAGAGACGGCCTAAAGCCGATCCACCGCCGGATTTTGTATACCATGCATGAGAGTAATCTAACGAGCGATAAGCCGTTCCGTAAGGCAGCTACTGCGGTTGGTGATATCATGGGTAGATATCATCCGCATGGTGATCAGTCTATCTATGATGCACTTGTGCGTATGGCGCAGGATTTTTCCATGCGGTATATGCTCGTTCAAGGTCATGGTAACTTTGGTTCGGTCGATGGCGATCCGCCTGCGGCGATGCGATATACTGAGGCTCGTTTGTCAAAGATTTCTGATGAAATGCTCCGCGATATCGACAAAGATACCGTTGACTGGAAAGCAAATTACGATGAAACCAGAAAACAGCCACAGGTTGTTCCGAGCCGTTTTCCGAACTTGCTAGTAAACGGTTCAAGCGGTATTGCCGTCGGAATGACTACTAATATTCCGCCGCATAACTTGACCGAGGTTATAAATGCGGTTATTTGCGTTATGAATAATCCTGATGCTGAGTTAGATGACATCATGGAGCATATTGAGGGGCCTGACTTCCCTACTCGTGGGATAATCATGGGCAGAGCCGGAATAAGAGCTGCATATGCAACGGGGCGCGGACGTATCAGGCTGCGCGCACGGACGGAACTTGAAGAATTTGGGACCGGGCGCACAAGAATAATAGTTTATGAACTTCCCTATCAGGTAAATAAAGCAAGGCTATTAGAGTCGATTGCCGAGACTGTTAAGAACAAGCGTATTGATGGTATTTCCGCAATGCGTGATGAGTCTGACAGAGATGGTATGCGGATTGTAATTGAGTTAAAGCGCGATGCGAATGCTCAAGTTGTGCTCAACCGCCTGTATACTCAGACTCAGTTGCAGACGACATTTGCGATTGTGTTGCTTGCACTTGTTGATGACCAGTCACAGCCGCGTATATTATCTTTACGGCAGATGCTTGATGAATATATCACTTTCCAACGTGAGATTATCAGACGGCGTACAGAATATGACTTAAAGAAAGCCCGTGAACGCGCGCATATTCTCGAAGGCTTGAGAATTGCAAGTGATAATATCGATGAAGTTATACGAATCATCAGATCCAGCTATAATGATGCGAAAGAGCGGCTGATGGAACGCTTTGGTCTTTCTGAAATTCAGGCGAGTGCGATACTTGAGATGCGCCTTAGAAGCTTGCAGGGGCTTGAAGTTGAGAAGATCGAAAAAGAATATGCCGAGCTTATGGAAAAAATAGAACATTTCTTGAAGCTGCTTGCTGATCAGGGCCTTATGGATGCTGTTCTGATTGAAGAAATTACAGAAATTCGTGACAAGTATGGCGATGAACGCCGCACCGAGATTGCTTTCGTCGAAGATGAGATCGACATTGAAGATCTTATAGATGAAGAAGAATGTGTATATACTCTTACAAATGCCGGGTATATCAAGCGTCAGCCTGCCAATACTTATAGGTCTCAGAAGCGCGGCGGACGCGGAATTATGGCTATGACGACGAAAGATGAGGATTATGTAGAGACATTATTTACAGCGTCGACGCATGATTATATCCTGTTTTTCACTAATCACGGCAGAGTGTACCGTAAGAAAGGTTATTTGATACCCGAGGCCGGACGTCAGGCGCGTGGAACGAATATAGTAAATATCTTGCCGATGAATCCGGGTGAAAAAGTATCCGCAATGATCCGTATGCGCGAGTTTGAGGAAGATGCTTATTTTGTAATGGTGACCCGCAAGGGAACTGTAAAGCGCATGAGGACGACGGAACTGAGAAATATCAAAAATGTCGGTATACGTGCTCTTACTCTGGCGGAAGATGATGAGCTGATTTCTGTCCGTGATACGGACGGTAAGCAGAAGATACTCATTGCGACACATAACGGAATGGCGATTTTCTTCAATGAAACAGATGTCCGGCCAATGGGCCGTGTTGCCGCAGGTGTGCGGGGTATACGTCTGAGAAAAGACGACTTTTGTGTCGGTGCAGCTCGTGCAAGGGAAGGCGGCGCACTTCTCACCGTGACCAAGAATGGCTATGGTAAGAGGACTGAAATCAGTGAGTACTTACGCGGCGAAGAGGGCGGAGTGCAGAATCGCGGCGGTTATGGTAAGAAGAATTATCTCATCACCGAAAAGACAGGTAAGGTAGTTGATGTCAAGGTAGTTGATGATCAGGATGATGTGCTTATCATATCTGATGACGGTACGATTATCCGTATGGCAGCTTCTGATATAAGTCTTATAAGCCGTGCGACACAAGGTGTCAGGCTTATGCGGACTCAGGGCGAATCTTCTGTTATCTCGATTGCCCGGACTGAGAAAGAGGAAGAGTCAGAGGATGATGAGTTTGAAGATTCCGATGAGGGAGCTGCGGAAACTGTAGTTGAAGCAGGGGCTGAGATTGAAACTGAAGTTGAAACCGAAGACAAGGTAGCTGAGTTTGAAGACTAATATCTAATAGTTAACAGGGCGACCGTTCCGGGTCGCCCTTATCTTAGTAAAGGCAACATATGATATGAAAAAAGTTACAATTTACACAGATGGTGCATGTAGCGGGAATCCCGGGCCGGGGGGTTGGGGCGCGATACTTATGTATGGTAAGGCAGAGAAAGAGCTTAGCGGTGGTGAGATCAGCACCACGAACAACCGTATGGAGCTTGTTTCTGTGATTTATGCGCTTGAAGCACTTAAAGAATCTTGTGAAGTTGAGTTATTTACTGATTCGCAGTATGTGTCAAATGCTATAAATCTCGGATGGCTCGATTCGTGGCGCAGGATGGGGTGGAAGCGCAAGGACGGTGAGGTTAAGAATCCTGATTTGTGGATAAAGCTTGTTCCTCTTCTTGAAAAGCATAAAGTGACTTTTAATTGGGTTAAGGGTCATGCTGATAATGAGTATAATAATCGTTGCGATGAACTGGCTGTGGCTGAGAGCCGGAAGTTCCGTGAGGGGTAGGGGGAAAGGAAATCCGGTGTTCAAAATGAACACCGAATTCGAGGGGTTTAAAAATGTATCAGCCGGAAAGCAAATTAAGGGGCGGAACACCTTAAAACAAAACCGCCAGCAATTTTGCAACAGACTGCTGCAAAATTATCCAAAAAGAGAAGCATGGGTAGTTGGGGTAAGATAGGAGAGCATAATGGGTGAATTGAGAATAAGAAAAGCGGAAAAAGATGATTTGTGTAAGTTGTTGGAATTATACACAAATTTGCATGACAATCATTATCCGCTGATTGATGACCGTATTGAAAATATATGGTCGAGAATTATCAGCGACGATAATCATTTTATTTTATTGGGGCATATTGACAATGTGTTGGTTTCGTCATGTGTTATCGTTGTAATCGAGAACCTTACCCGAAATCAAAGACCATACGCTGTGATTGAAAATGTAATTACTCACCCTGATTATAGAAATTGCGGATACGCGTCACTTATTTTATCTTCAGCCAAAGATATAGCCATCGAAAAGAATTGTTATAAAATTATGCTCATGACAGGGTCGAAACAAGAGACGACCCTTAATTTTTACCGGCGGGCCGGATATAATTCAGAAGATAAAACAGCATTTATACAATGGCTGTAGTTTTTAGGCAGCCACATGAAATGCCGGAATGCGGTAAAGCAAAACAGGAGGCGGTATATTGATTTTAGGGATAAGCCATATGACTTTTATTGTCAAAGACTTGGAGCGGGCGGCCGAATTTTTCAAGAGAATTTTTAACGCAAAAGAAGTATACTCAAGTGAGGATAAGACATTCTCACTCTCAAAAGAAAAATTCTTCCTTATAAATGATTTATGGGTGGCAATTATGGTGGGTGAACCACTTGCGGAACGCACTTATAATCACATCGCTTTTCAAGTCCAAGAGAGCGAGATTGATGATTATATTGCGCGGATAAAAAGTGCAGGGGCAGAAATTAAACCGGAACGTCCTCGTGTAATCGGTGAGGGACGCTCGGTTTACTTTTATGATTTTGATAACCATCTTTTTGAGTTGCATACGGGCACACTTTCTGAGAGATTAGCTCGTTACTCGCAAGAGAGATGAATGGGTAATACTATGGAACTGATTCCCGCTAAAAATATTGTAATGAAGACAAAAGCGCCCGCCGCATGGTTTGGCGCCGAATATAACATGAATATTTATCGCGGCTGCTCTCATGGGTGCATTTATTGTGACAGCCGTAGTACTTGCTATGGCGACAAAACATTCGATGTTGTAAAAGTCAAAGAAGATGCTCTAAGAATCATTAGGGATGATTTAAACCGAAAGGTAAAAAGCGGCGTAGTTTCGACCGGAGCAATGAGCGACCCATATAATCCTTTTGAACGGGAATTAAAGCTTATGCGAAATGCTTTAGAGCTGATAAATGCGTATCAGTTTGGTGTTGCGATTGACACAAAGAGCACTCTTGTAACCCGCGATATAGATATATTGCAAGACATAAAGCGCCACTCGCCTGTTATCGTGAAAATGACGATCACAACAGCAGACGATGATTTGTGCAGCAAAATTGAGCCTTGTGTGCCAAATGCAACCGAGAGATTTGCGGCAATCAAAGCTTTATCTGAAAGTGGTATTTATTGCGGAGTGTTGATGATGCCGATTTTGCCATTTATTAATGACACAGCGGAAAATATCACGGACATTGTTAAAATGGCAAAAGATGCAGGAGCCAAGTTTGTGTATCCGGCGTTTGGCATGACGCTTAGGGATGGAAATAGGGAATACTATTATAAGAAGCTTGATGAGATGTTTCCGGATATCAAGGGAAAATATATAAAACAATACGGACTGAGGTATAATTGCTCAAGCCCTGATGCAAAAGTTTTGTGGAACACATTTGTAAGTGAATGCGAGAAGCAGGAGCTTATTTATCGTATGAAAAGCATTATTTTTCAATATAAGTTGGGTTATAACACGCAGTTGTCTTTGTTTTAGTCAAGCAGACGTTATCCAAAGTTGTAGGGAACGCATTTATGCGTTCCGATGAGGCAAAATAGGTGGCGGAACGGATAAATCCGTTCCCTACGGTTGTGGCTGATATACCAAACATTATCGGTAAATACAAGGCAGACGTTATCCAAAGTTGTAGGGAACGCATTTATGCGTTCCGATGAGGTAAACATGAAACAATTACCCATTCGCAAACCAAACCGCCTAAAAAATTATGATTATAGCCAAAGTGGTTCATATTTTGTAACGATATGTACAAAAAACAATGAATGTTTGTTTGGAGAGATAATCAATGGCGAAATGCGGTTGAATGAATGGGGTAAAATTGCACAGAATGAATTGTGCAGCATTGCCGAACACTATGAAAATGTTGTTGTTGATAAATTCGTAATCATGCCCAATCATGTCCATATGATTATTTCAATACGTCTAACGGAACGGATAAATCCGTTCCCTACGGTCGTCGATGTACCAAATATTGTCGGTAAATACAAGGCAGGCGTTACCCGAATTGTAGGGAACGCATTTATGCGTTCCGAATTTGAACGCAAACCCATATGGCAAAAATCCTACCACGACCATATAATCCGTAATCAAGACGAATACAACCGCATTGCAAAATACATTGAAAGCAATCCTGCAAACTGGAATATTGATTGCCTTAACAACGTAGAGGCGATTAGTAATCATCCTAACAGGGACGAGGGTATCTCCTACTAATTTATATACCCTAAAACGCAAGAGATATCATCTAAAACCGGAACACCGCATGTCAGCAGCGTTTCTCTGCTCTGATGTCCGTTTGGAATCAAAACACAGTCCGCTCCAAGTGACTTCGCCACTTCGCAATCGTGCGTTGTGTCGCCGATTAGTAAGGCTTTTTCCACTTTATTTCGAGATATATAGTTTAGGCCAAGGTCTATTTTGCTTTTAGCGTAAATATCGGAAAGTCCGAGGATTTCATCAAAATAGTCTGCGAGATCAAACTCGCCCATCTGGGATGATAAGTTGCTCATCTCTGAGGCTGATAGAACAATCTGTGTAATGCCGCATTCGGAAATAGTGTTCAGAACAGTTTCGGCATACTGTTTGGCGTATGCCGTGAGGTGTGGTATGATATAGAAAATCTGTTTGCGCTTAGGAGTAGCTGAAAATATGCGGAAATTAAAATCATGTATGATTATTTTAATACTCGCCACATCCTTAATGCTTCTTTCGGCTTGCTCGGATTCGTCCGAATCAGAAAACTATATATCTTTAGAAACGCCGGAGCAAACAACGGAATCACAAGAACAAATAGACGATGCCGTACTTGGTCCTGAAAGTGAGAATCTTCTCATAGTTTACGAGGCGATTGCAAGCAAGACCGGAATAGATTTTTCGCTTAAGAATCCCTCCGATATATATTATCATTATGGCTATGACTATGTTTTGGCTCATTATGCAGACGGACGTTGGCGACCTGTTCCGTTTTTGCCGTCTGATAATGTCCGGTCCGATGTTGGATTTGTGCTCGCAGGTGGTGAGACTAAGCAGTACTCAATAGACTGGTATTTGTTTTTCGGAGAGCTTCCGCCGGGCCGGTACATGTTTATACGCGGATATACTCCATCGGGATATTATTATCCGTATTCTTTGGGAGTCCGTGAATATATAGTGATTGAATTTACAGTAAACGCTTGATACCGTAGGATTTGGGTAGTTATTTTGAAAATGGAGTAATAGTCATGCAAATACATATAGATTGAGCGCAAGTATTGAAATATAGGCGCATTCTGTGTTAAAATTATACAATTATGCTAAGGTATCTCAATGTTGGCATCTATCTGATAGAGACACCTAATCGAAAGGAGCTTTATGTCAAACCAAAACACGGTTGTACAAGAGCAGCATCGCTGTTTGGCTTGCGGCGGTGAACTTAGATTTGATCCGGAAACGCAAACTCTGATGTGCGGCGTCTGCGACGAAAGCCGCGAGCCGGAAGTATCAGAGAGTGTCGAAGCGACAGGATGCCCGAACTGCGGAGCGGAACTTACTGTGATAACCGGAAGCAGACAGGCAACATGTGCTTCGTGCGACAGTACATTTCAGTTACTGCAAGACGGAGAAGACTGTGATATAATCGGAGATATTCCCGACAATCACAAATATATCGTACCATTTTCCGCAAGCAAAGAAGATTATCAAAAGAGCATGATAACATGGCTTGCAAATGAAAAAGGCACACCGGTAGATGCCTTTGATAAGCTTGCCATGATTCGTCCGGCAGAAGGACTTTATGTACCGCACTATTACTGTGTGGTGAGTTATAATGTCAATTGGACAGCATCTATCGGACATGACCGTGTTGAAACGTATATAGTTCATGTGCCGCAGCGAGACAGCAAGGGCAACACACGCATGGTGCCGATGACCAAGACCCGCATAGTGACTGACTGGCATCCTCATTCTGCAAATGCCGCAGGCCGCGTGACGCTGTCAATGGAAGCGTCCGATTATTTGCAACAAGTAAGCTCTAAGGTTCATGCTGCAAATTCGCAAGAGAGCCTGATTGGAATAAAAGACAGCACAAATGGCAGAGCTGAACCTGTCAGCAGCATCGAAGCAGATCATAAGCTTAAGAACATGACTTTCCAAGGTGGTCAGGCAAGTCTTGAGCCATATGATGCAAAATTTACCGCAGGATTCCGTATACTCCCTTGTGAGGTGTCGGCAGACAAGGTATATGATAAGCAGAAAGTCCATAATATGATCGCTCAGCAAATCGAGCGGAACGCACCGGGCGACCGTATTCGGAATTTAAGCTTCAACGGGGCGATTATCCCGGACTATTTTTTGATTTACCGCCCATATTGGTCAACGGTCTATACTTATGATAAAAAAGTCTGTGCCGGGTATGCAGACGGCACAAATGCCGAAAGACATTATGGCACAAGACCGATTGATAAGGGACAGAAAAAACTGGCAAAACAAGTGATGTTTCCGTTTTTCATTACAGCGATACTTGCAGTTCTTGCCATTGCAATTCCGGTTGTTGGCGGAGATATGGGCTCTGCGGCACAGACATTTGACTCAATTGCCACTATATTTATAACGCTTGCAATATTAAGCGGAATTGGGGGACTGATTGCCCGCGGCATTTTATTTAGTAAAAGCAAGAAAGCACTCAAGGGACAAATGGACGGACATTTGGGCAATACAAGTACGATATTCAGCCGGAAGTCTGCAACAGCAGATCCGACGGCAGATATCTAACGAATAGTTATATTTTGAATTTAGATTTATTAGAGAGGAAGTTAAAGATATGGGACTAATCAGAGCAGCTTCGGGTGCAGTAAGCGGTGTCCTCGCCGATCAGTGGAAAGAGTTTTTTTACTGTGAGGCTATTTCAACAGATGTGCTCGTCGTAAAAGGTCAGCAGCGCATAGATCCAAAGTCAGCAAACAAAAGAGGAAATGATAATATCATCTCAAACGGTTCTGTTGTTGCAGTTGCAGACGGTCAGGCAATGATGATTGTAGAGCAAGGGAAGATAGTTGAGTTTTGCGCCGAGCCGGGTGAGTTTATCTTCGACAGCGGAACAGAACCCAGTATTTTCCATGGCCCGTTGGGTGAGAATATCCGCGCGACATTTTCAAATGTCGGCAAGCGGTTTACTTTTGGCGGTCAGCCGGGAACAGATCAGCGAGTGTATTATTTTAACTTAAGGGAGATTACAGGGAACAAATACGGCACTCCGCAGCCGATTCCGTTTAGAGTTGTTGACGAGAATATCGGACTGGATATCGACATTTCTATCCGTTGCCACGGAAAATATTCTTACAGGCTTACCGATCCGCTTCTGTTTTACACAAATGTTTCCGGCAATGTGGCGCAAGCTTACCGCCGGACAGAGATAGATCCGCAGCTTAAGTCTGAGCTCTTGACTGCGCTTCAACCTGCGTTTGCACAGATAGGTGCGAAAGGGGTGCGTTACAGTGCTTTGCCCGGTCATACGGCAGAGGTTGCGGCGACTTTAAATGAGATTCTTTGTGATATGTGGAGCAAACTCCGCGGTATTTCTATTGCGACGTTTAATATAAGCAGTGTGACTGCGTCTCCTGAAGATGAGCAGCTTATCAAAGATTTGCAGCGCAAGGCAGTTATGCGCAATCCCGGAATGGCAGGCGCGGCGCTCGTCAGCGCACAGGCTGATGCTATGCGTGGCGCGGCGACCAATGAGGGCGGAATGGGCGCGATGATGGGCTTTATGGGCATGAATGCCGCGATGAATGCAGGCGGAAATGCAAATCCCGGAGCATTCTTCCAGATGGATCAGCAACAGCAAGCGCAGCAGGCACAGCAAGTACAACCGCAGCAACAACAGGCTGCGCCGTCTGCCGATAGTTGGACTTGTGCATGTAATACGGTAAACACGGGGCGTTTTTGCTTTGAGTGCGGTTCGCCTCAGCCTGCTCCTGTAGCTCCTGCGGGTGCTTGGACTTGCGCTTGCAATGCCCAAAATACAGGGCGGTTCTGTTCAGAATGCGGAACACCAAGGCCGGAAAGCAGCGATTGGACTTGTGAGTGCGGAAATGTAAACACCGGGAGATTCTGCGCAGAGTGCGGAAAACCACGGTAATGCTTTCGGGTTTGATGTTCAGCCGCCATAGGGGCGCAACTGTGTTCGCCCGCTATGAGCAAAATCAAATTAGTTTAGGGAGAGATTATAGATGGAGCTTACCAAAGCGAGAGAACTTTTAGAAGCTTATAATAAAGAGCCTTTTCATATCCGTCACGCGGAGATTGTGAGCGGTACACTTAGATATTTTGCCGGAGAGTTTGACCCCGGCAGAGAAGAATATTGGGCAGTTGTCGGGCTGTTGCATGATGTGGATTTTGAATCTCATCCTGAAGAGCATTGCGTCAAGGGTGAGGAAATACTACGCGGAGCGGGAGTGGATGAGGATATCATCCGCTCTGCGATGTCTCACGGATGGGGGCTTACAGGAACAAGCCATCAGCCTGAGTCTATGATGGAAAAAATTCTATTCGCTTGTGACGAGCTGACAGGACTCATCGGCGCTGTGACGCTCATGCGTCCGTCAAAATCCGTAAGCGATTTGGAAGTGAGCAGTGTAAAGAAGAAGTTTAAAGACAAAAAGTTCGCCGCCGGATGCTCGCGTGATGTGATTCGCCAAGGGGCAGAGATGTTGGGTTGGGAGCTGGATGACCTGATTGGGCGTACCATTTCGGCAATGCGTACCATTGAGGGGTGTTAAGTCAATGATAAACGCAAAAATCTATGAATACGAAGCTCAAATCCACTCTGCCGGAGTAGGCGGCGGCGGTACATATGTGCCGTTTCCGTATGATATTCATAAAGAATTCGGAAAAGGAAGAGTCAGAGTTAATGCAACCTTTGACGGCGAGCCATATCAGGGCAATATTGTCAACATGGGTGTAAAAAATCCTGACGGCTCAATTTGCTACATAATAGGAATTCTAAAGGCTATTCAAGAAAAAATCGGCAAATATCCCGGCGATACCGTAAAAGTTGTAGTCAGAGAGAGAGCTTAGAAATGCTCACTTTTCTACAACATGTTGTACTTATTTAAACAATATAAATTAAAATCCACAAGACGCAAAATGCATTTTGTGGATTTTTTGTGTACGAAAAGTGTCAAAAAAGCAAATTGGTTGCTTTTGTTGATATATTTTGATACAATGTAAATAACAAAATGCATTCGGCACCTATTTAACAAAACAGCATTTAATCTAAAAAAATAAAATCCGCAAAGAATGACGCGCAAGATGACCACTTTTCACGATCGTTTTGCGCATTGAAGCATAAGCTGTCGGGAGTCGAACCCCGGTCAGCTTGAGCTGTCGGTACTTTATTCCGGCAGCGCAGGAAAGGAAAGGTAATTGCCATGAAGAAGATATTAACCCTCTTATTAGTATTCTTCCTTTTTATCGGACTTCTTTCTCCCGCGGTACTGGCAGATACAACAGTTTCGGATTTTGCCGGTTTGCGGACAGCCATCGCGTCAGCCCCGGCTGACGGAACACCGACAACTATATCATTGCAGAGCAGCATTTCCGCACCTGATGGGGCATTCGGCAATGCAATTATAATTGCTTCGGGGCAAAACATCATACTCACCGGTGTCAGCGGTACAAACTGGCTTGAGCAAACCAACACCAATCAGCGTCATTTTATTGTGATGAGCGGGGGGTATCTGACTCTGCAAAATATTACTTTGCGCGGAGCGAATACCTCAGCACTTGTCAGCGGTGGAGTAGAGGTTCGCGGCGGAACGCTCATTATGCAATCGGGCAGCCAAATTTCCGGCAACCGTGCAGGGAGCGGCGGCGGCGGTGCTGTGCTTGTTAATAATCAAGGTGCATTCATTATGAACGGCGGAGCAATCGCTATGAACTCAACGAGTTGGAGCGGTGGCGCGGTGCTTGTTGATAACGGTAATTTTACGATGTCAGGTGACAGCATTATTACCCGTAATTCCGGCACGGCGACCGGCGGCGGTGTTGAAGTTAGAAATAACAGCAGCTTTACAATGCTCGGCGGTACTATCAGCAGTAACGCCATTCCTACAGGCACTGCCAATACCGGCGGCGGAGTTGAGGTGCGGGTGGGCAGTACATTTACAATGGAAAATGGACTGATTACCGACAATATTGCCGCTTATGGCGGTGGTGTCCATGTAAGTGCGGACAGCAAATTTATCATGAATGCAGGAGCTATCCGCTACAATACGGCGGCATTTAACGGCGGAGGCATATTTTCCACAAATAATTCCTACGCAAATACATTGCCCGCAGGTGCTTTTTCAAACCTTACTATACAAGCCGAGGCGGAATTTTTCGGAAATATTGCTCGAAACGGAGTCCGCAGACCGCCGACAAATCCGCAAATTACTAATATTTTCACCGCAAAAAGCTCGATTTTCAATCACCCAATCAACAATTTCGATATCAATTATCAACCGCCTGCAAGCACTCCGTTGATTTCAGATCTTGAAATCACGTTTAAAGCCGGTGATCATGGTACATTTGCCGATGGCACAACTGAGACTACCGTGTTGGTGCCTGTTGTGAGGAATCCACGCTTGCCGTATCCGATCCCGGAGGTAACGGAAAGTGGGTTGTATACTTTCATAGGTTGGTCTTCTGACGACGGGGTAACTGTGATAAGCAGTATGGACATCATGACTACACCGCTCAATGACAATATCACCTACACAGCCCAATATCTCGCGCCCCCCCCGCCTGTTAATATAACTTTTAACGCAAACAGCGGTACATTTCTTCCTGTCGGAGAATTTCTTTCCGGCGGTGAATCAGTAAGAGTAATACCGAATATGCCGGTTACTGAGGCCTATCGTGAAATCTTCCCAAGAGTTGGCGTGCCTGTGCGAGATGGTTATGTGTTTATTGGGTGGTTTACGGAACAATTTGGCGGCAGCAGACAGCCGGTGCAGATAATCGGAAGCCGTCCACTGATTCAAACCGATCATACACTTTATGCAGCGTGGGTTTCTCTCGGTCAGGGTATAATAGCAATAGGAGCTGACTTTGATGCAAATGGGGGTATCTTCGCTGATGGTGAAGATGTCCGAAATGTGCGTTATGGAGTAATAGTTGGAAGAACATATGAAAATGCCCTTGGAGCAGTTCCCAAGCCCACAAGAGATGGCTATGAGTTCGAGGGTTGGTATTTCGACCCTGAAAATGTATTGACGAGACTTGACATAGACACTGTTGTCACAATATATTTCAGCGGTACAATCTATGCACGATGGAGGGCGTTGCCTCAAATTCCCACGATTAACTTAATCTTTGATGCTTTGGGCGGCGAACCTGCTCTGCAAAATGCGCAACTTCTGTCGGGTGAACCGTATGCCGCTGCTTTTTCGGAAATAACAGAGCCGACAAGAGAGGGCTACACTTTCTTTGGGTGGTTTACAGATCCGGTGATTGGAGTCCGTATGTTCCCAGCAGAACCGGTCACGTTGGATCGCACACTTTTCGCTCACTGGATAGAAACTCCGCCTGAGCAGCCGAGACCGCCTGACCCACCACCGGGCCATGGACCGCAGTTACCACCATCAGATCCGCCGCAGCAGCCGGAACAACCGGATTTGGAGTACTATCCGGATGCGGATGATGCGGAATCATCTGAATTTTCGATAACAATGATACTTAGGGAAAATATCAGCATTACCGATATACATTATGCGTATATCATTGGCACAGATGAGAATTTGGTTAACCCTATGGGGCGAATCACCCGCGCCGAGACAGCGACAGTGCTTGAGCGTATACTTTCGCCTGAGAGCCGGGCGCATTTCTGGACTCTTGAAAATCCTTTCCCCGATGTGCCTGACAATGGCGGTGTTTGGTTTTCTAATGCTGTGTCCTTAGCGAGCAGTGCTGAGCTGATAATGGGTATGCCCGATGGCACATTCCAGCCAAACCGCCCAATCACACGCGCAGAGGTAGTTACCGTTCTGACCCGTAAGCTGGCTGACGATATTGCATTTACCGGATCGGAAGACCTATTTCCTGATATCGCCGATAGTTGGGGCAGAGATGCTATCAATTTAGCAGGGCAGCTGGGTTGGATTCAGGGTGACGGGAATGGACGCTTCAATCCCAACGCAAATGTCAGCCGCGCCGAATTTGTCACGATAATAAATCGCTTACTACAGCGTACTGCCGATGATATTGACACCGCACAGATGCTGACTTGGGCAGACAATGATAATCCAAACGCTTGGTATTACTGGGATATACAGATTGCGTCAAATTCTGCTCCCGATGTTTATACGCCGAATTGGGTGGCGTTGCAACGGCCTAATGCAAGACCGGGAGATGCTTTTCGGTAGGTTCAATAATTTTATTGAGTCATCGAAATATCCGTAACAAAGGCGAATTCAATGCCGCGCTCGCCATCTGATAACGCAGACAAAGTCACTGATTTATCCTCAAAACGCTCGCCTTGCTAATATCGCAAGGCGAGCGTTTTTTCAAGATAAAATCCCCAAACATATAATAAAATAGTCGATTGCGAAACTCAAAAAACATAGCAAATATGCGGTTTTCTGAGTGAAATATCTACTGATTTTTCTCCACTTTTGCGGTATAATTGTAGGTGCTTAGGCCACAAAGCCACCA
>Ga0123355_10008999_pt1 | contig 15134 bp, 16 predicted proteins | sample TergutEmb28metaG_3_FD_89872 | JGI IMG/M metagenome (GOLD analysis project Ga0123355, IMG submission 89872) | Embiratermes neotenicus P1 segment gut microbial communities from Petit-Saut dam, French Guiana - Emb289 P1 | ecosystem: Host-associated > Arthropoda: Insects > Digestive system > Gut ...
AGGATCTTTTAGAAGGCATTGTGGGCAGCATCCAAGACGAGTACGACGAGGACGAGGAAGAAGAAATTTATTCAGAGGGCGCTGGCGTTTACCTCATTGACGGTACCGCTGATCTGGAAGAGGTATGCGAAGCCCTGGGCCTTGAGCTTGAAGAAGACGAGATGGAAGAATTTGAGACGATAGGCGGGTACATTGTTCACCGGCTTGGGTATATCCCCGCCGAGCAGGAGCGTCCGGATGTAATGGTGGGCGATACCCTTTTCACCGTTCAATCGGTCGAGGACAGGCGGATTGTCAAGCTCAAGGCGGAGCAAAAAGCTCCGGACATAAGGGAAGAGACAACCACTATCCCCTGAACGGAGTGATTGAATGCGTGCAACGCTGAGCGCGCAGCCGCGTATATTGGCAGTTTGGCGGATTTTTCTGGTTCTGGCCGCGCTGCCGATTGCGCTTTTTTCCTCTTTGTTTTTGCGGGTGGGGTCACCACTTTGGTGGGCTGCCACCTGTGCCTGGGGCGTGGGCTTTTTGTTTTTATATCTGTTTTACCTGCCGGCAAAGCGGCGCGGGTTCTCGCTGGAATTTTGCGTAGATAAACTCGTGCTGAGCGCGGGTGTGTTTTCCAGCGTGCAGAGAACGATTCCCTTTGAGAGTATCCAGTATGTACGCGTGAGGAGCAGCCCGATTCACAGATGGTTGCGGCTGTCCACGCTGGTAGCGGTCTGCGCCGGGGGGCGTATCCGTATGCCGGGGCTGGGGGATGGCCAGGCGCAAAGGCTGGCAATGTCGATACTCGGTTGACTATGAGCAATTTATCTTGGAGGCAAATCTCGTGCAAAAACTTGTCCGGGCACACCCGATAACGATAGTTGGGAATCTGTGGAGGGTACGGTTCTTGATAATCATTCCGGTGCTGCGCGGATTTTTTCATGCCCTTGGGGGCGATTTTGCCGACTGGATGGCGGGTTCGTGGATTGATATCGCCATACTTCTTGCTATGACAGGATTTTCCATTTTGCGCTGGCGCCGGACTTTCCTTTGGTGGGATGAGAATCTGCTACGCGTTCGCTCAGGGCTGATTTTCAGGGGGGAAGTTGTTATCCCTTGGGAAAAAGTCGTGACCGTATGCGTGGCAGATTCTTTTTACCTGCGCCCACTGGGGGCGGTACGCCTGCGCGCCGATACCCTTGGCGGCAGCGAGCGGAACGCTGATTTCTCCATCCTGATTGCCCCCGAGCAGGCGCGGTTGTTGCTGGAAACCCACGGCGGATTATTTTCATGGGAAAAAGGTTTTGCACCCAGCGCCCGATCTATTTTGGCTATGAGCATCTTGAATTCTAACTCTCTTGGGGGGATTATTTTTATCGCGGCGTTTATCTCGCAGGGGGGGAAACTGTTGGGGCAAGAGTTTTCCAGTGAGGTGGTCGGCGCGTTCGAGCAAATATCCCGAACCCTTGCATTTGGGTTGCCGCCTGCGGCCGCAGCTATTGCCTATTTGCTTCTGGGGGGATGGGCGGTCAGTTTTTTGCTCACTTTCACCCGCTACAAGAATATGCGTGTGAATGTCCGAAACGGATGCCTGCATATAAGAGGCGGACTGATAACAAAGCGCAGCTACAGCGTGGCCTACGACAAGGTGAACTATCTGGATATACGGCAAAGTCTGACGACAAGGCTGCTTGGGTTGCACTCTCTATACATTGCGGCGGTGGGCTACGCCAAGCGCAAAGAAGATATCTCCTGCCTGATACCAACCGAGGGCAGGCGGGTCTTCGAAGGCGTTCGGACGCAAGTTTTCCCCGGACTTATCCCTCTGCCCAGAGCTTTGGCCCCGGTAAAAAAGGGGGCGGCTCGGTTTGTTATGTTGCCTGCTTGTATATGTTTGGGGATATTGCTACTCACAGTATTTGTGATGTGGACAATGGAGGGCTGGGCGTCGTTCATTTTATTCGCCGGCGGTATGGCAATTGTTCCGGCCCTTTATTTTCTGGCCGTGCGCGTCGCCGATTTTTACACCGGGGGAATTGCGCAACAGGGCGGCGTATACACTCTTTGCTACTCCAGGGGGTTTTATTTGCACACAGTAGTGGCTCGCCGCGAGAAGATTGTGCAAACTGAGCTGCGGCAAAGTTTTTTACAGCGGACAAAGGGGCGCTGCGACCTGATACTACACTCCCGCGCGGAAGGTAGGCGACTGCACCGGCTGAGAAATTTGCCCTTACAAAACGCGCGGGATTATGTGTTTTAGTGCCCTTGACAGCGGGATGTATGCAGAATAGAAAACAGCCTTACGACACATTGTACCGTAAGGCTACATAGGTAACAGAACCACCCCAATATAATGCTTATAACGTATGTTGCTCCGGTATAATGATTACAGCTATAATATATGCAAGAAGTCCAGACCCCCACAAAAGTGATGCTAAAACCCATCCAATTCTCACAAGCGTTGGATCAATATTGAAATATTCTGCAATTCCCCCGCAAACACCACAAATTTTTTTATCAACTTTTGATCTATATAATCTTTTTTGTTCCATAGATTTATCCTCTCGCACGTTATAAATTTTCTGCATTGCACATCAATTAAACATAATCATGAAAAATAAGACAACACATCATAAAGCTCCAGCCGCAGAATACTGATGTTGAGCATATAGTCGCCAATTCTGCGCGCGAAATATGTAAGGGTTGTGGTGGGGTCGAGCTGAGTATAAAACGCGCGGTATCCTTCACCGCCAAATGTCTCGTCAAACATCTCGCTTACATAAAGAATGCCCGGACGCTGCTGATAAACCAACGCCATGCCATCCAAGAGGTCCTGTGCCGAAGAATTTATCAGCTCATCATCCAAATAGAGGGGCTCGAACGTAATAACAATACTTACGTTACCAATATCCGCTCGGGCAATCATATCGAAGAACATATGGGAACCCGGGTTTGGATTAGTTGGAGAGGTTCGCACCATTTCCGTCATTTCATCCAATTGTTCGCCGGAAATATAATTCCAATCTTCCGGCAGACGGAATGTCAGGTTCGCGAACGCATTGGTGTAGACGCCGTCGTACCAATACCCTCGGGTAAATTCTAAGGTGGTAGAATTATTGTTGCTGTCAGGGCAGCCCGCAAGCAGAAACGCTGAAATAACAAGCAAGGCCAGGATGCAGATTCGCTTTTTCAAAAAACCCACCGCCATTCTACAAACTATTTAATATTTACTCCACTCGTGCAGGGATTTACCGTCTTTGTCTTTTAAGTTAGACCAGGTATTATCACCGCCGAAGCGCAGGAAAATACCTAGTTCATTAGGGGATGGGAAAATGATGTCTTCGGTAGTGACGCCGCTGGCAATCTTATCCGCGTGGTCGTTGCGCAGCGTTTTTGCGAATCTCGCTGAGAAATTCAAGGAACCATCTTTATTTAGCTGTGGGTCGGGCGTCAACTTTGCACCGGCCTTCAGCAGTAATTCTTTTCTGCGCTGCCAGAATACTTTTCCGTGGCTTCCCCTGTCGGTAAAAGTAAACTCAATACAGCTTATCCCTTCGCTCCATTTATGCTGGTCTTTCATGACGAAAATCAGCCCCCTATTTTTGACGTTATGCAAAGCAAAGGCCGCGATGTCTTGGGCGCTTACCCCCCGGCAAAGATATGCGGCGTGATTCCCATCTGACTTAAAGAAACCTCCAGCGCAGCCAAGACTTCATGATATTTCTCTATTATCTCAAGCTCGCTCTCTTTTCCGTAGGTGATGAGCAGTGTGAAGGCGCCGACCGGTTGTGGTTTTGAAATGCCTTTCCCGGCTGTAACAGCGCCATGTACCAGGCCGCCGATAAGCCCAAACTGTCCGGCGATCATCGAGCCTGTCGATTCTTTCTCTTCACATTTCGAAACAAAGAATTTGTCCTTTGCTTTGTGCGTATAGAGAACTTTAGCCAGTTGTTTAACTTCAACGGGCTGCGCCGTGCCAAAATCAACATTTAGCTGATTGCCGAACATCATCAAAGAGGTGACCGTCGCTGTTACAGGGAACCCCAAAAGCGCTCCGTGCGCACTGGCTTTACTGCCTTTTCCCTCTATGCTAAGCCCGGATTGTTCGGCGATAAGTTTGAGCATTTCTTCTGATTTCATGTTGCGCTTTCCTTTCTTAAAACAAAATTAGAAACTATCTATATTGTACTCTAAGCCGCGGTTCAAAGCAAGACCCCAATGCTGGTGGCTTCAAGCAAAATCCTTACAGCATCAATTCAAATTCAATTGAATGCAGTAGGGTGATTCCATCCTTGCCGGTCAGCGGAATTTCGGGTTTTAACTCTCGCGCATATACCATGTGATTCCAACCGACAGCGCACATGGCGAAGCCGCGCCGCTGGTAGAACCGCAGGGCATTAGTATTGTCGTTTGACGATTGCAAGTGCACCTTCGAACAATCTTTATCGCGAGCGAGATTTATAACGGCGTCAACAAGTGCGGTACCTACCCCGATGCCGGGGCGCAACGATTCAATCAGCATTATCTCGCAAACATCATCAAAAAACTTAAAATGGCAGTGGCCGATGATTTCGTTGTCGGTGTTTACTGCAATAAACGCAGGCACGTCTCGCAGATCGTATAATTTAAGCTGCACAACAACCTTAGGGCTGCTCCAAGTATTAACAACGAGTTGCTCTACTTCCGGTATGCGGTCGCTTGAGAGCAATACTACTTCATAACCTAGCTCAACTTTATTAACCAATGTTAATACCTCCCAATATAAGCTATCTACATTGTACACCAGGCGGTTACTCAAAGCAAGGTCAAAGGGCCGCTACATTTAAGTCTATACATGTATTGACTTGCAGCGCCTTATGTGCTATATTGGGCTAGTATGGAAAACGGGAGCAGGAATCTTTCCATGCAAATGTTTTTGGCAACTTGGTTGCCTTATTGATTGAGTGGCTTTTAGCTCAAATTTTATAAGTTGGTTACTTCATAACCATGTGCGCACTGCACATCACAACTTGTGAATCGGTCAATAAGAGTAATAAGAGTAAAAATGTTTGCTGTATAGACTCTGAAATCCCGTATGCATTTTGAATAAAACAAAGCGGGCGCAGCCTACCTTTAGCATCCCCGCTTTCGCAATAAAACAAGATGAGATACGCAAGTAGATGAGCGGTGTAAAGCCTTCTTCTTGCGTGTTTTTTATTTTCTCCGGAAAGGCGGGTTGCTGGTATGGCGGATAAGCTAAAGCTCTATGGCTTTAACAATCTGACAAAATCTCTGAGCTTCAATATTTACGATGTTTGTTACGCCAAGAGTGAACGGGAACAAAAAGATTATATCGAGTATATTGACGCACAGTACAACTCCGAGCGCCTTACCGGGATACTCACCCATGTAACCGATATGATCGGTGCCAAGGTGCTTAATATCGCGTCTCAAGATTACGAGCCGCAGGGGGCGAGCGTGACCATTCTCGTTGCCGAAGGCCCCATGCCGGGCGACCCGCAACCCGAAACTATCCTGGCTCATCTGGATAAAAGCCATGTAACCGTGCACACCTACCCCGAATACCACCCGGAAACGAGTATCGCCACATTCCGGGTGGATATTGACGTCTCCACCTGCGGGGAGATATCCCCGCTCTCCACCCTGGATTTTTTGATCGGTTCCTTTGACTCGGACATCATCACAATGGATTACCGGGTGCGGGGCTTTACCCGGGACGAGCAGGGCAGGAAGCTCTTTGCCGAGCAGGAGATGACCTCCATCCAGGAGTTTATCGACCCGCGCACTCTGCTGCGCTACGACGCGGTTGATATAAACGTCTACCAGGCGAGTCTTTACCACACCAAAATGCTGATCAAGGAGCTTGACCTTCAGGACTACCTTTTCAACACCGACGCCTACGAGATCCCCCCCAAGCTGCGCCTTAGCATAACCGACAGCCTGCGCCGCGAGATGATTGAAATTTACTCAGGGCGCAATGTTTTTGGCGGGTAGAGAGGGGGATGCGGCATATGCTAGATCAATCCAGGGCGCCCATTTACGAAGCGCTGGAGCAGTTCCGTTCGGCGCGGGTGGTGCCTTTTGATGTACCCGGCCACAAGCGGGGGCGGGGCAACCCCGAGTTGCGCGACTTTTTGGGGGAGCGCTGTGTGGGGTTGGATGTAAGCTCAATGAAACCACTTGACAACCTTTGCCATCCCGTTTCGGTAATCAGGGAGGCTGAGGAGATCGCGGCTGAGGCTTTCGGGGCTCACCACGCGTTTTTTATGGTGGGGGGAACAACCTCGGCTGTACAGAGTATGGTGCTCACCGCCTGCAAAAGTGGGGAGAAGATCATCCTGCCACGCAATGTCCACCGGAGCGTTATAAACGCCCTTGTGCTCAACGGCGCCATCCCCGTTTACGTCAACCCGGATATGGACGCCGATTTGGGTATAGCTTTGGGCATGAAGATTTCGCAGGTGGAAAGGGCCATCAAGGCTCATCCCGACGCCAAGGCGATTTTGGTCAACCACCCGACATATTACGGTATCTGCTCGGACCTTAGCGGGATCATCCGGCTTGCTCACCAGAGCAATATGCTGGTTTTGACCGACGAGGCCCACGGCGCTCACTTTTATTTTGGACCGCAGGACGGTTCCCTGCCGATTGGGGCAATGCGCGCCGGCGCGGACATGTCGGCGGTTTCCATGCACAAATCGGGGGGCAGCCTTTTCCAGAGTTCCTTTTTGCTGACCGGCCCTGCTATCAATACAGGCTACGCCCGGCAGATCATTAACCTGACGCTGACTACCAGCAGTAGTTACCTGCTTATTTCCAGCCTGGATATCTCGCGGCGCAACCTCGCTTTGCGCGGGAAGGAAATCCTGCCCAAGGTTATCGAGCTGGCCGAGTACGCGCGCAGCGAAATTAACGCTATCCCCGGCTACCGGGCCTTTGCAAGGGATATGATAAACGCGGACAGCGTATGCGATTTTGACGTTACCAAACTCTCGGTTCACACCCTGGAGACCGGGCTGGCCGGGATTGAAGTTTACGATATTCTGCGCGATGAATACGATATCCAGATCGAATTCGGCGACCTAGGCAATATTTTGGCCTACTTTTCCATCGGCGACCGGATGCGGGACGTCGAGCGGTTGGTGGGCGCTCTCGCCGAAATCTGGCGGAAATATCGCAGAGACGGCAGCGGACTGATGAGCCAGGAATACATCGCGCCAGAGGTGGTGCTTTCGCCTCAGCAGGCGTTTTACGCGGCTAAAGAGAGCCTGCCATTGCGCGAGACGGCGGGAAAGATTTGCAGTGAATTCGTTATGTGCTACCCGCCCGGCATACCGATTTTAGCTCCGGGGGAGCGCATAACCGAGCGGATACTCGACTACATCGAATACGCCAGGGATAAAGGCTGCTCAATGACCGGGCCGGAAGACTCGCGGATCGAGCGCCTCAACGTAATAGCCTAAGGCGGGCGCGAAATTAAATCCACCGGAGGTACCTTGTATGGAGCTATGGTTTTCGGAAGCGCACACGCCGGGGGCAAAGATGTCGATCAAGGTGGAGCGGCAGCTGTACAGCGCCCAGAGCGATTTCCAGCGCATTGATGTGTTCGAGAGTAAGGATTTCGGGCGGTTCCTAACCCTGGACGGCTATATGATGCTCACCGAGAAGGACGAGTTCATCTACCACGAGATGATTACGCACATCCCGATGGCGGTGCATAAGCAGGCCAAAAACATTCTGGTAATCGGCGCGGGGGACGGCGGAGTTCTGCGCGAGCTCTGCCGGTACGACAGGGTGGAGCGCATTGATATGGTGGAGATTGACCCCCTTGTGGTGGAGGTTTGCCGCGAGTACCTGCCGGGGACGGCCTGCTGCTTTGACGACCCCCGCCTGTGCCTTTACTTCGAGGATGGCCTGAAGTTTATCCGCACGAGGGAAGATGATTATGATCTTATCATCGTCGATTCCACCGACCCGTTTGGCCCGGGCGAAGGGCTTTTTACCAAGGAATTTTACGGCAACTGCTTCAAGGCGCTAAAAGAGGACGGCGTGATGGTCAACCAGCATGAAAGCCCCTTCTACGAGGCGGATGCTATAGCTATGCAGCGCGCACACAAGCGCATTGTGCAGAGCTTCCCGATCAGCCGGGTTTATCAGGCGCACATACCCACCTACCCATCCGGGCACTGGCTGTTCGGGTTTGCCTCGAAAAAACTCCACCCGGTGCGGGATTTCGACCCCGCTGCGTGGAATGCGCTGGGTATTCCCACCAGTTACTACACCACCGTGTTGCATGTGGGCTGCTTTGCGCTGCCCGCATATGTAGAGAGGTTGCTGCGCGATGTTGAGTAGACCATTTAGCGGCTTCATAGCCTGTGACGCGCCATATTTTGATTCTAAAGCGGTTTTGCTGGGCGCGCCGTTTGACTGCACGACATCCAACCGGCCGGGAGCGCGATTCGGGCCGGGGGCGATCCGAACAGAATCCTGGGGCCTGGAGACCTACAGCCCGTATCAGGACAAAGACCTTGCCGACATACACGTATTTGACGCGGGCGACATTGAGCTGCCCTTCGGCGACAGCGAACAGGCTCTGGCCATGATTGAGGAGCGCAGCCAAACCGTTTTGCGCAACGGCAAACGCCTCTTCCTGCTGGGTGGGGAACATCTTGTTACGCTGGGGGCGCTGCGGGCGGCCGCGCGGCAATATCCGGATTTACACCTCATCCACTTTGACGCCCACGCCGATCTGCGCGAAGATTACCTCGGGGTCAGCCTCTCCCACGCCTGCATCATCCGCCGCTGCCATGAAATTTTGGGGGATGGCCGGGTATTCCAGTTTGGAATCCGCTCTGGTGAGCGCGTCGAATTCGAGTGGAGCAAGGGGCGCACAGCGCTTCAGAAATTTGACTTCGCGGGGCTTGAGCAGGTTGTAGCCTCTCTCGGGGATGCGCCGGTTTATCTCACCGTTGATTTGGACGTGCTCGACCCCTCCGCCTTTCCCGGCACCGGAACCCCGGAAGCGGGCGGGGTGAGTTTTCACGATCTGCTAAATGCCGCTTTGACCGTACTGAAAGCAAATGTCGTGGCCTGCGATCTGGTGGAGCTGGCACCCAACCTTGACACGTCGGGGGTGTCCACGGCCACCGCCTGCAAGCTACTAAGGGAAATGTTGCTAGCCATCTAAAAGGAGGATTTGCTGTGAACAAAACGCTTATCATTGGGGCGGGCGGTGTGGCCGGCGTGGCCGCGCACAAGTGCTGCCAGAATTTTGAGGTCTTCCCCGATATCATGATTGCCAGCCGGACAAAGGCCAAGTGCGACGCCATCAAGGTCCAGCTTGAGGAAAAGGGCTACAAGACCAAAGTTTCCACCGCCGAAATTGACGCGATGGACGTTCCGGCGCTCATCAAGCTGATCAAAGATTACGGCGCGAATCTGGTGCTAAACTTGGCGCTGCCTTATCAGGATCTGGCCATAATGGACGCCTGCCTCGCCGCCAAGGTGGACTATGTGGACACCGCCAACTACGAGCCGGAAGACGCCGCCAAGTTCGAGTACAAATGGCAGTGGGCTTACCGGGAGCAGTACCAGCAGGCGGGGATAACCGCGCTGTTGGGCAGCGGGTTTGATCCCGGAGTCACCAGCGTGTTTTCGGCTTATGCGCTCAAGCATTACTTCGACGAAATTCACTATATCGACATTTTGGACTGCAACGGCGGCGACCATGGCTACCCCTTTGCCACCAACTTTAACCCCGAAATCAACATCCGGGAAGTGTCGGCCAATGGCAGATATTGGGAAGATGGCAGCTGGGTAGAGACCCAGCCGATGGAAATCAAGCGGGAATACGACTTCGCGCAGGTGGGCAAAAAGGATATGTACCTGCTCTACCACGAAGAACTCGAATCGCTGGCTTTGAATATCCCGGGGATCAAGCGCATCCGCTTTTTCATGACCTTTGGGCAGAGCTATCTCACCCACCTGAAATGCTTGGAAAACGTCGGAATGACTTCGATCGAGCCCATTGAATTTGAAGGCAAGCAAATCATACCGCTTCAATTCCTCAAAGCCGTGCTGCCCGATCCGTCCTCTCTGGGGCCGCACACCAAAGGCAAAACCAACATCGGCTGCATCTTCCAGGGGATAAAGGACGGAAGGCCGCAGAGTCTCTACATCTACAACGTATGCGACCATCAGGAGTGCTACAAAGAGGTGGGCAGCCAGGCGATTTCCTACACCACCGGTGTGCCAGCCATGATCGGCGCCATGATGCTGCTTACCGGCAAATGGAAAGGCCCGGGCGTGTTCAATATCGAGGAGTTTGACCCCGACCCCTTCATGGACGCCCTCAATAAGTGGGGTCTGCCGTGGATTGTGGACGAGAATCCCGTGCTGGTGGATTAGCCTCCCGGAGGAGCAAAATATGAAAGAACAAACCCTGCCCACCCCATATTTTCTGGTTGACGAAGCCTTAATCGAGCACAACTTGAAAATTCTGCGCGGTGTTATGGATCGCACCGGCTGCAAGATTTTGCTGGCGCAGAAAGCGTTTTCGATGTACGCGCTCTACCCGCTTATCGGCTCTTACCTTTCGGGGGCGACGGCCAGCGGGCTTTATGAGGCGCGCCTTGCCGCTGAAGAAATGGGCGGAGAAAACCATGTGTTCTCAACTGCGTACAGGCCGGAAGAATTCGACGGAATCGCGGATATCTGCGGCCACATCGTCTTCAATTCATTTGCGCAGCTCGAGCGTTACGCGCCCACCGCACTAGCAAAGGGCAGGAGTGTGGGGATCAGGGTCAACCCGCAGTGCAGCACCCAGGATGGGCGAACTATTTACGACCCGTGCGCTCCGAATTCCCGTATGGGCGTCACCCGGCAAAACTTTAAGCTGGAGCTGCTGGAAAAATACCGGGTAGAAGGCTTGCACTTCCACACGCTGTGCGAGCAAAACGCCGATGCGCTTATCACTACAGTGGCCGCTTTTGAGCAGGACTTTGGGCAGTTCATGCCCGGCAGGAAATGGCTCAACCTTGGGGGAGGGCACCACATAACCCGGCCGGATTACGATATCCCCGCGCTGGAGCACTGCATATCTTCGCTGCGGGAAAAATACGGCGTCGAGATATATCTTGAGCCGGGGGAGGCTATTGCGCTGGGTGCGGGATATCTCATAACCACTGTGTTGGATATCGTAAGCAACGGCATGGATATCGCGATTCTGGACGCCTCCGCCGCCTGCCATATGCCCGACGTACTGGAAATGCCTTATCGTCCACCTCTGCAAAACAGCGGGCAGCCCGGCGAGAAGAAACACACCTATCGTCTGGGAGGTCCCACCTGCCTGGCCGGGGATATCATCGGCGACTACTCGTTCGACCAGCCTCTTAAAATCGGCGATCGGCTGGTGTTCGAGGATATGGCCATCTATTCAATGGTCAAGACCAACACCTTCAACGGGATGGCTCTGCCCGCCATCGCACTGCGGGAAAAAATGGGAGACGTTCGCGTTATAAAAACCTTCGGCTATGGGGATTTCAAGGGGCGGCTGTCGTGAGCGGGGAGCTTGACGTCCGCCCGATGGATTTTCAAAATGTCAATCAGGTGGCAGAGCTGGAGAAGGTGTGCTTTTCTCAGCCATGGTCGCTGGACTCACTGCTGGGGGAACTACTCAATCCCAACGCTGTCTACCTGACCGCTATGCGGGGGGAGATAGTGCTTGGCTATCTGGGTATGCATCAGATAATCGACGAAGGGTATATAAACAATCTTGCGGTTGCCCCCGGTTACCGCCGCCAGGGGATTGCGAACACGCTGCTGAGGGAGCTTATCAATCATGCACGGGAGCAGAGGCTCGCCTTTCTCACCCTGGAAGTTCGCGCCTCCAACAAGGAGGCAATTGCTTTATACGGCGGGCTTGGATTTGCCCCGGCCGGGCTGCGCAAAAATTATTACACGATTCCGGCTGAGGACGCCGTTATCATGACATTGAATATGGGCGGGGCAGGTGAGGCATGATGGATATGACCAAAGGTGCATCGCGTATAATAAGTACGGCTATGGCTGCAGCCCGCAAAGACCAGTTGGCAGTGAGGTTTTTGCTTTATGTAGTGGGGTTGTTTGTTTTGGCGTTGGGGATATCATTTACTATTAACTCCGAGCTGGGGCTGCCGCCGATTAATTCCTTGCCATTTATTGTAAGCGTAATTGCTGGTGTGGATATAGGTATATGTGTTGTCGGATGGCTTTTGCTGATGACTATTGCACAGTGTATAATCGCGCGCGAAATTAAATGGATTGTTGTCGTGCAACTTCTGTTTTCTTTCATGTTCGGGTATTTTATAAATTTTACGATAGCTATGCTTGGCGGTTTTGCTCTGCCCACTTATTTAGGTCAGCTTGTAATGCAGGGGATAGGTATTATTTTAGTTGCGCTTGGTATAGTTTTATATATGGAGGCAGGGCTTGTGGTTCTACCTGCCGATGGGATAGTCGTGGCCATAACCCGGAAAATTCCGGGCAGCGCCTTTCACCGTGTAAAAATCGCAATGGATAGTTCAATAGTGTTGGTGGGGATGGCGCTTTCAGTTGTTTTTTTAAGTGGATTATATGGCATACGCGAGGGCACGGTTGTTTCTGCAGTGATGATCGGTAAGGCCATGCCTTTTGCGAGAAAGATGGCAACCCCAATCTTTCGCAGGATAGGGTTATGTAAAATACAGATGCAGCAGGTAGAAAACTTGACATTATAACACGACGAAAGGGCGTTGAGCGCTTGAATATACTGGCTATAGAGACATCCTGCGACGAAACCGCTTGCGCTGTGGTGCAAGACGGGCGAACCGTGCTGAGCTCGGTTATCGCCTCGCAGGCGGATGAGCACAAAATCTACGGCGGGGTGGTGCCGGAGATCGCATCCCGCCGCCATGCTGAGCAAATCGTCCAGACAACCGGCCTGACCTTGGAGCAGGCCGGGCTTTCGCTGCCGGATATGGACGCAATCGCCGTCACCTACGCGCCGGGCCTGATCGGCGCCCTGCTGGTGGGGGTGAATTTCGCCAAGGGGCTTAGCCTGGCTTTGGGCAAGCCGCTCATCCCGGTGCACCACATCCGGGGGCATATTGCGGCCTGCTACATAGCCCACCCGCAGCTGACGCCGCCTTTCCTTTGCCTGGTGGTGTCGGGCGGACACAGCCACATTATCGAGGTCTTGGATTACACTGCTTTTAAAGTGGTCGGTAAAACCTGTGACGACGCCGCCGGAGAAGCATTCGACAAAGCGGCCCGGGTGCTGGGGCTTCCGTATCCGGGTGGAGTGGAGATGGACAAGCTGGCGAGTACGGCTGTCCCCGGCAAATATCGCCTGCCCAATCCCAAGGTAGAAAACCGCCCGTTTGACCTGAGCTTTTCAGGGCTGAAGACAGCTGTAGTCAATCTGGCGCACAACGCCGCGCAAAAAGGAGAGTCGCTTGATAAAGCCGCGCTGGCCGCCGATTTTTCGGACAGGGTATCCGATATGCTGAGCAGCCGCCTGTTTGCCGCCGCTGAGCAACTATCTTATAAGAACATTGCCTGTGCCGGTGGGGTGAGTGCTAATTCGCAGCTGCGCAGCCGTCTCCAGGCGGACGCGAAAGCTGCGGGCGCGCAGCTGTATCTTCCGCCGCTTGACCTTTGTGTGGACAACGCCGCCATGATAGGGGCGCAGGCTTTCTACGAATATAGCGCGGGCAATGTTGGGGATAGCTCGCTAAATGCGTATGCCAGCATGGATATTGGGTAGGCTGCCGGCTCATAAGCCTTTGGGGAAAGGTTAGGTATGTAATGTATCAAACGAAATTGGTGATGTTATATGAGTGAGGTTTTCGCTTTTTATAAGTACCCTAAACCTAATGGCAGAGAATATTACATGGATGATTTTACTGACCAGAATATAGTAATTGAAGTTTTTGATTACTGTCAGATTCTATTGGCGCAGATTACGAAAGCTGGCTGGAAGTTCCTTGTTGGCCATTATGGATATGAAAAGCTGTTTGAACTAAACCTCATAAGTGGTTGGATGAATTGCGATTCTTTGATCGAATACAAAGTTGCTATTGAGCATGAAATGAACATCGTCGAATAAGCATCCTCCCGAAATAAACATGGCCTTGCGGCACGCTTTGCCGCAAGGCCATGAAACATTTTACCTTAGCACAATCCTAAGCTCATCGCCTAGCGCCGACAGGATCTGTTGCACGAAGCCGTCTACAATCTCGGCGGTGAGCGGGGTATCGTCAGGCGTAAAAGTGAGGGCGTAAGCCATACTTTTTTTACCGGGGCCTATCTGCTGAGAGCGGTAGATATCGAACAGGCGCACTTTGCTTATTCGGGGGCAGGTTTGCGTGATTATCGATTCGATCTGCCCGTTAGGTATATTTTCATCGGCCACAAGAGCCAAATCCCGATGTATGTCCAGTGAAGTGGGCAGTGGCTTGAACCTTAACTCCTGCGCACAGGACTCAAGCAGCGCGCGCACGTTTAGCTCGGCCAGGAATACCGGTTTGGGTATCTCGAAAGCCTCCTGCGCCGGATAGGAAATCTGCCCGATGTATCCGACCGGATTGCCGTCGAGCAAAACTTTTGCGGTTATCCCCGGATGGAAGTGGGGCTGCGTATCTTTTTGGAAATTCAGGTCAAGGCCGAGGATCGCGGCGATTTCTTCAAGCGCACCCTTTGCGGTCAGGTAGCTTTCATCCCCGCCGAACAACCCAAGACAGAGGAGCGGAACTTCCTCGGGAAGCGGTCGGCCCGGCATGGGTATGTAGCTGTTTGCCAGCTCGAACAGCCTGCCTTCTTGTACTCCCCGCTTGCAGTTGCGTGCGATGGTGCGCAGCATTGAAGCGGCCAGTGTGCGGCGCATAATAGTATAGTGCTCGCTTATCGGGTTAGACACAGCTACCGCGTTCCGTTCGGGGGCGTCGCCGGGCAGGCCAAGCATATCCAGATCCCGCGGGCTGTAAAAGGAGAAGTGGATGCTCTCGTAAAACCCCCCGGACAGGATGGAGGCTTTCAGCTTGTTTTCCAGTTTTTGCTCCCGGGTGTAGCCGCCAAGGGTGGTGGCCGCGCGCTCCATCATGGTGGGCTTAATGTGCTCAAAGCCGTAAATG
>Ga0123355_10009000_pt1 | contig 15134 bp, 12 predicted proteins | sample TergutEmb28metaG_3_FD_89872 | JGI IMG/M metagenome (GOLD analysis project Ga0123355, IMG submission 89872) | Embiratermes neotenicus P1 segment gut microbial communities from Petit-Saut dam, French Guiana - Emb289 P1 | ecosystem: Host-associated > Arthropoda: Insects > Digestive system > Gut ...
TCTGTCTAATGCTAAAAAATCTCGTAGAGTCATATCTACATATTTTTCTTGATTATGCCCCATACCATACTCCTTATTAAATTTCGTATGGAATGTATGTTGCCCCAAAAAGGCAAAAAAAATCAAGCATCAAGCTACTATTGCTCTGATTTGACGCTTACGACACAAGCATAGTATCATCATCTGTAAAGTTACGGAAAGCGCGTAGGCGTTCGCCATACATGGTAATTGTTCTATGGGATAAATTTCGCGCAGTACATTTCCGTAAAAAATTGTCAATTGTTTCTGTTACTGTGATTTCGCTTTTGCCTCTCATTGATACTTTACGCATTGCTATTTCCCCTTTCAAGGACTCGTAAGATTAGCATTACAGACTATAAAATAATCTGACGAGTGTTTATCCCTAAAGCCAACGAAAATGAGAAACAAAAAAACTCTGTACAATTGATATATACAGAGTTTTATCACTTACCCTTGACAGGACTTGAACCTGCACGGTCTCCCACCAGAACCTAAATCTGGCGCGTCTGCCAATTCCGCCACAAGGGTTTGTTACTTTTATGAGTATAGCACAAGTATGTGAAACAATCAACCCTAACTTTTACGATACACGGTATTCCAATTTGAGGGAATAAATGTAATATTGCACAAAAAACGCTTTTGTATTTCGTTTCCAACATCCAAACCCCGCACTAAATCGTTCAAAGAAATTTTACGCTGAATCATAAATTTGATGGATTGGACTCAGAACCTCTGGTTACAGTTTTTTCTCACCCATAAAATATTCCATGCAGACTTTATATCCTGCGCGGCTATACATGCTTACTATGCCAGTGTATGTGTAGCCTAGGAACGCGCTGGATAGTCCTGTGTCTTTTAGGTGCTTCGTTCCTAGCTTGACCATGGTGGTGGCAATTCCTTTGCCTTGGTGTTCGGGAGCGGTGGTGGTGCAACCTACAGTACCAACGCCCTTGCCTTCTATTTCCTTGCAAACATGAAGCGTGCCAAGAATATCGCTTCCCTGTGCGGCTACTAGCACTACTATGTCATTTCCTTTTTTGTAGAAGCTTTCGGTTTGATAGTATTGCACAAATTTTTCTTCGGCGGCGTTTACGCATTTTAGCACTTTGTCTAGGTCGCTTATGCCTGCCCAGCGGTAGGTGATGCCATTTATGGTGTCGCCTACGGAGTTTTCGCGGAAAGTGAAATCCGATAATGATTGGCTCATATCGAAGCAACCAGTATCATCACCCCACGCATGTACATAACCACGCTTTTTAAAAAATTCATGGGCGTTATTATTCATTGGAACGCCAGGCATAATATAATCCGTTCCCGCGCCAAGAACAACCTTGTCAAAGTCGCGAGATGCAATATATTTTTCCGATTGCCGAAGCAACTCCGCACCAACCCCGCGATTCCGAAAATTTTCATCTACGCATAGCAGATAGACCGTATTCTCATTTACAACGGAAACGCCAATTAGTTTGTCGTCCTCTTTTATGCATATGACGTGACTGCTTTTGTCGGTAAGGTTATCCATTACCTTTTCTTCGCTGCGTATTATGTCGGGTAGTGTTCGCTGGTAAAGTTCAAAAATTTCGCGTATCATTTTTTTGCCTCCTATGTTTCTGACATAATTGGAAAGCGGTAAAATTCTGGCAGCTTCCAGTCCCCTTTTATGAAAAATGGGTCTTCGTTCATGTTTGAAGAAACCCATGTTGGAGTAACACCCAGCCAGTCTGGGCAAAAGCCAAACTCGACTATTTCAACACCTTCAAACGGAAGTACTTCTTTTAACTGCTCGAAAGTGATTGGCTTTTTTGCAATCACGTCTGCAAGCAATAGCCTGTTGCCGTCTTGCTGTGCGATTACTAGCGTATTAAGTTCGGGCAGGTAAAATATATCATCTTCATACTCCATCAGCAAATGGAACATTTGTATGGATTGCGAATTTAGATAATCTACCATATTTGAAAAAACGCCCCGCTTATTGAAATGAAATGTAAACTCTGAATCATCAAGTTCGTATTTAATCGCCCCATTGGGTGAATTATTTATATTCACAGCGATTTCGGGTTTGTATTTTTGAATCTGCCGAAATCCAAAACGCGGGTAAAAATCAATAACGCTAGGATTAGCAGAAAGATACGCTAAAGTATTGGGGTACAACGATAAAATATGTTCCATTATTTGCTGGGATAACCCTTTGCCCCGCATCTCTTTGCGTGTAGCAATCGCGCCAAATTGAATAGCTTTGACTGTTTCCCCCGACACAATCATGTCCGACTTAAAGATACACACATTAGACAGCATTCGGCCATCTTCAATGATGGAATAACTTTCGTAACGCTCGTCCCAAAGTTCCTCTTCCAGCCACGGAACAAACGAAAATCCAAACACCTCTTGAATCAAATCATCAAACATAACCTCATACACAGGGTTATTTCCCTTGCTTACCGTAACTTCTAACGGGCTATTCATAAACAACATCACTCCAATCTTTTTTAAACGTGACTTATAGGCTGTGTCCATTTATAACCTTGGTGCGACAATAAATCCCAAGATTTTTCGTTAGCATTGGTATATTTCACAAAAATTCCCCCTTGTTGATTTCTCTAAAATTATCAAAAAACTAGCAAAAACTCAACATAAAAAATAAATATAATTGTATTATCCTACAAAAAACTTTATTGACAATATCTGCCGAACCCTTGTGCTTATTGACACCTTTTAAGAAAACTACTACAATTACATTACTTTTTATCAACAGCAGGGGAGAATGCCGAATGAGTAGAAAAACATTTCCGCCTGACAAAAACCTCGAAGATATGATGCCCGACGATATTGATTACACCGAAGGGCCACCAGATTATTATAGCGAGGAAATGTCAAGGGCTGCGGTAGGTCGTCTTTTTGTTGACGATGATGCTGAGGTGGAGCGAAAACCCCCTCCTGTTAAAAGCGCGTTTGTAACGGGCTTTGACCGAAGCAACACAACAAAACGCCGTCCGCTGGAGTTGGACAACACCAAACCGCCAGTACAATTGCTACAAGGTCAAGGGAATGAGTGGGCTGAAGAGGAAGAAGAACATATCGAACCGCCAGTAGAACGTCCAAGAAGGCAGTCAGCGACAGCACGCCTTTTAGGCGAAGACGAAGACGAACGCCCACGCGAGCCACGAAGCCGTAGCGACAGAGAAAGTCGCAGAAGACAAAACCCCACGCCAAAACCAGCCGTGCGCGTAAACGTACCAATGGAACGCAGGCCGCAAGAGCAAGAAGAAGACCGCCAAGATTCCGAGAATCTAATGGACACTTTCCGCCGTCGTTATAGTTCGGACGAATTGATTTCGCTATCACGCGCACAAAAACAAAATAATCCACCCCCTCGCCAAGAACGTCCCGAACGCGAACGCCCAAAACGCCCCGAACGCCCAGAGCCAAGAAATTCCTCAAATCGAGGGGAAAACCGCTACGATAGTCGCGGTGATGCCCGTGTGAATCGCTCAAGACCATCAGACCGCAACGCAGAAGCTGTTAGCCCTATGCGTCTAGTATTCATAGGCTCTGCCGTTGTTGTACTTATACTTATTATCATTTTGGTTGTGCAGTTGGTATCCGCCAACGGCAATATCAGTTATGCGCAGGAACGTATAACCTCACTAGAAACGGAATTAACCAGTAACCGAGCTTATAGCGAAGATAGAATACAGGGTTTGGAAAGCGACATACGCGAGTTGCAACTCACAGTTCGTGAGAGAACAGATATGTTAATTGCGGCAGGTCTTGACCCATACGCCACACCAGATGACCCTAATTCAACTCTACCTGGCGAAACAATCCCATTGCCTACATTTCCCACATTACCCACTCAACACCAAGTTGTTGTACGTGACACTTTGAATGATATTGCAATGTATTACTTCGGCAATAGAGACCCTGCAACATTGCAACATATCATGAGTGTAAACAATATAACAAACCCTAACAACATTCATTTAGGTGCAATACTTCAGATTACACCCCTGCCCACAGAGGATTAAGCAAGAAAAAAGCGGCAAAAGCCGCATTAAAAGCAAAACCTAAAGCCAGTGACTCAAGCTTAAAAAGCTGAATCGCTGGCTTTTCTATGTTTCCGCGCCATTATTTTATTGACCGCAGGTTCTCACTCTAATTCTTTGGCGTGGGCGTATTCCATTACTTTGTTGCGGCCTGTGCGTTTCGCGCCGTAAAGGGCAATATCGGCGTTGTGGATTATTTCGTCTAGGGAATCGGCGGGGTTTTCTAGTGTGGCTATGCCTAGGGAAACGGTGACGTTAAGGGTCATGCCCTTTATCATGAATGGGGATTCTTCCATTACTTTTTGGATGCGTTGGGCATTTTTTACCGCGCTTTCGTAGGAGAGGTCGGTTAGTAGCACTATAAATTCTTCGCCGCCGTAGCGTGCTATTATTGTGTCTTTGCGGGTTACGTTGGTCATGCGTTTTGCGGCTACTTTCAGAACTTCGTCACCTATTGGGTGGCCGTAGGTGTCGTTGATGCCTTTAAAATGGTCTAAGTCCATCATTATCAAATGGAAGGGGTCGTTGTTTGCCTTGCTTTTTGCCAAAATTGTTTTGGCGTTTTCCATAAAATATCGGCGGCTGAAAAGCTCTGTTAGTTCATCGGTGTAGGCAATTGACTGCATTTTTTCCATCATAGCTATGGAGCGTTTTATTTCTCTTAGGTCGTGGATATAAATAATTGCTAGGTCTTGTTCGTTTAGATTAACACGAACTAATGTCACCTCGCTGGGGATTTGCTCGCCGTAGATGCTTTGATGAAGCCACTCGTAATGGGTGCGGCCTGCTTCAAAAGTTTGTTTCAACTTATCAAGGGCTTTGCGTCGCGAAAGCTGACCATCTGGCTGGTATTCTGGCGAGAGTTCAAAAAATCTTTCTATGAAGGATTGTTTATTTAGTATTCCGAAAAGATTTACAACTTCGTTGTTGCATTCCAGTACGTTAAAATGCTCGTCAATAATGCCGCAGGCCATGGGACAGGAATCCATCATAGCTTGAAGACGTTGCTTTGCAATGCGTTCGGCAATGCGGGCTTGGGTTGATTCGCGCATATCTTGCATGAACTCTAATATATGTGGCTTTCCACTTACGTCTACACGCACCAGCGTCACCTCCGTGGGAACAAGTTCTAAATCTTTGCGACAATGTAACCAGTCTATTGTTATGGGATTTCCTTGTTCAATCACACCGCGCATTAGAGTGCGGAATTTACTGCGCGAGGGGCAACCGTCTGGCTGATATGGCGGTTGAAGGTCGTCATAGTTTACTTGGTTTGGTTTTTTTATGTCAAACAACGCATCCACTTCCTTATTGGAATGCACCCAGTTATAGTCACTATCACGTAAAAGGCAGGGCATTGGCACATTGTCGATAATATGCTTTAGAGTCTCTTTTGTGATGAATGGTTCAATTTGTGTAAAATCTGCCTTCATGTTATCTCTCCTACATTCTACAGTAATCGTGCGCGCACGGGTTTTAGTTCTTTTACAAGGATTGTTATTTGCCGTTCTACTTGGTCGTGTTTAAACATTGATTCGTTTATTATTGCGTTGTTAATTGCATAATACGGGTCAGATAAGTTTTCGTGCAAGAATGGTTTTGAGTTTTTAATGATTTCCTCTTTTGTGGTTATGCTTCCAGATGACATTTCTTCGCTGAAATAATATGTCAGCGTCTCGTTGTAGAACATTGGCACTACCGCGACATAAATGCCATATCGCACATAATGCATTGGCACCGACAAATATGTTGGCGAGTCGTCAATTTTATAGTACAACCAACAGTCCTTGGAAGGCAAGCTTTTGTACAAAAACGGCTGATATTTTTCTATATAAGGTGAAGAAGCTGGTTTATAGTCTTTGAAAACGGGTAGCAAAATGCCTTCATGTTCCAGCGCGAAAAGAGCCTCACGGATAATATCCTCCGATTTAAAGGTTGTTATGCTATGCCGCAAATAAACATCTGCAAGCCCCCACGCAAGATACCGCGAATGATTTTGAAAGTACAAATTTTCCAACAAGCCCAGCACGTCGTAATGGGGGCGTGTGGATTTTGCCAGCATCTCGAATGTTGCCAACTCTGCAAATTCCTCTTCCAACTGGGCGAAGTCGGGGCTGTTTTGTAATCTTGCGAAAGCCCGTTGCGCGTGTTCGTCAAAGCTGGACATAGATAATGCGGCTTCTAATACGCGAGCGTCTAGTTTAGGAATGCTTCGGTTGTCTTCGTCTATTACTTGCGCTAGGGTTGCCCATTCGCTGTAACTTGCTTGAAAATTTTCCAGCACTAGGTTTACTAAATCCTTGCTATAGAAATTTTTCAATAGCAAGTTGTAACCAACGGGAGCTATTTTTTTTGAAATTTCCTCGCGGTTTAGCTGAATGGTTGTGAGCTTGTTAATTGCATCAAACCGCGCACTATCAGAAATAAACGCCTGCTTCGATACCAGAAGTTTTGCGGCACGGGCATACTCGCGGGTTTGCAGATATACCAATAAAATTTGCTCTATGAAAGCGTTGTCCAGTGCGTCTTCGTCAACTTCGCCATAGCATTGCAATGCTTGGTCGAAACTTGCGGCATTGTAATGCAAACGCCCCAGCGCGACCAACACGCGCATTCTATAGGATTTTGTTAATGCTTTTTCCAATAACAATGCTTCAAAAACTGGCGTTGCTTCTGTTGGTTGTGTCTCCAAACTCAAGTAATAGTTAGACAAATACGCAAGCAAGTAGAATCTACGGTCGCCTTTTTGGAAGAAGTAGTGGTATAAATCGGCGTTTGCTTGCCCTATCATTGGACGGATTGTTAATTCTTCGTCTAGGATTGTTCGTTGACCTGCGCCCAAACAAGTGTAGCCCGCGTTTTTTCCTACGGCTTCTATTTCTATTGGGGTGTCGGCTATTTCGTATACTGCCATTCCGCGCTTTTCTGGCTCTGTGATGTATATATAACGAACGCGGGAATCTTCTTGGGTTCGTAATTCAAAGCGCGTTAGGTTTTCTTGCAAAATTTCCTCGGCTTTGTCGCGGTCTGCGCCTGTTATTCCTAGCTTGCACAGCCGTTCCCATAGGTAGTGATAGATACTGTTGGCTTCACGTCCACGTATTCCCGCTTCTAGGCAACGTGTGCCTAGTTGGATAATTCGGCTTTGCGCATCAGGCAAAAGGTCTAGCAATGCAGGGTCTGTTAGCAAATGATGATACACGTAAACTGCAAGCTTTGTGTCCAAAATGCCTTCGCTGGGAAGTGATTGCAAAAATTTTTCCATTGGGTAGTGATTGATTTTTTGTACATTATTTTCATATGCAGCACGAATTAACATGCCAAATAATTCTGGCGTGAACATTTGCTTTTTTTCCGCTTCGCGGTAGAAAGCGTATGCCTCGGCAGATAGGTCTTTGTTGTTGATTCGGTTGGTGCATATGCTTAATAGAAGTGGCGGATATTTTGTTATGTTGTATAACTTTTCGCCAGCGGTGGGGTTTTCGGCTATTGCCGCCGAAAGAGTGTTTGCATATCGCGCCGCTATATCGGAAATATTCGCGCCACGTAATGCCGCGTATGTTAGCACGGGCAAGATATTAGTTCCCTCAAAGCCGCTGTGCGAAACTTTGTAATACCGAAAAAGCCCTTCGTACAGGAAAACACTATTAACTCCCGCACGAAACGCCGCTGTTAAATGACTATAAGCCTCGGGGTATTCCTCGGCGGCAAGATGCAACAGCCCCTGCATTACATAGTAATGTGGTGATGCATCTTTTGTAATATGCTCGGTTAAATTACGCCAATGCTTTGCCGCAGAACGCGCCCGCTTCTGGCAAAGTTCCAGATACGCGTACAAGAAACAAAATACTCCATAATAAAATGGCTCGTGAGCACGCAGAAAAGATTTATAGTTCATAGCCTTGTCAAGCATTGCGTTTGCGTTGTCGTAATGCTTTGCTTCAATCGCAATAAAAATGGTTAGCGCGAACAGTCGCACATGCGCAAGATTCTGCCTATGCGCCGCAACCACCGCATGATTCGCCCTTTGTAGATAAACCTTCATTTCGTCGGATGGCTCTAAGAAGCGATACGCTTGCCAACAGCGCATTGCAAGCGAAATAGCCGCGCAAGCATCTTTCCTACGCGACAGGCGAGTGTCTAGTTTTGCTATGTGGTCTTCAAGGTTAATCATTTACCATTCACCTACAGTAATTGGAAGAGTTTTCTTATAAGTTTGCGTGCCGCGTGTAGCTTTGACTTCGATTGTCGTTTTCATAAACGGAAGCTTACGAAATAACATTTGCGCGCTCATAAACGCAGATAACTTTACCTCAAAACCAAGTTCGCCACGCGCCCCAACAGAAATACTTTGCGTGTAAAACTTTATATAATTTTCTGGGCAGAACACATTTATATGCATGTTTCCGCCCGTGTTGTTTACCACTTCAATAGTGCCACGGTCTGCGTACCGATACGTGTCGCGGTTAAGCCGCAACGAAAACGGCGGCAATCGTCTGTACACGATTTCTATAATGTTCCCGTCTTCTTCTACTCCTATTATTATTCGCTCTCTCGCAAATCCACCGCCTATTTTTGTTGGGTCTATGCTGAAATTTACTGTTGATATAAATTCTTCATCAAAATCCGCCGCCGTTAGTTTCCCAGATGATAGCGTCAACCATGGGGCATTTGTGTGTAATGGGGCTTCCGCATATCCCTTGTCAGATTTCCTTACTTGAAAATGCCCGTGCAGCATGTCGGTGCTATTTGGTTTTTGTGTAAATTCTATTATTTGTGGGTTTTTATCATTTTTGTCATTTGCCTTGTCAATTGAAATAGTTGTTCTGCCTTTTAATCCTGATAGTATAAAAAAATTATCCATTGCGCGTTCGCGATTCGCGTCCTTATGCAGGGATTCGTATACTTCCATATATTTGTAACCCAGCGACATTAACAATACGAAAAATTCGCTGTCCGTGAAAATTCGCCGTGCTTGCGTTGGATGCGTAAGTGAGTATTCGTAAAAATCTACTATGTTTGCAATTGTATATCCATCTGCTGTGGTTATTGACACTTTTGTCAGCTTTGCCGAAAACGGAATCTCCACTTCCCCGCCATTGGACGTAATGTAAAATTTTGATTCTATTGTCTCGCCAATTCCAAGCCCTGCCACTGCCGCGCTAAATGTATATGAAATTTCCGCGCTGTTGCCAACCCATTCCGCTGGCTCAAAAACAAGCCCCGCACACCGCGATAATATCCGTCCCTTTAATATATCGCCACCCGTGTTCTTTATCTTGAATACTCCGCTGTGGCTTCCTTTCGTTTCTATGGAAACGGCTTCAACATTTACTGATAACATCGCTTGTGGCATTTCGTATTTTTCCATGTTCACCGTTCCTTTTTTAAGTTATACCGCTACCTATACTGCCGTTTTTACAACAGTTTCTACGACGGCTTTCATTACGTTTACTGTTTTTGAATGCTCTGTTACTACATTCTCTATCATTGAAACTTTTTCGATTGTTTCGCCAAACTCTGGTAGCCGCTGTAACCCTTCCGATACCAGCTTATATCCATCGAATAATGCCCCTAGCTTTTGACCATGCTCTACCTCTATAACTGCTACTGTTTCGCTTAGGTCTTCTACTCGGTCTTTTAGTTCTGTGACGGATTCGTCTAGGTCTTCTACTCGGTCTTTTAATTCGGTGACTTCTGTTTCTACTTTTGCTAAACGGATTTTTACTTCTGCAACTTCTGTTTCTACGCCTGTAAGGCGGGTTTTCACCTCTCCTACCTCTGATACTAAGAGGTCTAGGGTTGATAAAACTTTTTCTTCAAAATTCATGTCATTCGCTCCTTTTTTGGGGTTTGGAAACAGTTCACGGCTTCGAGATGTGCATATAGCTTAGAATGCATGTAATCGGCGAAGAGCGGCTATGCCCCTTAGTTTTTGTTGTGTTGGCTGGATTGTATTAGGCTCATTAGTTGATTTAGATTGGATTTCATAGCATCATTGATAGTTTGAGCGGATGACTGGGCGTGCAGGTTTATAAAAGTACCTATGCCGTCGCCAATGGATTGGGTTAGAGTTTGTAGCGAAGCTTCGTATGAGGCGATGGTGGTTTCTAGGGCTTTTTGGTTGCGTTCTATGAAGGCTGATTGTGTTGCTACTGCTTCTTGGCTTTCGGATAGAACTTGCAATCCGTGTTTTAGTTCGCTTATTGCGGAAACTAGGGTGATTAGTTGTTCTGAAAGGGCGTTGCTATGCCCTTGCATATGTGTTGCCAGAAGGTCGGATGCGGATTGAATTTTCGCGCTTGAAAACGAAAGGCGTTCCGCGCCGCTGTTTATGGCATTTTGAATTTCTGCGGTCTGCTTTAGCGCGTCTTGCCATTGGTGAAGGGTACTTGTTAGCATTTCGTTCATGTTGAGTAATTTTTCGTCCATTGCAGTGGCCACTATTGGGCCGATTGAACCAGCCGCGCCAATCATGCTTTGCGACACTTGGGAAAAAGTGTCCGACATTTTTGCCGAAATAGTATTCATTGTAGTAGTATACGCGGCCGCCTGCTTGTCGATTGCCTCGGTCAAGTCATTTTTTAGGCGAAGAATCGCGCCGCCCGAATCGGTCGCGTAGAATCGCCCAATTTCGCGCTCTAAGTAAAGAATAATATTATCCGAAAGTTGCGCCCGAACCTGTCTTACATTAAAAAAAGCGGCGAAAAGCCTAACCGCCACAAAAATGATAATTCCAAGCAGCCCATAAACGGAAGCGTATTCCGAAAAAATAACAGCCAGAACCAACCCGATTCCAAGTACACCAAATTCCATTGCCTCAATGAAGGGGAACAGTCCTGTATATTTCCAGCCCATGAAGCCCAGCCCAGACACTGCGCGCTCAACAATTTGCGAGGTTGGAATGGTTGTGACGGCTTTCTTTGCTACGCGAACGTACTCATTTGCCGCCTTTTTCAGTAGCGAATGCTTAATTTTGCCCACATCTTCTATTTTCTCAATAGGCTTTTTTGCTTCGTGCTTAAACGCCAGCAGAACCGCTCGCAAGTGCAGATGCGCAAAAAATCGCAACAGAATAATAGCCGTCGCTAAAGATAAATAGACAGTCATAATCGCAATGTGATTATCATGCCTGCCTAAAGTTACAAATATGTTCTCTAAAAAATTATCCACTCGAAGTACCCCGATTATAACGAAGTTTTATAGCGGTGGCCATCTCCGCAAACGTGCCTAATTTTTCCCAGCCATCTTCATGCGTAATAAGCGTTGCGCCTCTTTTCGCTAACATTTCTTGGTCTGCCGCAATCTTAATCCGCTCGCTTGCATAAAATGTAGCGTCCTTAGTCGCCTTATCATACTCCAGTTTTTTTAAAAAACCGTCCATAACCCTAGGGTTATTACGATATGCCCAAGCAGTTTGTGCATCTTCAATAAAAATTTTTCCCTCATCACCATAACGATAAAAGAAAATCCCAGCAAGCACATCGCCATCAACTGCAACAATAAACCGTCTTTTAATATCAACAAGCACCCGCCGCATTTTATGTTGCCACGTAACAAAATGCTCTGGCGGGGTCATTAGCGTAAGCTTATCCTTACTAACATTCTCCTTAGTAATCGCGTGAATTTTAGGCAAAAATGCAACCAACACGCCTCTCCGATTAGAATAGTCAATAATGTCCATTTCGCACCCATTTCAAGTTCAAGAGATTTTAAGTTCAAAAGACTTAAGACCTTAGGGACGCTGTTCCCGCCTACCCAACCAGACAAAATTAATCGTCACCCAACAATATTAAAACACAGTTTTATTCGGTTTTCAAGTTCAAGAGATTCATGTTAGTTCGAGAATCTAAGAACCTGCTGTCAATTCGGCGTGATTTTATTGACCGCAGGTTCTAACATTCATAATGTTATAATTTTCAGAGGGGTTGTCTATCTTGATTAATTAGCATGTGGTAAAGAGGGATGGGGAAAATATTTTGAGCATGGTTGCACTCGTGCTATAATCACCATAAAAGCAAAATAAACGCCGTTTGCGTAGTGGCAACACGCCCTAATCACTATTATCGGGAGGAAAAAGCAATGTACACTAAAATTGAAGAGGCGATTAGTAATGTCTTGAAAGCAGATGTACAAAAAAACGCGTTGGAATTTGTCGATTATTTAAAAGCTAACGGAGCTGTATTTCATGATTCAGACAATTATTTTTGGCATCCTAAATATAAGGATGTTGAGTTATGCACTATAAACATCGAAATCAATGACGACGGAACAACAAGTTTTGATACGTTTTGGAATGTTTTGCCAAGCGTCGCTGATTCTTGGTCAACTGAAGAAAAAGAAATTATATGGGCAAATGTTCGACCTTGCGAAATAACTGGTTGCGGTGAATGTAGTCCTGGAATTAACAAAGTTATTCTAGGAAGAGAATTTAACAATCTCTGCGGAAGTTTTTTGGGGATTTATGCACCTAATGCTAAAACCGTAAGATGTATGATAAAACTCATTGATGGAATTAAAAACGATATTAATAATGTTAGAACGTAAAAAATAGGACTAACGCGGCAAACCAGTATTTTCAAGGGTTTTTCGCGTTAGTCCTATTTTTACGAAATCGTTATTATCTCCCCGTCAATTTCGATTGAAATGATGGAGTTTATATCCAATGGGTCAACGCCTATGGGATAGAAAAGGTAAACAAAACCATTAATACCACGTTCACCAAGACCTTCAAAGCCGCCTAGTGTTGCATCTGCGGGGTTAAGATGAATCGCGCCGTTGTGGGTGTTTATAATTATTTCGGGACGATACAATGTCCGTACTAAGTCGGTGCTAAATAACGTTCGGTCAACTTCGATTAATAGATTTACAAAGAAGGGATTTATTCTGATTCCTGTTAGGGTGCAAGTTTCCAAGCGAAGGGAAAGTTCATCTACAATTATGTTTCCGCTGTTTTGCACCTCGAAATTTGCAAGCCACAATAGCATTATTTCGTCTGCATTGCGGAAATTTCCACTTAGCTTGTAGTTTGAAAGCTGTTCTAAATCCAGTTCAAATACATACTCGGTGTATATGGAAACGCGGTTTGTTGGTACTCCTGCTTCATCAAAGGACATTATAGGGCCAAGTGAAACTGCATTGCCGTAGCTGTCTATACCAAAATCAAAACGCAAGTGACGAGTACTTCCCATTTCATGATTAACATTACGAAGCCATAAATTTGACCACGGAGTACCTCTGTATGGGAACGGCTCATGTAGTTGTATATGCAACCTGTTTTCGATGATTCCTATGCTTGAGATATAGGCGTTAATCCCTTCCATTCCAAGAGATATGTTATGCAAATGTGGTTGCAAAACAGCTACGCCTTCTGCCTGCAATTTTTCGGCTACTTGCATATAATACTCGTCTGGGAATCCGCCACCACCAAGCATTGGATTTTCGTTAGCTATAAAAAGAATTGAAGGCTGCGGAACAGCATCGTCTAAACGTATATCCACGTCCAAATCAAAATAATCAACCATGTTGTATTGGATTCCTATTAATGAGTACTGCAATCTCATGCCTTCAACCGACTGCGAAAAAGCTGTACGACTTCTAAATGTTAAAATTCTGCCATCGTCGCTACGATATAGAATTTCTGTACCACCGCCGAAACTACCCACTTCCATTGAAAAAAGCCTTTGTATAATCCTAAAACCTTCATCTGGAAGATTGGCAAAACGCTTTCCTCTTAAATCTTCCAGCGTGACGTAAACATCTACTATGTTGTCGAAAACACCAACCGCCACAAGTTCTACGTGTATGCCGCTGTCTGTAACCACTTCAAGTGTAGTTGCTTCCATTGTTATTCCTAATGGCTGTAGTAAATCGGCATGGTCGTCGCCTATGATTCTTCTTAGGTGGTCGAAGCTTCCCAAGTAAATTCCTACGCCAAGCACTGTCACTGTTAGTGCAATCGTTGCGGCAATAAACATTGCCACTTTTGTAAAGATGTGTCCTCCGCTTTTTACGTGTTCATATTTTTTTTGCATATTTTCCTCCATTGATAGCTTGAATTTTACTTTTTGCAGTAATGCTGCATCAGGTTTATCCGCTGTTCTCATTGATTCACGGAGAAGAGCGTCTACATTTAACGAGTGCTTATTTTTCGTATCCATTCTTGACCAGTCCTTTCTCAATGAGGCTTCTTGCCTTGTGCAAACGGCTTTTTACCGTACCTTCTGGGATTTTTAATGCTGATGATATATCCGACACGCTTAGTTCTACCGTGTAGTATAAAACTATTGGGATTCTGAATTTTTCGGGTAAATCGTTCACAAGCGTGCGCACGGCGCGCTGAATCTCTTCTGATACGTAGCTTCCCTCAATGTCGATACTACTTGCCGTCATGTCGTCCAATTGTTCTTGGGGTGCAAGTCGATTGCGTCGAGCATACTTGCGCTTCCAGCTTTTCCACAGATACAGCGCGGTTGAAAATAGAAATCCTTGCGGATTTTCCTTCATCTTTGCCATTTGCCCAAACGCTTTTACATATGTCTCTTGAAATAAATCGTCTGCGTCTTCTTTTGTGTAGGTTAAACTTCGACAAAACTTGTACACAGCTTCGCCGTATTCGCTTACCAAGTCCTCTGTTATGGTACGGGCTGGTTCGCATCTTTCATTGGTTTCTATTACGCGCAATAGTGCCAAAATTAGCCCTCCTTTCGTAAATCCTTACACCTTGTAATAGTCATGAGTTTTGGTTTGGTTCAAGGGTTTTATTTAGGGCGTGTTCCCACTACGGAATTGGTACGCTTTTTGGTCAATTTCGCGCCACTCTGCGTCGGGATTTCGCTTGCGTCCCTCTGGGACGCGGCGCGAAACCCTCCTTGATTGGCACAAAATTGCCGCAAAAATCGTGCCAATTCCGTAGTGGGAACACGCCCTATTTGAAAAAATTTTTTATTTTTTTTATAAAACCTCTTGACCTTGGAGGTACTCCATGGTTTAGAGTATGATTATGGCCATGAAAGATAACGAAGTTTTTGGAAGGGGTTGTGTCGTGAACGGACTATATACTATTGGCAA
>Ga0123355_10009001_pt1 | contig 15133 bp, 7 predicted proteins | sample TergutEmb28metaG_3_FD_89872 | JGI IMG/M metagenome (GOLD analysis project Ga0123355, IMG submission 89872) | Embiratermes neotenicus P1 segment gut microbial communities from Petit-Saut dam, French Guiana - Emb289 P1 | ecosystem: Host-associated > Arthropoda: Insects > Digestive system > Gut ...
AACCTTTGGTATATCGTCGTAAGAGAAAAAGTCTCTGTACAGCTCCGGTGAATCTATATCGTTGAGGATATAATCCCGAGCGCGGCGTTCAATCAGGTTTGTTTTTTTACTAAACTCGTTTGTCTTATTTCCTGATCCTATCATACTTAACGACCATCCTTTCTTTTGTGTATCGTTTAAACAACCAGCTCAATGAGTCAATGCTGAGCCGAAAATAGAGTATTAAACGCCAGTATACCACATATTTCTAATGTTGGGGAAATAATTTCAATAATTTTGAATTTAAATTCGAAATTACTTTGATTTTTAATGAATTATACCACAAATGCAAACGAAAGTGAAATTTCATCCACTTTCGTCTGCATAGTTATTCAAACCTACAACAATCTCTTACTGTCTATTGCGTTCTTATCAAGTTAGTGTTTTGGAGTCGATTGATTTGCTAAAACACTTGTGATACTCACTCAGTTCGGACTTCCCACCCACGGACGTGGAGGCGGCGTGGGCGGCGATGCCACATCGTCAGCTCTTTGCGTTGCCACCGGCACTGTATAAGTCACCCATGATGGTGGAGGTACGTCAAATGTATCGACAAACCTTTGCAGCATCGTTACAGTCTCGGCACGGGTCGCATTGCTGCGTGGTGCAATGTTACCGCGTTGTCCGGTGATGATGCCATGATGTGTTGCCCAACGCATTGCATCTGATGCCCAATCATTTACTAGCGCACGATCAGGGAATCTATTAAATGCTACAGACCTAAACGATGTGTCCGCCTCAATAATCTCGGCATACCTATACAACATTAATGCCATTTGCTCTCTCGTAATATTTGTGCGTGGTCTGAATGTTCCGTCAGTAAACCCTTCTATCACACCAATTTCCGCTGCCCAGTTTACTGCATCTGATGCCCAATCATTTACACTGTCAGAATCAACAAAGTCTGATGCTTCTTCTGCCTCCGGCATGTCGGCTATACGATGCATAAATGTGGCAAACATTTCTCGTGTTAGAGGACGATTAGGTCTGAACTCAGGAGGTGTTGTACCTGCTATACCCTGAGTAATGCCGTTTCTATCCGCCCATGATACAGGGTCATTCTGCCAAAACGGACGCCCTTCCACATCGACGAAGCGATTTTGTGGTAATGGCGGATACCATCTGCGTTCTCTAGCATCATCGCACTCACACGGATACTCGCCACAATCATCGCACTCTTCATACGGTGGAGGTGGAGGCGGAGGTGGCGGAGGCGGAGGTGGTGGAGGCGGCGGTGGTGGAGTAACTGCATAGGTAGTTGTCAGGTTAACTGTTACAGGCAACGTTCGTGTGTAACCGTCACGTGTTATAGTTATTTCGAAAGCTCCTGTCACAGGCGGCACATTTGTCGTGGGACGCACGCCTACGACTGTTACAGTGTTCCCTGTCGCTTCCCATACCACTGTCACTCCCGACGGAAGTGTCGGATACGATACCGTTATGTTACCGGTCGCTACTCCGCCAATAGTTACTACTTGCGAAAGATTTGTGTCTGTGATTGCTACTGAAGAGGGATTCAGCACAATCGGCAACTCCATGTGCAAACTGTCAATACGAAGGTGAGATCCATTGAATACAAGATAGATATTTGTTATACCTGCGGGGATTGTATCGTCAAACGTGGTTATCGCAATATCATCAAAATCAAGCTCTCTGGCATTGTGAGCCATATTGACGTTCGCTGCTCCCCCTGCGGCAATACCGCGGCTGCTACTCATCACAGGGCCGGCACCCAAGCCTGCAACATCAATGTTTCTGTAAGTTTTGTCAGGTACGGTAATAGTTGCGATTATCGGACCGGTTCTGCTACCGGCACGAATATCAATTGTCGGAACTCCCAACGCAACATCTCCCGTAGGTACATAACGAGCTACAGAGGCGTTGATTTGCACAACTTGACTCATATCTAAGTCTACATTTGTCATTCCAACCCATGCGCCGGGCGCTCTTGACATAGTCACATGGAATCCAGCTACATAGCGCCCCTGAGCCATTTCTTCTACGGTACGTAGCTTGGAAGTCTCACGATACACTACACCGTATGCAGCATAAGTATGGTCAAACACACTAAACTCATTCCCCGGTTCAAGCACTGCCATATCATCGCCATGAATTACAATTGTTCTCCTCGCTTCTATGTCTCTGACATTATGGCCAACCATGATCTCGTATGTGCCTGATTCAATAATCATTCTGCCGGAGTTAACATCCCATACTGCAAAGTCCATGGGGTCAACGTAGATGCGATAGGCTGATGAGCCATAAATACGCTGAAAACCTGCAAGCACTTGCTTTGGTGCATACTCTCCATAAGCAGAATCCATATGTCTGATGTACACTTGTACAACAGTTGCCTTTTCATCAGGGTTAATCATGCCTACAACTCCGCCACCTACGGATTGTATATCCCCTGATACCGCAAACGGCAACATTCTGCCTTCTGCATCAAAATGAGCTGTGCTGTTGCCCCAAGCGGTAGGAGCGGTGACAGGACTCCAGTAAATAGCCACATCGGGGTGAAGTGCTCCAAATCCAAATGGGAACAACACATCTGCCGGGTCAATATGTCTGTAAGTCAGACTTGCCATTTGTGGGCAAGCAATGGCTGTATCTATCACAAATTTTGGGTCATTTTGCACATCAGGAGTACCGCCTTCAGGTATAGAGAACTGATCTCTTGCCGGCAGTATGTCATGATAGTTGCTTCTGATCCATGTGTGACTTAGTCTGCCACTTGCCACATGGTTGCCAAAAATAGTATCTGCTACTCCTCTGCCATAGAACATTCCACCGTAAGAGTAGTACAAGATATCTGTGACGTTCATGTTATTGTAGATTTCTTCTGCGCAAACCGGGAAATTAGCATTAATAACTACCATAACCGGCAAGCCTTCCACTGCATAAGCAGCAGCTACTTCTCTTACCAAGTCATACTCGGCTTGCGGCAATCTCAAAGAGGCACGATCAAGTCCTTCGCCTGCTTGATGTCTTGTTCCCTGACCAACAAATATGATAGCCGCATCAGGGGCGAAGCCGGGATCACTAAGCAACGCAACTGTTTCATAGCCTACACTGCGCACTTCATGAATTCTGAAAGTTCTTTCAGGGGTGGCTTCAGAATATCCTGTGCGCAATGCTTGCCCCGGACCGTAAGCAAAGTTGTTGGCTGCGTTTCTGATACCATTAGTGCCGCCATCTAATTCCAAAAAGCGCATCGCATTATGACTTCTAAAATCTGTACGTCCGTTTACGCCACTAAGTAGAGAAACTGTGTCATAATTCGCTCCTGTAGCATGAACCATTCTTCTAAAGTGAGGCATTGACCAGTTTGTACCACCGGGACCACTGAGACCGGTACCGATTTGCCAATAAACTGTATCATCAGGGTGATCAGCTCTCGCTGCACTCACTGCATTTGCTCTTGCATCCCAAGTGCTCACTGCATCTATATCACGTGTCATGTACAATAGAGCGTGATTTGCTCCGGGAACAGTACCGAACCATCCGTTGCCTGTCGGACCGGTTGCATTTGAATGTATGACAGCGTTGTTAGCTGTCGGAGAACTTAGCCATTCATTGTGATACACTGAACGTATTGATATATGTTCTTGACCCCAATCAAACACTTCAAACAATTCACGGTCAGTGAAAGGAATAGTGCCATTGGCATGGTCAAATGTTGCAGTGATGTTATCTCCGGGACTTGCGCCAACAGACCAGAAATTACCGTTGTTAGCTTGAATTGCTACAACTTGAATCGGAAGGTTACGCCTAATATGATCACTTGGTGTTCTTCCATCTTCTTGGTAAATTCTTGCCATAGAGAGCAGTGGAGATTCAAAAGCTCGCTCTACGCCGGGATTACCTCTTGTTCCGATAACAAGATTGGGATTGGTTCGACCGCTTGGGACTCCGAAACGCCCGTCAGCCTGCCATCCGGTCACAGCAATATTCATGGCAGTGTCAAATGGCACGTTCACGCTTTGTCTGAGCGGTACAACGGCTTGCTGTGCTGCTCTGAGCGCAACATCTGTATGAGCATTATTAGAATTGTTGGAAGCTACTGCCCATGCATAAGAGGCACCGTCTCTTGTTTGATCAACGTATGGCCAGTGCCTCGGGAACCCATCTTGATCAAGCTCGTCCATCAGACCCATACGCACCATTTGTCTGATTACGGGCCGTGCTGCACTACGTGCATGTTCTTCGGTAAGCCCGTACACGCCGGCTGCAACCATGTCAAACAAATCCAAATTATCATTTGCAGTGTCAGCCCCGGTACCACCACCACGTGTGGCTTGCTTTTGCGCCAACATCATTGCCGCATGGGCATGCCCTCGGGAACCTGTAGGAGCCCATGACGTATCAAATAAGTTACCGCTTGAGTTTGCCGTAAAAATGTGGTTTTCACCGTTAAAGTCCGGCGAGGTATAAATGCCAAACCTTGCCATTTCTTGCAAGAAGATATTGTAAGGGTGCATTTCATTGGGAATTCCACCGGTACGCCCGTATGAGGACATATGCCCTATAACGGAACCTGTTTCATAGGCTCGTCTAACTGCCATCATGTAATGTTCGAAGATAGCCCTCGGTGTTGCTACTGCCGAGGTAGTGTGGCGGTAGTTAGAGTTTACATATAAGCCTATGTGCTTTGTTGCACGACCACCACGAATATAAAATGTTGGATCATTATTAAAGCCGGCTGCAGGAGAACCGGAACGAACAGTTCTTCCATCACCAAAACCGGAGAAGCCACGAGAATCGGCATATACCATCATCGAAGCATGAGTCGGGCTTTCGCCGTAACTTTCATCGAGACGTCCCGCCAATGGATGTATACGAATATCTGCCAAGGCACCGAACGAAACCATCTGCGATGCCCCCTCCGGTGCTCCCGGCAAACCGGGGGCTCCATGAGGTGTTGCGCGGTCAACCGTACCGGAATTATGTCGGTTTCTGCTTGGATTGTTGATGTTCATTATTGTGCGAATCATAGCTTCGCGACCCAGAACATCGCCGATTTCCTCAACCAACTCCAAGTTCCACGTCATGCCTTGACCATGAGGTGACGGGAATACGGTTGGTCTTGGATTTTGTGGTATCCCTATTTCTCTATCAGCTGCTGAAAGACCACCGGGGATACGTGTCCAGTGTGCGGAATTAGTGGCAACCCAAGTATCCCCGTTAGGCATTAAGCCATCAGGGCAAATATGGGGACTTCCTCCGGGAATTCTAAGAACCCATTGATCACGCAGTCCGGTAATATATTGGACTGTTCCTTCCAGTCCAACCCAATCAAGGAAAAATTCTACGTAATCTTCTAAGTCAGCAGGTCTTCCGTTAAATGACGGCATTCCCGCATATCGAGTACCCGCAGGCATCGGCGGAAAGCGTTCCCATCTGGGATCATTTGGACCAAGCCACGTATCTGTCATTGCTCTCCATACCCATGGGGTCTCTCCATCGAGACTTTGAATATTTTCGAATATTGCAACATCATCTGCATCGTTTGTTACATCTTCTTCGTTACCTTCGTAATCTTCATCATCAGTATAATAGGCATAGTCATAATCTTCACTTTCATCCTCATTATAAGCGAGCATTAAAGCAGGTGGAAGCATTCCAATTACAAATGCAAACGCCAATAACAAGCATAACCAACGCATGAAAGTCGTGCTCTTTTGTCTTGTAATTTTACCCATATTTGTTCCTTTCTCATTGTATTCTCCAATGTGAACATTTCCTGTACGCAAAACAGTTTGGCTTTTTTCTTCCGGGGTTGTTTTTCCTCATTTTCAGTCGCCCTTATTTAAAAGGTGCGACCCTCCGCGCAATATTCCACCACCCTCCATTATTTTTCTTGTGATAGTTATGAGTGTAATGTACAGAAGTGATAAGGTCTATAGATTTATCAGCACAAAATGTAGCAAAATCCAACACAAAACCACACTTTAAGACCAAGTAAAAGTGTGGGTTTATTGATTGATTTAATTTTAGAATGTGGACCCACTGCCTAGGCAATCTATTTGCTTGGAAATTCACATTCAAACGTGTGCTCACCGGAACAAACTTCATGGGCACAGCCATCAGGCAGCAAGATCGTAGCGGTTGACTTTTCAGGAATATGTGCGCCCAACTCGAATTTGTTGCCTTCAATATTCCATGAAACCGAGGCAACCCCGTGAGGAGTATCTACACTTGCTTTTGCATAAGTAAGCCCACCACCCGGGTGCGGTTTTATTATTATATGTTTATACCCCGCCCGAGCAGAATCGCTATCAATGCCGGCTATCACACGATACAAGAACTCCCCAACAGAACCATATGCGTAATGGTTGAAAGAGTTCATGTTCGCACTCCACATAGTTCCGTCAGGCTTTATTCCGTCCCAATGCTCCCAAACGGTTGTCGCCCCTTTAGTTATTTGATAGAGCCATGACGGATAATCTTCCTTTAGCAACAAATCATATGCTTCATCTAAGCAACCATTATCAGCTAATACTTGACAAAAATACGGAGTGCCTAAAAATCCTGTTGTCAAGTGTCCGTCATTTTCTTTGAGTAGTTGCAATAGACCTTGAATAGTACGTTCCTTGAACTTTTCAGGTGTCACATCAAAAGCTAAAGACAGTATATGCGCCGTTTGCGTATTACTGCACAAACGTCCTCTTGGAGAAAAGAACTCACTTGCATAAACTTCTTTTATATCAGCAAGTAAAGACTTGTAAAACGCATTGTCATCATCGTACCCCAGAATAGCAGCAGTCTCTGCCAGAATCTCAGTACACTTTGCGTAATACGCAGTCGCAATCAAATCGGTAGCTGTTGCACCAAAGTAACTTCCCTCCTTTGCGTCCAACGCAACCCAGTCGCCCAATTGATAATCTGTGTTCCAAAGAACACCATCAGTTGCACGTCCACGAATGTATTCAATCCAAGCTTTCATGCTATCATAGCATTCACGAAGCACTTCCGCATCACCGTAAGCAAGCCAGAGTGCCCAAGGGCATATTACAGCCGCATCACCCCATCCGGTCACAGACTCTGCATTTGCGATAATATCTCCGTCGCCAAAGTTACCAGTGAGAACATCGGGAACAACAAATGGAACTCCACCGTTTTTAAACTGCGCCGCTCTTAAATCCCGTAACCATTTGATAAAGAAGTCTTTGACATCCATCATGTATGTAGATGTGCGAATAAATACTTGAGCATCGCCTGTCCACCCCATTCTTTCATCACGTTGAGGACAGTCAGTAGGCACATCGACAAAGTTCCCTTTCAAACCCCACAAAATATTGTGATGTAACTGATTCAGCAATGGATTGGAACATTCAAAGTTCCCTGTGCGCTTCATATCTGAATGAACTACTACTGCTTCAAAGTTTTCGAGCTGTGGCTCTCCCGGCCATTCATCGATACATACATAGCGAAAACCTTGAAACGTGAAATGTGGCTCAAAAGTCTCCACATCTGAACCACGAAGCGTATATTGTATCTCACATCGAGCACTACGCAAATTTTCTGTGTAAAAATTCCCATCATAATCGAGGACTTCTGCGTGACGCAACTTTGCGGTGTCACCTGCTTTTCCGCTTACTGAAAAAAGCACCCAGCCGGAGATGTTTTGCCCAAAATCAAGCACTAACTCGCCCTTTGGCGTGGTAAATAAGCTCTTTGCTTTCAGAACTTCTTGGCGACGGATAAGCGGTCCGTCCTGAGGTGCCAGAACCGATAAATCATGGTTTATGGTTTTCGCACTTATCCAATCCGCATCGTCATAACCGGCTTTACACCATCCATCTTTTTCTTGTCGGGCATCATAAATTTCGCCGTGATAAAGTTCTGAATACTCAATAGGTCCATCTGAATATTTCCATCCAGCATCGGTGACAATGGATTCTTTGCTTCCATCTTTAAACACTACATCCATCTGCATAAACAAGGCATTTTGCTTACCATATACATTTCTCATACCCGATCCATTGCGAAGGCTCTTCCACCCAAGATCTCCTTTGTACCACCCTGCCCCAACTACAGCTCCAACTACATTGTCGCTTTTATTGAGCATAGAAGTAACATCCCATGTTTGATATAACAGGCGTGAGTTATACTCAGTCCACCCGGGCGCAAGCACAGCATCTCCAACTTGCTCTCCATTGATGTATAACTCATACAATCCAAGCGCTGTGACATAGACTGTTGCGCTGTCTAACTCCTTTTCCAATACAAATGCTTTACGCAACAACTTCCCTTTTGAAAGCGCCGCATCTTCGCTTGTATCCGGTGTTATAAACCTTGCTGTAAACTTGTCCATACTTGCCTCCTAAAATTATCCTTTAACAGCGCCTGCTACCATGCCTGAAACTATGCGTTTGCTGAAGAAAATGAATGCAATAAGTGGTGGAATTGAAATCAGTACGACATTTGCAAACAGCAAATTCCATGCGCTTCCAAATTGTCCAAAGAAATTGAACATGGTGAGCTGTACTGTCACATTTCTTGCTCCCGGTAAAAAGTACAATGGATTTGCAAAATCATTATAAATATGTATAGCCGACAGTATTGCAACTGTTGCCGTAATAGGTTTCAGCAATGGAAACATTATGCTGAAGAAATATGTAAGTGGTCCGCATCCGTCCACAAAAGCGGCCTCATCAATATCTCGCGGCACAGTGGCAGTGAAGCTACGGTAGAGCATAATAGCAAAGGGTGCTTGTAACACAACCTGCACAAAAACCATACTGTACAAATTGCCGAATAATCCCAAAAATTGAAGAACCCAAATGGTTGGGACTATAGCCGGCGGCACCATCAAACCTGTAAGAGATAGGTACGTTGCTATTGACGAAATTTTACCTCTGCGGCGCTGCAGAACGAACCCGGCAAGTGCGCAGAGTACAACCAAAAGAGCAACAGATGTAATCGTAATAATCAAACTGTTGAAGAAAGCGCGTATAACCATATAATTTTGAGTTTGCAATACTTCGGTAAAGTTTTCTATTGCTGCAAATTCTTCAGGCCAGCTTAACCTAAACTGCAATGCCTCTGCCCTCGGTTTTGCCGAATTTAGCAGAACAAAGGAAAATGGGATACCATACACTACCAACACAAACAAAACTGCAATTGTTTCGATAATAACGCTACCTACTCTTATACGTTTAGACTTAGTTTGCATTTTCCGCATCCTCCCTCCTGTTCATCCACCAAAACAGTGGGAAAACCAATATTGAAACCAGAACAAATAGTATAACATTACCTGCTGTAGCAAGCCCGTGGAATCCGCTTGCAAAGTTTTTAAATATAATTGATGTCAGAAGCTCCGATGCAAAACCGGGTCCTCCACCGGTCATAACCCATATTAAATCGAATGTTCGCAAACCTCCGATAAATGACAGTATTATTACAGAATTTCTCGCAGGGCGACTTAAAGGCACTGTTATATACCAGAATTTATGCCATGTGTTTCCGCCATCAATTTGCAATGCTTCATAACATTGTTGGTCAATCGACTTAATGCCCGCGATATATATAATAGTAGCAAGACCAACGCCTCGCCAAACATCGACAAAAATTACAGACCAAAGCGCCCAATCAGCGTTACCCAACCAGTCCGGTCCTGCTATTCCCAGCAGTCCCAAAAAAACGTTTATTATACCTCTGGTCGGATGCATAAGGCTGAAGAAGCTAATACCTACAGCCATTGTAGAGAGCAGGGTCGGGAAGAAAAGCATAGACCTCAAAAAGCTTACGGTTCTTAGCTTTGAACATAAAAATGCGCCTATCACCAAACCTAGCACCACTTTTAACCCGCTGGTAAATACAGCATATATCATAGTGTTGGTTATACCAATGCTCAATCTTCTCTCAGACAAAAATCTGACAAAATTATCAAGACCGATAAATCTCCACTCTCTGAGGTTCCACCATGTCAGACTGAAAAAAAAAGACATTGCAGTAGGTACTATGAAAATTGCGAAAAACAAAATCCCGATTGGGAGCAGAAACCAATATGGATATACTTTTTTTGACATACTTCGCCTCCTAAATTGAGATGTCAAACATCGAATAAATCAGTATTTGCGAAGTTAACCTTGGAGGCATGCCCCAAGGTTAACTCATAGAATCACCTATTAATCCCAGCCGGGCAGTCCGAGTTGCAATGCTTGATTGCGAACGTCGGCATCGTATTCTTGGGCTCCTTCAAGCGGAGTCATTGTACCTGTACCAACCGCTACACAAATTTGCGGGAGATTAGGACCGGTTACGGCTGTTATAAATTCCAAAGCCGGAGCAGTTCTGCCTGTGTCAAAATATCTTTCCTGCATTTGCCTTACTGCTGTAAAAGCATTATCAGCGGCGGGAGCACCTATTACAACACTTGGACCTACACCTCTGGCCGCCGCAATAAGTACGGTCTGTCCTTCCTCAGAGAGGAAGAAATCAAAGAATTGCATTACATATTCCAAGTTTGGAGAATGCTGGTTTGCGAACCAACCATCCGGCATCCAAACTGCAAGACCTGTATGTTCCGGGTTATCGGCAGGCTGTGCAAATATACCGATGTTGTTCGCGGCATCTTCGCCAAAGGTGGTATTTATGCTATCCAAAGCAAATGTTAACATGGGATAGTGTACACCTTCGCCATTGACCAGCATTTCGAGAGCCAAATCGTGAGTTACTGCCATATGGTCATCATTGATGAACCCTCTTTCAAAAACTTCAAGTAACTTTTCAAAACCTCTCAATGCCTGCGGAGTAGTTGCAAAATGAGCTTCATTTCTTTCGTAGCGCTCTGCAAAGTCCGGCACTTGACTTTGAAGATTGTGGAAGTCTGCCAATAGGAGAAGCTGTGCAGTCCAGCTATCTCTGTAAGATGCAATAACGGGAACTCTTCCTGATTCCAAGATTATTTCATTGTTTTCCATAAGAGCATCCCAAGATGTTGGAACTTCCAAGCCTAATTCTTCATATACAGCTATGTTGTATAGCCAACCGCCTCCCATTGAGGTTCTGCCGGGTATGCCGACTGCTCTGCCGTCAAAGGTAACAGTTTGTATGAACGATGGTTGTAATCTGTCCATAAATGGTTGACCCGTAAGGTCGGCAAGATTGTTAGTTGGGTCTAAAAGTTGTACCATAGATCCTGAGTTAAACCAAATAAAATCTGATGCTTCACCTGTTGCAAAGCGCACTTGTAGAAATGTTTCACCCTCTGCGCCGCCGGGTCTGAGTTCTTGCTCAAAGGTAATACCTGTTTGTGCAGTAAATGCTTCCATAACAGCCAAAAGACCTGTTAAGTCAGTATCACGGTCTATTATGTAAGACAGCACTACATCACTTGCAGGGGGAGCGTCACCGGGAACATCCGCATCCGGTATGTCTTGTTCAATGTCATCCGGAGTGTCTTCGGGAGTTTGAGCCTCAGGCGTGTCTTGAGCCGTGTCGTTGGTGGTTGCCGGAGTATCGCTATTACATGCGACAACTGCAATCACCAATGTAACTGCCAGCAACAAAAGAAATACTTTTTTCAACATATTTTTCCCTCCATATATTTTTAGTGTAATCAGTTCTTACCTATGTATTAATTTGGAGTGTAATGTAAAGAAAGCACAAAGTACATAGATATATCAGCACAGTAAATAGTAAAATCCAACACAAAAGTAGTAGTGTGGTGTTTCAGTGATGTTATGGTGAATACTGCGACGGCGCACATCCAACATGCAACCTGAAAACCTTACTGAAATATGATGAATCCGGATATCCAACCATTTGCGCAACGTCTTTTAGTTTAATTCTCTTATTTTTCGCAATTATTTCTTTGGCACGTTCGATACGCAATATTGTCAGATAATCGTTGAATGACATGCCCCTATGCTTTCTGAATAGACGGCTCAGATAAGTTTGTGAAATGTAGAAACGATTACAAACACCTTGTAGCGATAACGGTTCCATATAATGGCGTGATATATATTCATCAATCACGTCAAAATGAGCCTCTGTACTCTGCCGAGTATGTGTTTTAAGTTCAAGCATATCATTGAAAATACCTAAAACCATCGTCATAAGTTCTTCCATTGTCGCGGCATTTTGCAGTGCCAAAGCCAGAGGGTTTGAGTAATTATAGTAACGGTGGGTAGACTGATGTCTTGAAATCCTCGAAAAAAGCAAATCAAGAGTTCTGCCTATCTGCAGTGCGTTGTATTCTTCACTCTCCCACAATTTGAAATTTCTCTCCAGCTCATCTTCAAAACCTTTTATGTCACCGTTTTGCAAATAGAAATCAGACATGCTTATAAACTCATGGCAATCCAAAACTTTCGCGTGGGGGATGTCGGTGGTGGCGGGGATTAGAACATTTTCTTGGACACTTAACTTCACCGTTTGCGTTTTGCCAATAGTCAAACATTCTTCCAATTGCGAAGCAATAAGCTTTGCAGTTTTATTGACATCTTCAATTTTGCAAAGATCTGAAAAAACTGTTGTGCAGTAATTGCCGTCGCTAAATCCACCGATGATTTGCTCTATCCGCTCCATACAATTTTCACTTTCGGATATTACCAACAATTCAGAGGAGCTGCGACCACTTAAAACCCAACAGTCATTGTAATTATTTGTAAATTGAACTTCACGCCCCATCATACCAATACCGCCTGCGTCCTCATGACCGCCTTTGTGTATTAATGCCAGACTGAAAAGTTCAGAGCGGAAATAATAGTCAGCCGCTTTTTCATCGAACAGATTTTTGCTTATACAGCTGTGCAATATATAGAGTTGATTCTCTCGATAGTCTTTGCTCAATTTCTCGGCTATTTTGTCGAGTCGTTCTACTAATTGTTGTACGTTGATAGGCTTTAGAATGTAATCTACTGCTTTGGCTCTCAGCGCTCCTTGAGTGTAGGCAAAGTCTGAGTAACCCGAAACTATGATTGAATGCGTTTGCGGATGTATAGAGGCGAGCTCCGTTATTAATTCTATGCCGTTCACATCGTCCATCTCCACATCGGAAATTAATACATCTGCCGGATTTCTCGAAAGCTTTTCTAATGCCTCCGCTCCGTCATATGCTTCACCAACGATGCAAAACTCAGGGCATTTTTGGGAAACGATGTTCTTGATAAAGTCCATCGAGGCAGGTTCATCTTCTGCGATGAAAACACTAAACATTGTCCAATCCCCTTCCATCTAATTTCACATAAGCTCCGGCTGTCTGATTATTACCGAAAGATATATTTAGGTCTTTGAAAAACATATGCAGACGGACATAGGTGTTGATGACACCGATTTTACCAAGGGATAACTCTAATGGGCGCTTGCTGTTATCGACGTTAGCGATAGATTCTTTAAGTTTTTGCAGAGATTCCTCTGTAAAGCCTGCACCGTCATCAGATATAGTTAAAGTCCAACGGTCAGCCTCAACCCGACCTACTATAGAGATATTCATTACCTGTTTCCCGTTTTTGTAGCCATGAACAATGGAGTTCTCCACAAATGGTTGCAATACAAGCTTAGCAATCTGCAAGTTCCGCAACTCTTCACTTACATCAATGGAGTAGGTTAAGCGGTGTTCATACCGTGTTTTTTGGAGGTTCAAATAGTTGCTGACATGAGCGATTTCATCTGATAATAACGCTGTCTTATCCTCTGTCGAAACGGAATAGCGGAGCATATTTGCTATATTTTCACAAATTCCCCCTATAGACTCATCTCCCAGTGAAAGCCCTCGACCGGAAATCACGTTTAGTGTGTTGTAAATGAAGTGTGGATTGATTTGTGTTTGTAATAAATTAAAGTTCGCTTGCATTTGAAGATGTTTGGCTCTTGTCAGGCGAGATGAATAAAGGTAGCCGTAAATAAATGCCGCCAACAGCAAGACAAGACTGGCAAAAAAGACCAGCCGCCCTACCATTGCAAACGGTGCAAGCAGCGCGTCTTGGTCTTGTATCAGCATCACTCCTATTCCCGACGGATGTCTGTATGCAGTTACAATTTCAGTAGCACCTGTCGTTCCGTTTTGAACAAGCAGAATATCCCCCAAAGCTTCTTCAGCGTATGACATATAATGCAAAGTAAGGTGTTCATAGTGGAGATTGTGATATATTATTTCGTTGTGAGGTGTAGTCACAATCATAAAAATGCCTTCGTTTTCTTCCAGCATCAAAATGTTTTCAAGTTGCTCTATCGTCATTTGCGCTTCAAGATAGCCAACGCTTGTACCGTAACTGGTTAAAGCACGCAAAATGCTAAACACAGGAACGTCATCGTCAATGAGCCAAGGGTCGTTGTGGCTTGGCGTGATTAACGGGTTTGGTAGCTCATCGTTTATATATAGCAACCACGGCATATTTTCTAAAATTTGGTCGTTACTGCGAGAGACTGTGTCTCTGTTGTAGATACGACTTGTGAAGAAGTCGTGATTTCGATTGAAATAATTAATCCTGTAGAAATTTCTGATGAAAGATTCTTTATATATAGAATTGATGATTGTTCGTTGTGCATCCAAAGTCGGTTCTGCGCCTAAACCCATTCTGGTAACTGCCTGAACAAACAAGCAATCAGACATCAAAGAGCGCAACGCAAAATCTATGTGAATTATTTGATAGTCTATCTGATGCGATATTCGACTTGTCATGCTTTTTAGTCCGGCATGGGTATTGCTTATAAACAGACGAGATGTGTACCAATAAAATCCATAAGAAACAGAGGCAATAATCACCAAAGCGCAACACATATATATCGCTAAAGTTTTCATTTGAAATTTCATTTTTCACCCTCTATTGATTGGGATTAACTTTTGCATTTTTTACAATACGTGGTGTTCCTCATTTTCTGCATGTTTTATCAGATCATAGTCTTTTCGGAGGCACAATGTTTACTTCACAATCCTTGTGCTTGCCGCTCTTTTAACAATGTAACTGTTTGACTTATCAATTCAAATAATGAGTTACCAGGTTTCTTCAAAATAGCAAGATGAATGCCTATATCACTTCTCATTGCCATTTCAATATTGAGCTCAGGTGTGAAAATTCCTCCTGATGGTTTCGTAATTTTTTCAATACTTGTGATAGGTGCAATGCCTTCTATACTGTAGAGT
>Ga0123355_10009002_pt1 | contig 15133 bp, 10 predicted proteins | sample TergutEmb28metaG_3_FD_89872 | JGI IMG/M metagenome (GOLD analysis project Ga0123355, IMG submission 89872) | Embiratermes neotenicus P1 segment gut microbial communities from Petit-Saut dam, French Guiana - Emb289 P1 | ecosystem: Host-associated > Arthropoda: Insects > Digestive system > Gut ...
GACAAAAAATTTTAAAATTTTTTTTTTAATTTTTTCAAATTTTTTTTTTTTTTTTTTTTTTCTTTTTTTTTTTTTTTTAGTTTTCCAGATACTTATAAGTTTACATTTGGCTTTGTATGGGTCCATATTTTTGCTCTTGTCTTTGATTTAAAGCTTGATATCTCGTCCAAGTCAGACATCTCTGTCAGACGCCGAAACGTGGTGTTACGACTGTTTTCAATAGGTTTCGTATGCTTTTATAACACCATTTCTTCAGAAATAGAGTGCATGTGTATTATGGCATGTATTGGGGATTACATTTGTGAGACTAGTTTATTACTTTCAAATTCGCCGAAACACAAACTGAGATTTAGAAAATGCTTGTTTATATACACGGAATTATGGGATTTGTAACGACATATAATGTAAGGCCAACTTAAACCTACAATAAATGTAAGATTTGGGATTGTCGCTGCGGTGTTGCTGAGGAGTTTGTGTTCTGGGATGTTGCTCTGTGTCAGTGGGTGAATGGTTTCTGATGTTTCAGGATCTTTCTTCTAGTACTTGATCCTGGAGATGAAGGCATTACGATACTTCGAAACACTGGGAATTGTTTACCCAACATCGCAGGGTAACGTCTCAGAAGACGTGAGCCCTCTTTGAAAAGGTAAACTTATCCGTATACCTAAAATCATCTTTCCGTAAAGATGTATGGTGGACCGGAGGTTAGGCTACACACGCATTGTTAATTGCGGCACATGGTTGGGGTGTGAGATTATTTTCCTGCTCATATCACTTTATCCCACTGGTTAGGACAGGAGTGGACATATCCTGGGCGCCATGTCGCCGGGGCCACTAAATTCTGTACAGTGGCGCCTAATACTTGTGTGCCGTCAGAACGGAACTTGCTTCGTGTCATTATTTTGGCGTCTAGAATGTTGAGGTGTCTTTTAGACTTTTGGGAAATTTGTGCGCCGCCCCCACCCCCACCCCCCGGGTTAGGAGGCTCGGCAGCCTCGGAACCGGTCAGGAAGCGGTGTCAGAAATTCCCTGCTTCATTACAGGTGTCGAGCCGCGGTAGACAAGCCCGTAGCCTGTCGTGTTGTGACTGATTCGCCCAAGGAGCTGTAGTTAAAATTATATTTTACTCTCGGACAATCGTCTCATCAGTCAGTTCTAAATACTTTTGTTTTTTGTAGTCACAATTCGGCATTCCGTGTACCTTACCTATAAGTCTCAAAAAGAGGACTCCAGTTGCTCTGGAATGCTCCCGAAGGATAGACTGTCAAAGAAGGAAGGAATATGTCTCTCCATTTACTCTTCGTGGAAGACTTTAGTTAAGGAATTAGAAGTAAATTGATAGCAGCAGGTGCTATGTTGTGTGTGTTCCGTGTGCTGGTATAACACAAAATTCACGCAGAATTTGGTGGTTATTAGTGCACACTCCGCTGTATAGAAACTTCATTTCAGACTTTACCTCGTATATTTTCATGTTCCTTGGTGTTCAGGAATTAGTTGATGACAGAGAAGAGTGACGGGCTGTTGCGAGCACGGTAATGAATATTCGGGTTTCATAAATTCTTGGAAATTCTTGACTCGTTGAGAAACTGTAGGATTTTCATGAAGATTCTGCTGCATGGAGTTAGTCCGTTATCAGAGTTTGTGAGCAGGTATTTTATTTTGAGGCAACCAATTACTTGTGTACGCAACGAAACGGTGCTGTGGTCGCAACCACAAAGAGATTTTCGAAAGAGAAAATTACGATGTGACACTATTTGCAGTTTTCACATCTTTGTGTGGTGTTTATGAACAGATGCTTCCCTTTCTGTGGTGCAGTAAAATCTCGTGTGTTGCCATGTTCAGATCACGCGCCACGTGTGTTCACACGTAAACACATTCGGACATTGTTGAGAGATGGAGTCCTTATTTGTCCTCCATTTATCTAATTGTTTCTGCACATCGCATCTGACAGTTACTGAGGAAATTAATGTGTGGTTTCGCTTGCTTTAAAATTCCGGGAACGGTACCCCAAAGTTGGCACGAGTCTTCAAGCAAATAATATTTGTCCTCGCTGCAAGTTCTTAAACCGTGTGATGACTGTAATTAAATATGGCATGGGCATTATGCCTCTGGAAGACATACCACGTTTGTAATTCACAATCTATATAATCTATATTACCACCATGTTGGTTGTTGCCGTTTAATTTTTAGCTTTATGGCGTGATCTAATGAGACATTGGGAAGTAGTAATGTGAAATTTTATAAGCTGTGGTGGTAGACCATAAACTCACGTATGGTCTACAAATTCCATACGGACGGAACATCTATATCGCATCTGTTAAAAGTTACAAGTATTGGCGACTTTTCAGTTCTTGAATGCCAGTGGAAATTAAATTATGCACAGAAATGTATCCGTGAATTATACTGTTATTAATTTGTATTTGTTAGTATATCCCTATCCTCGTCCCATATAGAGAGAATCGTGTGTATCTTGCGTTTTAGAAATTCATAAATGTATATAGTATGTTTCAGTGGTATTAACAGATTGACTCGGGAACGTAGGGGTCATTACCATAATATCTTGTCGGTTCCATCACCTTCGGGTCCAAACGTTATAATATGCCCTGCAGCAACTGCTTAGTGCCCTTGACTCTGATCGATTTTCATAATAAGTTCGTGACTGTACTTTTCGTCTGCTGAATATTCGAGTATTGTCAGCATCTTATGTTATGAATAGCGTCATTTAGGGAGTCACTACCTGTAGTACGATAGACGCGAACCGACATTTAGGAGGAACCTGCCGCTGCCATCTTCAAGTAGAAGTGCCAGTCCTTAACGCTCCGGCTTTTACCACCGATATCCCGGTATTCATCTAATAGGAGACTGGGTGGGCCGCAGTCGCCGTGGTCGCTTTGAAGAAAAAGTATTTTGTCCCTGTCGGGAATCGAACCACGATTCCTTGGTCGTCCAGCCCGTAGCCTAGTCACTCTACTGATAGCGCTATTCTGCTTCCTGTCTGAGTGCCATATATCTGTAATACAAGTGTATAAAACCAAGGGTCCTAAAATTTTTTTGTAGTAATCTACGAGCCACGTCAAAATTCTAAGCGCGCATAGGAACGACATTAACCCTTTGACGCCTAACGACCACTTTAGTGGTCGTACCGCACCGCTAACCTCTAAACGTTACATTTTATATATTTATTCAACAAATACAGGTACTGAATATTTTAAACATGGTATATACTCTCCTTTTTTTCTCTCTCTTCAAAATGCAGTTTGTTTCATAATTCTAATGCATTTGGTTCCTGTTTTATTCACATTTTATATACAGTGTGTGCTAAAATTATAAAAAAATAATTCCGGCGCCAAACGGTTAAGCTGATTCTATACTGATGATCTACAGTTCTTAGGCGTTACGGTACAAAATTTAGTCGTCGGGGCGACCTGCCGCGCGATATATGCACATCTGCACCGCACTGCCATAATAGTCCGAAAGGCGTAACATTTCAAGATTTAGTTCGTTTGCTTCAGCATTGTAACTAATGCACATTTTAGTAGTGTAGCTGTTGAAGTTTGTGTGTGTTAATTACACATGCGAGCTTGAATCAGACGGAACGTTTGGTATGCCTGTTGAAACCACGAAGGCTATGTACAGCCATAAAGTTGTTATAACTCGGAAGAAAAATATGAGTAATTCTTACACGTGTATGACTGTAATGGCTTTATTGAGAATTGTCGTTAAGATGGCATTTGTTTCAAGAAGTAGTAGTTAATTTTGTCGTTACAGTCAGAGATATGTAACCTAGGCCTGCGGCTTTACATTCTACTTAACCAAGACCCGGACAGGAGCACTATGCATTCCAAAGAGCGAAGTTCTGCTTTCTTTGAAGCACCTGTAACATGAGTCTGTGTTAGCTGTGTTGGATTATTTACTGTAGACTTGCAGTGACGTCATAGTAATTCAGCCGCCTTCGTTTGAACCACAGTTTGTGGAATCGTAAACAAGTTAGGAGGTGTTCACATAGCTTACCGTTTCTGCGGCTTTCACATTTTCTAGAAAATGCGTGTTTAATTTTTCTCAACAGTTTTTCGAAATATTTTTCGTTCCGTTGAACGTTTGAGTTACACTGGAGATGCGTACAGTCGCACGCGTAGGTCTTAATGTAAAGTGCTTCTTATTGTTTCCGGATTTTAAGTGTTTAGACATATTTTAGTAAAACTTCTCAGTATCAAATTTCATGAACGTTTGTTAGTGGTGCTCGAGTTGCTGTACGTGATCAAGCTGTTAAGTGGTGATGAGAACTGATTCATTTGCGACTTGCCCTGCGAACATTGCAAGACGTTTACATTAGCGAAGTGACACTCCGTAACGCTACTTTTCAATTTACGTGTTTCAAATCCTTCCCCCCCACCCTGAGGTGTGCAGAGAAGTGTATAGACGTACGTAGTGTGGCTTCTTAGTATATAGTAGGCCTACTGTGAGGCGTATCCGTGTGATTGCTGTTAAGTTGACGGTACGTGGAAGTAACAGCGTAGAGGACATCCAGTGTCGTTATCTCTTTGGGAATGCTTGCAAGCGACCAACGACGTTCCGAACTTCAGTTCGTAACTCAGATATTTCGTTCGAAAGTTTCGCCTGCGTTCCGCGCATGTGTCAGATTTGTTCTCCACGTGCGTGCGCGCGCTTTAGAGAAACTAAAATCTGAATACTCCAGCAACTGAACGATGTTTTTTTTTTATTTTCGTACAATATATTGGATAGAATTTAACAGTCTATGTGGCAGTGGTTACTACGTGAGTTAACAATACTGATTGACTTCTTATGATTCGGGTGCAAACAACAGTTTCCCTAGCCAGCACACTCCCATTGGTAGTAATGTAGGTTTGGTGTTTTCTTTAATGTACGAACTAAATCTGTAAATGTCACTTGGATGAAATTTATGCTTGTATGACTTACAACGTGTAACTAAACGCTTTGAGTTTTATGCGTATATGAATTGCCGAAATTCAGATTAAAAAGACACGTGTGAGACAGTCCCTGCCAGAAGTCGAAATCAGGATTTACATTGCCGTCACGGGATTATGTTATTTTTCCGAATCAAACTGTACATCCGTGAGACATAAGAGACATGATACACCATTAAATATACCAGGTAGCCTATTCGATGTAAGGTAAGTTTTGAGAGATATTTTTACCTTGCTGTGCTGACGTAATAAAAGTACTTGTCATTTGGTGGTCATTGCTTGGGTTGGTCTTAATGATGATGACATTGATGACGAAGGAGAGACGGGAGTAGTTACGTGTGGATAATGGAGCACCCTATCGTTGGAGAACGTACTGCATCCATTAATTTCTCGCCGAATAAAAGGTGGGAAACTGAAAGTCACTATAACGACAGAGTTTGGATATTAACATCCAGATGTAATGTCCTTTAAACGTTATTTGATTTTGACATGAGCCACTGAACAAGGAATTGAACGAAGTCTGATATTTAAATAAAAATCTCGACCTCCGTTTACGTTTTGTTTGACAGGGTTTGAAACGCGGCGGTACGGCCCAAACCACGATCGAAGACTGTCGTGAAACCCTTCAGTCTCTCAATCGTTGTTTGCAGTGTCTATCATGTTAGTTCTTCACGAAAGAGATGCGAATGCCATAAGATGTTTGTGGTTCACGTAGTTGCTGTGGTTCGTAATATGACGGCAACAGCGAGAGACCTTGCCATCAAATTAGTCGCTAATGAAATTCAATAACATAAAGCAAGTAAGCATGGGCTGAGTCATAGCCAGCAACCAACGCAGCTGCTAAATATACTGAGTCGGTATATAATATAGCATGTAGACTCAGCCTCCGCTTGTGAAGCCCTTTCCCGTAAAGAATAAGGATCTTAGTCTGTGTTGTACATATGTGTGAGTTCCATATCTCCTCCCAGAAACCTTCATCAATAAATCAATAGGGCTAGGGCATCATCATGCATTATGTATGACAGACATCCTCTCATTTCACACCCCCGTATTACATGTACATTTTATATAAATAAATGATGTAGGAAGGTGGGGTGCGGGATGAGGTTCGAAGCAAGAAGAGAAAAGGGGTGGGATGTTGTGTGGAGCACGGGAAAATCGACCATTTGGCCTGTGGGATCACGTACAACGCGAGTCATTTGTGCTAGGCGCTAGAGGTGTGTGGTGCGGGGAGTGTGCATCGACTGCCGGCCGGCCGAGTGAGCGAGTGAGCGAGCGAGCCAGAAGAGCGCTTGGTAGCGACGCGGATAGTTTGTTGTTACGCGTTATCGTGGTCCGTTGTACGGTCGTTCGTGTATCGTTCGTAGACTTCTGCTTTCAGAAAAAAAAATTCTGATGAAAGCTATCGCGACTTAATTATTTCGTTGTGGTCGTACCACATCGTCGGGTTTCGCGTTTGTTCGTCGAACTAACATTCTGCATTGTGTTGCTGCTGACGGTTTTATTAGTGTGGACTATTTGTTTTGGGGGAGTGTCTGATAGTGGTTGTGGTGGTGGTGTGCGGTAGTGACAATGTCTGACTGATTTGCGTTACAGATGTGGGTTGTCTGTTCAGAGGCATCGGAACTGTGGTGAAGGACGGTGGTGTTTGATAGAAGACTGACGGCGAGGTGGGTCGGCAGTCAACCCACGCGAGGAGGCAGCTGTTGGCATCATGCAGCACTGCATGGGTTCCCCGCAGCAGTTCTGTCTGCGCTGGAACAATTACCAAAGTAACCTCACCAATGTATTCGATCAACTCCTTCAGAGCGAGTCCTTCGTGGACGTGACCCTGGCTTGCGACGGCCACTCAGTCAAGGCGCACAAGATGGTTCTGTCTGCGTGTAGTCCATACTTCCAGTCACTGTTTTTCGACAATCCGTGCCAACACCCTATCGTAATTCTCAGAGACATCAAATGGCCCGAGTTGAAGGCCGTAGTTGAGTTCATGTACAAGGGCGAAATCAACGTGTCGCAGGAGCAGATAGGCCCATTGCTGAAGGTGGCAGAATCGCTCAAGATTCGTGGACTAGCCGATGTTAATGGTGAGCCGGAGTCAGGATCCGGACCTGCCTGTGAGGGCAAGAAAAGGTGGGATTCTCGGCAAGGTCCTACACCCCATGACATGTCAGAGAATGCCATTTCTCCACCCACGACGCCACAACAGCAGCAGCAGCAGCAGCAGCAAACCCAACAGCAGCAAGCCCAACAACAGCAACAGCAGCAGCAACAACAGCAACAGCAGCAGCAGCAGCAACTCCACCGGCAGAAGAGAAGGCGACGTACGTCTGGGGAGCGAAGCAGTGTCAGTAGCCCCGAAGAAAGCTTGGGAGCAGAAGGACTAGATTCCAGTGCATTAGAACTCTCCCCCCAGCAGCCTCCCAACGCCATGGTGAACTCGCAAGGCCTACCGCCGCCTCCACCACCGCAGAATCACCCCCACGGCCCAAGTCTGGTTCCACTCCCAGGGGATCCTGGACTCCCATTGCCACCCCCACCGCATCCTGACGACATGGAAATCAAGCCTGGCATCGCCGAAATGATCCGCGAGGAGGAAAGGGTGAGTACTTATTTTGTTCTGTCGCGTATCTTTGCCTTCATTTTATTCAGTGTATACTGTGGAAGAGATATTTCTTAAAACACTGAAATCATTAGAAATACAAGGTACTGCTGTGTGTCCGGGGTGTGGTTAAAACAGCGGTAGTACGTTAATTTTAATTGAGCGCGAAGGACGAGTAAAGTCTTGTCTCGCCACACGTCGTGTGGCTGATTTCGTCGTAGCGTGGGTTTTTGTTAATTGAAGTAGTCGAGTTTCAGCTTTTCCTTTTAATTTCATCAGTTGCGCCGTAATGTGGATAAGGTTTGCTCAGTTCAGTAACGTGCCGCTGTGCATATTGTGCAGTTGGATCCAGACTTCGATCTGAACTGTTCCGTAGGGCGTTATGTTTTATCAGAATGTTGGCTTAAGGCTCTTAGTTGTATGCAGCTCAGTGTAAAAAGTTTGTGTCCAGCCGATAGATGGCTTTCCTCTGATCTAGTGGGCGTGGCTATAATTTCCAATAACACATAGCACCGTGTTGTCTGAAAATTCGCGTTTTAATCGCTCTTAATATTTAAAGTCATAAATCAAACTGCCCTGCGTGTTCAGTGATATACACTGTCATCTTGTCAAAGTAGCTTATTGTTTTCATTCAACATGAGAGTAGAAGTTTGCAAAATTACGACCGCTGCTGTGAGAAGCTGTTCGTGAATGTTATTGGGATACTAAAATGAGGCCGAATTTAACTTAAGTGAGTAGCATTAGAAAATAAAAAAGCTGCTGATGTCATTACTAAACAGTTAACGAAGAGTGGGTTAATGTATGCTATTCTTATCTGTAGGCTACTGTAATAAGGCAGGTTCGGAAGACAAATGATCCCAGACATGGAATGCCTAGGCGTTTTCTTCAAGTGAAACAATGCGAATTGTGTGTCAGGGCAGATTTTACATTTGAGCAAACATGAAGACTCTGCTTAGGACATGAGGGTTTATGAGGAAGTACTGGTGGATATTCCAAGAAGTTACTGATTTCAGAATTCTTGTAAGAAAAATTTTTGGCACCTTGGTACACTGTTTTGAGCATTCAGCTGAAGCTTCATCCTGCAACACGGATACCACTACAACCCAACCACACTGAATCTCCAACACACATAGAACCAAGAACAAGACGACCAATGTGGTAATTCAACAGAATAGTCGCAAGCTCCTGATGATGGATATATTAATGTCCGAAACATGTTGAGCACATAAGACGTGAAATAAAATAACAAGGGACATCATGTTGGTCTTTTATTCTTCAACTATCACAATTATGTACGTTCCAATAAACATAAGATTGGAAGTAGTAATTTTTACTGTGCTCCAGACGTTACTAGGGCCATCAAGTCAAGGAGGGTGGATTCAGCTTGGTATAGTTGTATCGTGCGAGTGGGAGAGATGATAGGTGTGTGTGAACCATAAGAGAAGAGACCACGTGCAGTCCTTGGTATAGATGGTAGGATAATATTAACATTTATATTTAAGGAATGTTGCTGAGAATTTGAACTACTTTCACGTTCCTCGAGGTAGGACAGTGACTGGCCCTGGTGAACATTATGATGGATATCTGGGTTCCGTCAAAATACGGTGAACTTCTTCCGTAGTTTGGCGGCCATCGGCTTCTGAAGAACTACACGTGAGGGCAGTTTAATGGATTAAATGAACCTGTGTTGTGTTAGAAAAACAGATGGGATTTGTTTAATAGTAAACACAACGGGATGGCTTCCATAGAGATTTCTGAAGAAGATTTCCGCTCCATGGAGTTGGTTATTAATTCATGCTGAACACTTATCTTAAGATACCCCTAGACGGACAATAATACTGTGCAGTACTTAATATTGCACAGCATTACTGACCGTATTGTTCTAATACTGTGCATTATATTGAACAGTCTGTGGTCAGCGTTGTACAATATTCATTCACTCGCCGTCTGTCTGCATAGCAGGAAACACATCTATAGCACGGTAATTCCAATTGATGGAACTGTGCCCCTTATGAATTTCAGGTCTTAAAATTATTTACGTTGGCAGTATAGCGTAGCATAATGGATAAACGCTGACTGTGATTGACTTAGTCCCGCATGTTAGTGTTTCTTTAGCGACTGCATGGGTTAATAGTCATATATCCCATCAAAAGGTTGAACGCCGAATCGCAAAACAAAGTTTTTAGTCGCGTGGCTCAATTTTCATTAAGTCTGTCATGAAATTTCTTCGTTTGCTTATTGTGGTCTTCGTTTGTACCACTTGTGTACATCGGCGATTCTTTTCATTTATTAACTACAGGGCTAAAGCAGTGGCCACACAAGCAGCATGACGATCACTCAACATGTTTACCTGTTGTAACCCACGAACAAAATGAAATATTGCACTATATTAGTGAGTCGTCTAGGGAGAAACATTGTGGAATATTAATTCAAGGCAGTATTACTGGCCTTCTAGGGGCCGCTATACGAGATGCATGATGGTGTCCCTGAAAAAAGAAGAAGAAAATGGAAACAATGAAGTCAGAGGGATAACTCTGTAAAGAAGGAGGGGAAGAAACATGCGAATACATTTAATTTGTATGAGGACACAGGAATATGACGAAAGGGAAGGGAAGTGGTAATGGATGGAGGTGGATGCCCTTTGAGTCTTGAAGGTATGTAGTCGGATCGCAAGTTACTGACAGCGTTGTTAAATAGGTTACAAATAAAATGTGTGGATCTGTTTGACTAGAGCCTTCGACGGAGCTGCGATGTAAGTTTGTGCAGATGAAATTGTTAATTTGTTTCGATTTCAAGAGGGGAGAAGTTATGTCGGCAGTGGCAAAGGTTTCAGTTTCCTTAACAGTATTATTGCACCGTTTGATGTAGTCTTTTTCTTTTCGTCGACCATTGTAATATTTCCATACTGCCGCCACCTAATTGAAAATACTTTGCTGTTACAGTATGTAGGCTGGAATAGTATTCCTACAAGGCTGTCTTGTTCACATTCAGTAGCGGGGAGGATTTGACAGTAGGCGAATCTAATAGGAGATGCAGCTGTGTTTTAGCCTGTCATTTGGGAACTTCGAAATTGTTGATAGCACATGTGGCCAAGGAAGGATACGTGGATTGTGATGTGATTTTTGTGTTCGCACAGAATTACGTTCTGAAGCAGTAAGATATATTATCTGCTTATTATGCCGAGTACATATAGCATGGGCTACAAATAACTGCGAAGATTTTGCATCAGAGTATGTCAGTATAACCTGGGTTGGCCAGTCAGATTGTGGTGACGGCACGCATACATTTGTATTAAGAAAAAACAGAGATTTGTTGTTGGTTCTTGTGCTTTATGTTACGTACGATCAAAGGGACACACAGTGCCTTCCTTATTCTGCTTGTAATCCTTGCCGTCCATGAATAAAGGTAAAGGTAAAGTTCACCCTATAATAGGCCACGAAGGCCCAGATGTAGAGTAGAGATATAGCTGTACTCTTTCTTTAACCTCAGCGCTAGATGGGGTGGGTGGTCAACGCCACGCCCTGGCCGCTTTATCCCTCGGGACAGACCCGGTACCCATTGTGCAGGAGGCTGGGTGGGCCCCAGAGCCGATCTGGATGGAGTCGGAAAATCTCGCCCCCACCGGGATTTCGATCCCCGGACCGCCCAGCCCGTAGCGAATCGCTATACCGACTGCGCTATCCCGGCCCACGGCCGTCCATGAATAGTACCTTAAAATATTCGTGAAACAATACGTTTTGCTGTTACTACACGAATTTATGGATCGAGTCTCTGTTTAGGAGCCAATTGTGGGTCAGCTTCTCAAGAAATTGGGGGCTTTTGTGGATCTTGAATGTTCATTACGTTGTGACAGGAATCCGCCACTGGATCAGTTGAATCTAGTACACACCCTTCGCCCGGAGGTTCCATTTTACTGTTTGTCTTGGCGTTGACGACGATACCTCAAAAATATTCTTTACAATATTTTTATGCCTCCGGAGTGAAGCAGCTGATGAAGAATTGAACTCATAGTTTGGGGTATTTATGTAATTCACGAAGTGCTGTCTATGGAGCTGAAATATCTACCCCTGTTACCCCATTTCGCATTTGCGGATGGTGTTTTCACATGGCCCTTACCAGTACAGTGTAAGACCATTTTACAAACTGCACAATAATGGCGTACCTTCTAGGCTGTTGACAGATACTTCAAAGCGGGCTGCGGGCTGTGAGTTCAGTCATCGAAATACGTTGGATTTGGGGGAGGGGCGTTGCGGTTTGACGTGTTCTACGTCTCTTGTGCTTGTCATTAATATTCCTTTCAGAAAGGTATAAGTTGTGCCTGTCCACGCCATGAAGGCATGTAGGAGGGGTAGAGTTATAGCTTAGCGCCACCCATCTTAACCTCGGCACTGGATGGACGTGAGTGGTCAGTCTTACGCCCTGGCAATTCTACCACCTGGAACGAACCGCAATACTTATTTAAAATTGTTTGCTACCTTGTTTAAACTTTTATTCGCTGCTATTTGCAGCCGAGCGTGGATAGGAAGGTGACCTTACCTGCATGAAAACGAGTGTCACTATAATTTGTTTGTGAATGTGATATCAGAATCAGAGGAGGTTAATTGCCCATTCCTGTCCGACATTATGCTTGACTTTCTCCCTTTGTTTATGTCTGTATGTGCAATTGAATTTGGTTTTCATAATTCTTAGTATTAGACCACAATTGAAGAGTGGAAATATGTTTTCGGACGGCATTGCCTAATCACGCTTATCAATATAAAAAAGCCGGTGAACTTATTGATCGAAGAATTCGTGCAGTAAAGTTCGATTAACTGTGTTGTTATTAGTTGTTCAAACAAAAGAGCGCTGCTCTTGAAATAATGGACATTGTAGCAATAGACTTACCGATTCATTTGCTGCGGACAGTGGAATGTAAGCGCCAAAATTTACAGTTCTTCGACTTATTCTTCGGTAATTTTGGGGTATAAATTCCCGGAGACTGTGCTGGAATAAAATTCTTTCCCCAGAGGAGTCATTCCCTTAAAACTGTTCGGTACAGAATAATGCACAGCAATCTGCGCTCAAACCATTGTGTTATCGTGCACTGAAGACACAGTCGTTACAGGCAGAAAGAATAAGGGTTTGCACTGTATGTAAGCTAGCAGCATATTGGACAGACTGAATTGTAAGCTAACGGTTTATATCGCATGTTCTTCGAACTCCGAACAGTAGCTCTGGACTCTAGTCTTTGTCGCACTTTAAACTGCTGACAACCCTGTGAACAGGCCAGGAGATTATTTTTTTCCCCCCGCGAGCTTCAGCACGCACGTGTTAAGAGGATTCATGTAATTCCCAAGAAGGTACTCCAACACAATTTAATATTGACCGTTACGATGGAGGCGATACGTTCCTTCGAAACGTGGGAACCACTTACCTAGCGACGCAGAGTTACATCCCAGAAGAACGGACTCTTAGCTTCATGTTGCTTCCTATACCATTGCTTCGACTTGTTTGTTTCACAAGTTCGTGGAAGGAGAGCAGGAGCTTGAGATACGCTCATGTGCATTTGATATACGAACGAGTAGAAGATCGAATATTAACAGCTGTCGAAAACATGTACTGAAATCATGGGACGTTGAAAGCAACGGGGACCCTTTCTGGACCTAAAAAGAATTTCGAGGATCCCCATATTGTAATAGTTGTACTCTTTAGCTTCGTTTATTGGAAAAATACATAAGTTATTATCTCAGAAACATAAACAAATTCGCGTTTTATTGACAACAAAAACATAAGAAGAAAAAGAAACGGTGGCGGCGGCGGCGGCGGCGGCGGTGGTAAAAGTAGCATAACACGTAGAATTAAAAAAAAAATTGAAGGATAACAGAATAAACCAAACACTGGCTGGTGGTACGGGGTTTGCTGCGAAGTTGTGTGAACTTGGGAAACCCGTGGAATAAATTCGCGGCCCCCTGGGAAAAACGCTGCAGCCCCTGGGAGTCCGCGGCCCACACGTTGATGATCACAAACATGACCGCTTTGCCAGGTTCACTCGCCTGTTTCTTGGTCTGCAGCTTGTTCCAAATACTGCAAATTCTTAGCAAAAATTAAAATTCTGTAGGAGGCCCCAATGTGTTTTTGTAGATGGTTCGATGCTGCCGCTCTTGTGGTTGGGTGAAACCTCGCTTTTATGAAAACCAAAAAAAAAAAGAAGTATAATTTTGTATATTGCAGTATATGGTCCCGAAACATCGTCTGTTATCCTGGAGATTGGCATACGCTGACACAGAACAGTCATGAGAATGTTTGTACCTAAGATGAAGTAACAAAGGCTAGAGAAAATTGCAGAATGAAGACATTAGCTATTTGTGTTCCTCACCAAATACTATTAAAGTGATAAAATTATAGATGATGAGATAGGGCATATAGCACGCGATAGGCCTATGAGAAATGCATACACATTTCGCAGGAAAACCTGGGGGCGAAGAGGCCGTGTAGAATACGTGCACGGAGGTTGGGTGACAGTATTAAGATGCGCGTTAGAAACATGGGCCAAGGGGTGTGCGGATACCAGTTAGTGTTGGGCTCGTTTGAACATTCGATGAACATTCGAGTACCAAAGGTAGAGATTTGGCTTATGAAAAGCGGCTGTGATGCGTGAGTTAACGATTGTAGGCTGATACAATTTTTCGTTTCCTCTTCTCGAAGCCTCTTAAGGCTCTTTATGTTGTTTTATGATTAGTGGAAAATAAATTAGGACTTCAGGTTCTCCCATTGTAAAATTCGAGTTTCGTTCCAGTCAAGGTAGAGTTGAACTCGTTTATAACGACCTTGTTTAGTGCGACACCTCGTCTGTAACGTTATGCATTGTGGTACCAACTTATTCCCCATAAGGCATGTGTTTTTTCTGCCCAGCTTAGTACGACATGCATAAGTGCATGTACCTCGGCTATAACGACACTTCCAGTCATCATTTGCTATATAATATTCGAAGAAGTAGGCTGTGCTGAGATTTCAGCCATATCCTTGAGAAGGCAAGCCGTCTGACTCATACAGGTAGCTATTTAAATTCAAGGCCTGGAAGATGACAATAGTAACGGTAATTCACTTTGTGCATAAAGGTTCCGTCTACTTTTCTACTTCTGCGGTTAACAGGAGCTGATAACGCGATAACATGGCTACATTCACCAACAAAATGGTTTGAGCGTCGAAGAAAAAGTTAAAGCGATTAGGGAAATATGAAATGGAAAAATAAGGAAGGGGAAGCTTGATGGGTAAAAATAGGAAACTGCCATGTGTCAGGAATTTGGTCTCGTAAATTCTACGATCCCAACGATTTGGAAAAACAGAACCAAAATTAGTAGTGTTTTTAAACAGAACGGATCGAGACTAAAGCGATCTTGAAATATGTTTCCTTCACTTCTACCATACACCTCGCTTAGAGCGACACACTTTTATAACTACACGGTTTGTTCGGTCTTTTCGATGACGTTATGACCGATCTGTGCTCATAGTAAGATCTTAAGTTCTTCTAAGACAACCTGAAGATGACCAGTGCAGGCCGAAACATGTAGTTGCCCATTATAGTCACTAAATACACTTTTTGTGACAC
>Ga0123355_10009003_pt1 | contig 15131 bp, 17 predicted proteins | sample TergutEmb28metaG_3_FD_89872 | JGI IMG/M metagenome (GOLD analysis project Ga0123355, IMG submission 89872) | Embiratermes neotenicus P1 segment gut microbial communities from Petit-Saut dam, French Guiana - Emb289 P1 | ecosystem: Host-associated > Arthropoda: Insects > Digestive system > Gut ...
CGGTATTATCCCATGACGTAGTACAATGAATATAGTATAATAGCACCATCAAGAACATGAGGGGTGTTATCTGTGACATTCATGGAGCTAATGGGAAAGTTCCCAACGGAAGAAATGGTTATTAAATATTATATCAATATTCGCTATCCTGATGGGGTGGAATGCAACCATTGCAAATCGCCAAAAGTATATCAGGAGAGAAGCAGAATGAAGGTGTTTAGTTGTAATGATTGCAAGTCTACGTTTTCGCCGTTCAAAGATACAATTTTTGAGAAGTCTAGCACAGATTTAAGGAAATGGATGTATGCAATACACCTATTTTTGAATGGCAAAAAAGGCATAAGTGGCCTACAGCTAAAACGTGAAATTGGAGTAACCTACAAAACTGCTTGGCGGATGTTGCAAATGATACGTCTGGCAATGGGCAATGGTGAGCAACAAGAGTTTTTCGACACCATTGTTGAGATAGACGAAACATATGTCGGCGGCAAACCTCGCAAGAAGAACAATCGTGATGATGACGATAACCCGGCCAACCCACCTGCCCAAAACAAGCGCGGACGCGGGACGAATAAAACCCCAGTTGTGGGTGTTGTCGACAGGATAAATAAGCAGGTATATGCCAAAGTTGCGTTGCCTAACAAAGAAGGCAAACGGCTAACTGCAAAGCAGTTAATGGATATTCTGAAAACAGTTTCAAAACAGGAAAACGGCAATGTCATCATGACTGATGAATTTCGTAGCTATAACCCATTAACAAAAAACAAGTTTATACATTTACGTATAGACCACTCAAAAGCATTTGTTGACGGTAACATCCACACCAACAGTGCAGAGAGCTTTTGGGCAATTCTGAAGAGAGGGGTGTATGGCATTTATCATCATGTTTCTGTGAAATATTTGCAATGTTATATAGACGAGTTTTGCTTCAGATGGAACAATCGGGATAAGGATATGTTTAATTTGGTTTTGAGGCAGAGCGTTCTTGTTTAAGGGAGGTATGGATGTGAACATCAAGGCAAAAATTGAATCAAATAAAACCATATTTGATGATATAAAGAATGAATTTGATATTGATTCACGGAAAAAGATAGGGGCTATACTTGATATTTTGACTATAGGAAATATAAGTATAGCCCACGCAAGATTGATGTTGCGCTCCTGCGAACATCTTTTAGATAACAGTACGGTGGCTCTTAACGGCTCTTAAATTCCCAATTTGCTTCGACTGCCTATGGTCGCTGTTGATAGCTTAGTGATTTTGCGAATCTCTTCCAAACTTTCTTGAAAATACTGCGAATATTTATCAAGAACTTCAGAGTTTGGCAAAGTACAACCCAGCAGTTTAGCAAGAGCAATAATTTTGGCCTTCTCCTGGATATCCATACCGCACCCCCCTTCGTGTAGATTTTGCTTAGACAACAGAATTGTAACATGAATGGAGATAGCGGGTAACAAAAAAAGACCCTCCCAGGATTGTACTGGGAGGGCGGCAAACAAATAGTTCAGCGTTATGTTCATGAACTAATCCACATTTACATTTGTGAAAGTGATTTCGGCTATTGTTCGACTTATTTGACCGTCAGGGATAAGTATCCTATCCCAATCAATGGCGACCATTGAGCCAGAAATGGTGCTTGGGTTCATTGTTGGGAAAGCTTCAGCGGTGCTAAACCTTATTATACCACTACTGTTTGGAGCGACACTTTCACTTCCTGAAACTCGCCCTAAACTTATTCCATTGATTGACATGGAGTCAGCTTGAAAAACCAATCTAGCGATCGTGCGATTTTCAACAAAGAATTGTATTTCTTCTCGTGGCCTAGTGGATGTCCCGCCGATTCTCGTGCCAGCAAAGGTTACACGAATATTTTCATCTTCGTAAATCAGCCTACCTTGCCCTGGTTGGATTACAGGCGGTGCGTCCCGGCTAGTTAAATAAGCCGTAGATGTCGACCCATCCCACTCAACTTCTAAACCTAGTGTATCAGCGATGGCCCTCAGTGGCATGAACGTCCTTCCCTCAGATACGAACGGTCTCATGTCATCGGGAAAGCTTTGTTGAACGCCATCCAAGACGACACTTACACCATACATTACCTCAATCGTCCGTCTGAGCGGTGCGGCAACTACTGTCACGGTTCCAAAGACCATAACAGCAATTAAGAACCCAATAATAAACCCTTGCATTCTTTGCTTCATTGAAGCACTTCCTCTCTCATAGAATTGTGTTGAAGTGTTTTTGTAGAACTTCAACTGTGAGGAATATTACAACATCCACTATAACAATGCAAGTATTTTGTCTTGCAATTTAAGCCTATAATACAATCAATCAAGATTGCATACTTCAAGTAAAAAGAGGTGCAATCCCATGTTCAAAATACGCAAGGGTTATGACAGTGAGAGTAAGACCTTTCGGTTGCCGATAGAACTAATAGAAAGACTGGAGGTTTTGGCAACTCAAAATAAACTATCACTTAATCAACTGGTTATCCAGTGTTTGGATTATGCGGTGGATAACTTGGAAAATAACGATAAAAAGCCCAATGCATGAACATTGAGCAAGAGCAAATCCTTTAGTAGGACGCTTTAGCGTCCTACCGCTATCACCTTCGCTTAGGTGGACGGCGAAAGTGGGTTATGACCTTAACGGTTTTCGCCCGACCATCAGCACCGTGCTTTACAGCGGGTTTTGACTTAGACTTCGCCATGCATATCACCATCTTTCTAGGGGAGCTTCCCCTTGCCATTGAGAGCCTCCTAGAAATTTGGCTATGGTATATTTAGCGTCCTACTAAAGGATTTGCATAGAGGTGATTATACTAGTATTGCAACACTACATCATGGCATAATTCCGTAATTTTAAGAAGCGCAAGCACAGAAACACTGTGCCACCGTCCGAACCACATCCGAATGATGGCACATGGACAACAAAGATTTATGCCGTCAATGATATTACCCATAGCGGGCAACCAGAAAAAACAGATGCGCTCACTTTAATGCAAAATGGCAAATTCATTGAAGGAGAAATAAAGAGAACTACCCCTCTAGATCAAAAGTACAAGAGTTGGGTCTTTAGTGGGTATATTATTGGTGAAACTATGATATGTTATTATTGGACTAAAAAGCCGCCTAACCGTGAAATGTCATGTGGCTGTTGGGTTCAAAGATATGACCATGCTAATCATAGATATTCTGGTTTTTATTTAAAGTTCGATGCAACAACTAAAGGGATCATAAAAGTTCCATTGTCTACTGAAAAAGACAGGGAGGCTTGAGTATGGAGAATAGGCCTATTCCCAGTGTTGGGTGTATCATTATCAATGACGAAAATGAAATTTTCCTAATTCAACGAAAGCAGAAAATTGGACATCTTAGCTGGGCTCCCCCAGGTGGACATATTGAGTTAAATGAAAAAGTCGAGGATGCCGTGGCAAGAGAGTGTGGAGAAGAGATAGGGATTAAAATCACCCATTTAAAGTATTTAGCATATACCGATGATTTTTTTGCAAACGAAGGGTGGCACTATATAACCTTTTGGTATGTGTGTGAAGGCTACACCGGAAAGATATACAATAAAGCCAAAGATGAAATTTACAAAAGCAACTGGTTTTCTTTAAATAATTTGCCGGATAATTTGTTTTTGGCATTTAGGAATCTAACTCAAAAGCCAGAATTTATAATGTGGAGAGCACAGCAAATGATATCAAGACACATATAAAATATGGGTCGTGATATTGTCAACGCAAGGTTTAATGGATATACTTTTAATGGATATACTAATACTAAGATAGGGTGACATCCTAGGACAAGAAGGGCAGTGATAAAAATGCGTATACCAAAAATATACCTTGAAACTACCGTGTTTAATCATTATTTTGATGCCGGCAGGGAAGCTCACGCTGCTACAGTAGAATTATAAGAGCGGGCAAATATGAGGCATATACATCCGTTTACGTGGTAGACGAATTAGAAGATGCAAAAGAACCCAAACGTTCAAATATGCTTGGTTTAATAGGTAGGTATGGCGTAACGGTATTAGATGAAAACGAAGAAGCGGAACGTTTAGCAGATATTTATGTAAGTGATGGGATAATCCCAATAAAATATCACTATGATGGCTTGCATGTTGCCATAGCTACAACAAATGACTTAGAATTTATTTTTAGCCTTAACTTCAAGCATATAAACAAGGTAAAGACAAAAACCATGACAAGTAATGTAAACATTAGAGAAGGTTACAGACCCATAACTATAGCAAGCCCTTTGGAGGTGATGGAAGATGATGAATAGGTGCGAAGCTGAAATTGATGCAATCCGCTTACAGCTCTATGAAGAAACAAAGAACCTAACCAAAGAAGAACGCTCTAAGCGTTTAAGAGAGAGAACTCAAAAACTCGCTGAGGAATTTGGCTTTACAATCGTTCCATCAGCAAGTGGTAAATTAGCCTCATCAAATGCAAGCTAATATTTTTGGTGTTTATTTAGTGTTTACGGCGGTTATCAGGGCTTACGACACATCACTAAACACAACCAAAAGAGATATTCAACACTTTACATGTTAATCATTGAGCCCATAGCTAATGTGATATCTAAGGACAGCCAAATAAGCACAGTAATGTCTTTTCTGCCGTCAAATGCACCTACCAAAATTTCGCTTGATGGCAAATCAGGCATATTGCAGGATAGCCTAGCAATAGCCAAGTCGATGGCAGAGCGTGAAAACGACTAGTTTATTAGCGAAGGTGGATTGTTAAGTGGTGCGGAATATGAGGGTACGATAAGCGTGCTACAAGCCTTTGGGCATGATTTAAACTAAAAATATATCTAAAGAAGGCTGGCTGAGCATGTACAACAGATGCTTAGCCAGCCTTCTTTATTGTGGTAGAGATATGCTTATAGTCAGCATATCCTCCATTTGCAAGGCTGTGATATTTCCATGCATTTTCCTAGTTAGCTCTTTAGCAATAGCCAGCCCAAGCCCTGTTTGCTTATGGGTACGGGCGGCGTCAGCAGTATAAAACCGGTCAAAGATGCTGGATACATCCAAGTCATTTAACCCGTCAGCCTTATTGGTTATTTCGATTACTGTGTCTTTTAGCTCTACCCGCAGGTATTCCTTCCCGTGTACATACGCATTCTTAATCAGATTTTGCAGCACACGTTTTAGGGCGTCTTCGTCACAGTGGGCATATACGGGAGCATCAGGAATACGGCTTTCCACTGTAAAGCCTTTGTTCTCTAACTCCACATAGCTATCCGAAAGCACATCCCGCACGATATTGCCGATGTTTGCTTTGCGGATTGTCACATTCCCTTCCATGGCTCTGGAAAAGGCGAAGAGGCTATCCATTAGCATAGCCAAAGTCTCAAGCCGCCCACGTATTATCTTGTAGTAGCGGGCAGGGTCTTCATGTGAGCCGCTCTCCAACATTTGCAGATACCCCTTTGCAGAGGTTAGCGGAGTACGCAAGTCGTGGGATATATTTGTTATGGCCCGCTTTAAATCCGCTTCAGTGCGCCTGGCGGCATAAAAATCTTTACGGCTTTTTGCAATCAGAAAGTAAGCACCTACCACCAAGACCGACATATCTACATCAAAAGTAATAGTCGTAAGCTTAGCATTGGTATCCGACTTCATTATTTCAATAAGCCTGCCGCCAAGCTGCCTAACATCCCGCTTTAACCGCACATGCTTAACCAGCAAGACGATAAGGGCCGCAAGCGTTAAGCCACATGCGGCCCATAGGGCAATCACTTAATCTCCGCCCGTCTAAACAGGATAATCCCGAGGGTCGTACCACCAAACAAGTAAAACGCTCCAAGCCCAAAGGCTCTTACAATTTCATAGGTTTCCAAATATCTAATGCCTGCAAGACTATTGATATTAAACGACAAGTCAAAGCCCGTAAACCGCATAAAATCCGGATTAGCAAATACCAACATCTGAAGTATAAACATTGGCACTAAAAAGAAAGCGATAAAAATCCCAATAGTAGCTGCTGTTCGCCTGGTAGTAAACACCAAAAACATCCCAACACTGGTAACCCCCAGCATCAAAAACAACTGTGCCCCAAAGACCTGAAGCATATGCACCCAGTGCCCCGCTTCCGGGCTGCCAAAGCCGTTTAAAACTGTGCCAATAAGCATCCCCAACCCATAATAAAACAGCATCATAAGTGCGCAAAAAGCGGATGTCAAAAGCAGCTTGGCCATATAAAGCTTAACACGGCAAAGCCCCCAGGCGATATCGTTTTTAACCGTGTTGTGTGAAAACATGGCCGCCCCAATAATCACGATAAAGGGCAACATAAACCACATTATATCGCTACCAAGGCTGGTGGCCAGGGTCATGGGGGTGTTATGCCCAGATAAATCAAACTCGCCAAAGTCCACCATTACAGCATCGCCGCCCATTTCCACCACATTAATATCACCTGATTGGATAAAGTGGACTATGCCAATAGAGAACACGGTAAATATCAAAAGTATCGCAAAGGTAATGTAGATGCCCTTGCTACGAATTACTCTGTAAAAATCTGCACGGATTATATTAAGCATTTTGGTTTCCTCCAAAAAATTATTTTATTTCCGCCCGCCTAAACAGTGCTATCCCGCCTAAGGTCGTGGCAACCATATACAAGGCCGATACGGCAAGTGATGCAATAACAGTACGAGTGCCTAGCTGACTAAAAAACCCCAGCCTATTAATTGTAAACATTAAATCAAGCTCCAAAAACCTAAGCGCACCGGGGAACGCCAACATTATAAGCCCAACTATCATAGTAGGGGCAAAGCAGATAGCGAAAAACATTGCTATCACAGACCCACTACATCGGAAGGCAAATATCAAAAAATTAACAAGGCAGACCATTGCCAGCATAGCAAACATCTGCGCCCCGAGGGTTTGAAACAAATTAAGCCAAAACCCCGCCGGGGCAGGGCCACCAAAGCCCCGCAAAAATGTTGCCATCAACATACCTGTTCCCATGTAAAACAGAACAAGCAAAACACATAGCCCCACACTAAGTACCAGCTTAGATAAATAAAGCTTAGCCCGCGATATGCCAAAGGAGATATCGTTTTTAACGGTATTGCACGTAAATATAGACATGCCCGCAATGCAAACCAAGGAAAGCAAGAAAAATATCGTATTGTCTAAACGGGTATATAAAAGGGCCGCGCTGCCTAAGCCGTCAAAACCTATTTCGGGGGGCGTTATGCCCATGCTTTCCCAGGCGATAGAAAAATTGATGCCTGCGATAGACTGAGTGCCTACAACCATTATATTAAAAAGAATCAGCACCACCAGATTAACATATAGGGCCTTCCCACGGGTTATCCTATAAATATCAGCGCGTAGCATATTCAGCATTTCCCGGCACCGCCTATTATCTTGGTGTAGTAGTCTTCTAGGTTGTCGCCTACGGTGTTAATAGATGCTACACGTATCCCTTCCTGGCTTAGCTTAAAAGTTACCTCTGCTGAGTCGTCGATTTTTTCATAAACCCGCAGCTCGTTAGCGGATACTTGCTTGTAATTGGTGATGCCTAGGGCTGTTTCCAGTATTACGACGGCCTTTGACACATCGTCTACGGTAATGGATAGGGCCTGCTTGCATTCTTCCTGCAATTCCTCGTGGGTTAGGCATTTTAGTAGGCGGCCGTGATGGATTATGGCGTACTTGTTGGCTACTTGAGAAAGCTCGGATAGGATATGGCTGGAGATTAGCATTGTTATGCCTTCTTGGCTTAGACGTTTAATCAGGTCACGCATTTCTATTATGCCTGTTGGGTCTAGGCCGTTGGTTGGCTCGTCTAGTATTAGAAAGTCTGGATGGGAAAGGATCGCCACAGCCAGGCCCAGGCGTTGCTTCATCCCTAGGGAGAAGTTTTTAAACTTCTTTTTGCCTGTGTCAGTCAGGCCTACGGTTTTTAGGGCTTCATGGATGCGGCCTTTTTCGGCTATGCCTCTTTGACGACGGTAGTATTCCAGGTTTTGCTCGGCGGTTAGGTTTTCATATAGCGCCGGGGCCTCTATTACCGAGCCCATGCGGGAACGGGCTGCGGTTAGCCTTGCCGGTTCTGTCTCGCCAAAAAGCTCAAGTTTGCCGCTGTCTTGCCTGGTAAGGGATGCCACCAGCCGCATAAAGGTGGTTTTACCTGCACCGTTTTGGCCTATTAAGCCGAAGATGTCGCCTTTTTCTACTGTCAGGCTTACATTGTCTACCGCGGCTTTGCCGCTGTAGCGTTTTGTTAGGTTTTGGGTTTTTAGTATGTTCATATGTTTCCTCCGTTTCGTTTTATGGGGGTATGATAATTGGTGGAGGTTAAAAAAGTTTTATTAAGTTCTTAAGAAAGTCTTAAACATTGGAAAAAACCGCCTCAACCTCACTATGATGCGGGTTGTAAGCGGCATATTTTAGTCTGATTTGATTTAATTATGAAAATGAGTCGACCCTCATTTTATAATAAAACGGCTAACAGCACTATCTGCAATTTCGTTGGCATATTCCTGTTCATTAGATCTTATACGCTTTTCTATATTTCGGCGCAATAATCTCTCTGCTGTCCTCAGACATTTATTTTTAATGTATGATGTAGCAGATTTCCCGCGCAAAAAAATGTCAAACACTTTCAAAAGGCATAGCGTTAGCACCGATAGCAATGCCAATGTAACACTCGATGAGTACAGCCTCTCGTTGACGAGATAATTAACCACTGCTGTTGTAATAACGATAGCAATTGCACATACAACCCACCAGTACCGAGAGAACAGAATCAAAACCTTCGGACATCCAAACCTATTACTAAAACACCTAAGATGTCGTTCTGTGTAAAGCGCAATTAATTCGTCCCTGTCCTTTTTCATTCGCTGGTCTCTTTTCGCAATTTCATTGTTTAATTGCTCATTTTTTTGCATAGCAATTATCTTTTCAAGTGCATATATCTCTTCAGCGCTTGAGGCGTAGACAGTCGGGTCAGGGTTATCATAATTATCCGGATATTCGTCTGCATCTGAGGGTTCATCTTCATTATTAGATGATGTGAATAAGTGCTCTGCTATCTTCGCTAATCTTTCTTCTACGATGTCAATTTCCATATCTTCAAACTTTGCCTTTAGCTCTACAATTTTAGAACGAAATTTTTCTTGAAATATTGTATCGCCTTGCTGTGCGGCTGCAACTGACGCCGCTAATGTTAGCATTGGAACGTTTGCATTTTTTTCAGCATTTGGAAGCCACAATCGACACATAAGTGACTGGTCAGCAATAATGGGCAAATTCCTAGCATTTAGCAGTTTTTCATCTGCGACAATTGGATCAACCTGATCAACATATTTTCTAACAGCATCAATAAGAGCATAGTTTGTCGTAACAAATATTGGTAGCCTTCTATCCCCACCAAACTGGATACTATAGTCTCCTCTACGCATAATATTTATTATAACGATGGAGTTTGAGTCGTTTTCTATTGTTTTTGGCTTCCAATGAATATGAATGCCTTTAATGAAATCGCCGAGACCATTCCAGTTAAGCGTGTCTTTGTGGCTTATTGGATGATTTCGCACATCCGACGATATAACTTTAAAGCCCGAAGCCTCTATATTTTTCTTAACATTTCTCGCACTTGTTTTAAAATCCTCTTCATTATATTTTTTCATCTCAGCAAATGTTCGCAGTTCTAGGTCGATAACCTGTGATTTGCCTCGCATATTAATGGCTGCAAAGTTTAACGCCTGTTCAACTTCTACAACAGTATGTTTAAAAACACAAATTTTGCCGCGGTATCTATGCTGTATTTCTTTCACAAGCTCCTGGGCTGCATCTACCATTGATTCTAATGAATATCCCAAAGAACGAAGCAGTAGTTTTGTATCAAAGTAAAAGTTTGTATCCGCAAAAGTTTCATCTTTTGCCTTCGGGTCAGTATAGTAAATCCCCACATAAACCATTACGCCAGCAACAACATTCATCAAATATTCATAGCTTTCACTACTGCCTGACCCTTTCATGCTAAACAAATATTCAATATATTTCTCCACGTATATTTCAGGAGGAATGAGCACCTCCGCACTTTCAAGCTCATGATTTTCGTACTGCCCTGTAGATAAGCCAAACAGCACACCATTCTTTATCAAATAAGAAGCAAGCTTTGCTCTTGCTTCCTCCTCCTCCCATACTTGGCTCGAATAATCGCTAACATACTCAATGAGGTTATTAAGTAGTGCTTTTTCTTTTGTTTTAAACACCAAATATTGCGAATCAAACGCTTCAATAGTAAAATTGTTTTTAATCAAACGATATCCTTCCCCGTTAGCCATTATTTCGACTGTTCCATTGTTTTCCATAATCTTCGCGCATGTAGAAATAAAATGAAGAGGAAGCTGAAGTCCAAATCTACGGTCTATTTCATTTCGCACATCTTTCAACAAAGGTATCCTATCAACAGGCCACTTTAGTACATACTCAATCATATTGCAAAATACATGCAGTGGATTATTATTAATCCGCAAATATGCCAACGATACAATCGTATTTTTGTCCACTCGGATCACCTCGTCGGTTAGCATACCACTTTTCTCCTTTCTTTGCAACAATTCGACATGTTATGCCCCTTGCGCTCTGGCACACTGGTGATGGAGAGGATTTCAGTGGTGAAACCATAGGGCTTATATGTCTCATCTCTACCCACCAATACTTTTTGTGGCTTTTGCATCGCGGAAGACGCGTATAGTTTTACCTGACAGTTTATTTGCACTATGCTCGCATATACATATATTATTTATGCAGTCTAACCAAAATTTATCCATTTGTTGCAACTAAGCCGAGGAGCACGTGTTGTGCTAACAATATTGAGAGCAAATCAAATAGCCTCAGAATGTCGAGCCGAATGGTTGTTGTGAGGAAGTTGCGACACAAAACCCAGGGAAACAATCCAGCATTTAACAAGTCGCAGCAATGACAATGAGCTTAAAAAGCCTTAAAGCTACACAAAACAGGCCGCCCTGCTCCTGATATGCAAGGCGGCCCATTTTTATTGCAATTATTTCGCCGTCAATCCGCTATTGTCTCAACACAGTACCCCTTATGCCCGCAGATAGTACATTGCAGCCAGCGCGCCTTTGTCGTGCCGCTGGTAAACATAACTTTTTTAAACGGTGGTTTGAAAACTGCATTACACTCGGCGCATATGAACGCTTCATCTTTCCAGTTATGCCTCACAAGAAGCATGCCTAGTATCTGTGAAATTGGAAACCATATTGCAAAAGGAATCCACATCCCCTTGATAATCCATATGGCTACTGCACCGGTGGTTGGTATGCCAAGCAAGAGCCCGATTAATAGCGTCCTTCTGAATTTCCAACGTACTCTTTTGCTTTTTTCCATCATGCGCTCTATGTCGATGATTGAATTTACCGGGATTACGGCCTTATCGCGGATGCTTTCCTTAATTATTTCAATTGCGTCAAGCTGCTTTTTCCGCTCAATAATTTCATTACTAAGGCGTTTGCATTGCTCGTCTAGTAAAAGGGATAGTACTTTGCCTGGAGCTTCGCTTTCCAAAATGCCTTTGATTAGGTCAAGGGAAAGGCCTATGGCTTTAAGTGTGCATATAAGCCTAAGCTTTGTGAGGTCGTCATCGGTATATAGCCGCCTGCCGCCTTCGGTTAGGTCGCTTGGGTATAGAATGCCTTTAGTATCGTAAAACTGGACTGTCCTTACAGTAATATTACATATCTTTGCCATCTCGCCGGTTGTGTATTTCGACATAGATTCACCTCCTTGTGCTTAGGCTACTGCATTACGTTACGTTATTAGCAATGGGTTACGTTAGGGGATTTTTTACTCCCCCATCCGAAACCCAATCCCCCAAACAGTCTTAATATACTCCCGCCCAGCACCAAGCACGCCAAGCTTCCCCCTAAGTTTACTAATATGCACATTAATAATATTATCATCCCCCATAAACTCATCCCCCCAGACACTTTCATAAACATTATTTTTTGAAAACACCTTCTGGGGATGGGACATCAAAAGCCGCAAAATCTCAAACTCCCGCTTCGATAGCCCTGCGGATGTACCGCCTATTTGGGCATCATAGCCCTCTAAGTCTAAAGTGATATCTTTATACACTAGCTTCCCCATATTGGTGCCGCTATTTGCCTCGGCTTTCCTAAGCTGCACTTCAATACGGGCCAAAAGCTCATTATTATCAAAGGGCTTAACCAGATAATCATCGGCACCAAGGCGCAAAAGCTTTACCGTCATCTCTTTATCAGCCATGGCAGTTAAAACAATAACAGGCATATCATGCCGCGCCCGTACCTCTTTCAAAACCTCCTCCCCGGTTTTGCCAGGAAGCATCAAGTCCAAAAGCATCAGCGAAAATCCACCTTGGGAAATACATAACAAGGCCTCTGTACCAGAAAATGCGGCAGTTGGGGCATAGTCGTGCTGGATAAGCAGCTCCGTAAGCATCTCGCTGATGTATATGTCGTCTTCTACTATTAGGATTTTTTTCATGTTTACCCCATTTACACCTCTCGTTGATGATAGGGACAAAGGTTACCGGCCCCTCTTACAGCAACAATTTTACCACATTTCCTTTACAACAATTATGGGCAATAATATACTACATAATTGAAACACAGAAAGGAGCCATCCAATGCCAACCAACTACAAAAAAGTCCCCACAACCCTAAATTTTGCCGACCGGGAACTAGAAGTCCTATCCCTATGGGACGAAAACAAAATCTTTGAAAAAAGCATGACAAGCCGCGAGGGCGCACCCCTTTTCGTATTCTACGACGGCCCACCCACCGCCAACGGCCGCCCCCACATGGGCCATATTATTGCCCGGGCAATTAAAGATTTATTTCCCAGATATAAAACCATGAAGGGCCACCAGGTACTACGCAAGGCAGGCTGGGACACCCACGGCCTACCGGTGGAGCTGGAAGTAGAAAAAGCCCTGGGTATAAGCGGCAAGCCCGATATAGAAAAATACGGTATAGAGCCATTTATACAAAAATGCAAAGAAAGCGTATGGACCTACGAAACCATGTGGAAGGAAATGAGCCAGCGCATGGGCTACTGGGCCGATATGGAAAGCCCCTATGTTACCTATCATAATAGTTATATAGAATCGGTATGGTGGGCACTGTCCGAGATATGGAAAAAGGATTTGATTTACCGGGGATACCGGGTGGTGCCTTATTGCCCACGCTGTGGTACGCCCCTTTCCAGCCATGAAGTAGCGCAAGGATATAAGGAAGTAACCGAGCCGTCGGCCTACGTACGCTTTAAAGTAGCAGACAAAACTAACGAATACTTACTGGCCTGGACCACAACCCCCTGGACGCTGCCATCCAACGTAGGCCTATGCGTTAACGCTAATAAGGAATACGCAAAGATATCCGCAAATGGGCATATATATATCCTAGCCACAGCCCTAATAGACGAAGTAATAGAAGCACCTTACGAAATACTAGAAACCTTTCAAGGTGCCGAGCTGGAAGGCCTGAAATACGAGCCTCTATTTAACTTCGAAAACCTAGCAGAGGAAAACTACTGCACAGTAGTATGCGACAACTATGTAACCCTAACCGATGGCACAGGCATAGTACACATTGCCCCGGCCTTTGGTGACGACGACGCCCGTATTTCCAAGGTATACGGCCTACCCCTTTTGCAATTGGTAGACCCACAGGGCTGCTTTGTAGAATCCGTAACCCCATGGGCCGGGAAATTTGTTAAAGATGCCGACCCGCTAATCATAAAAGAACTAGCCGCCATGGGTCAGCTTCACAAGAAAAAATCCTACACCCATAACTACCCATTCTGCTGGCGTTGCGACACGCCGCTGCTTTACTACGCCCGTGATGCATGGTTCATAAAGGTCAGCACATTAAAAGACGAACTACTAAAAAGCAACAGCGATGTAAACTGGCTACCCGATCATATGAAGGAAGGCCGCTTCGGCGATTTTCTAAAAAACATCCACGACTGGAGCATCAGCCGGGAGCGATACTGGGGTACCCCCCTGCCTATATGGGAATGTGCCTGCACCCACCGCCACTGCATATCCGGCGTAGCAGAGCTTAGGGAAATGGGCAAGGATGTACCTAAGGACATAGAGCTCCACAAGCCCTATATCGACAACGTTATCCTAACCTGTCCAAAATGCGAAGGCGACATGCACCGCACCCCAGAGGTCATAGATTGCTGGTTCGACTCCGGCTCCATGCCCTTTGCCCAATGGCATTATCCATATGAAAATAAGGATTTATTCGCCACCCAATTCCCAGCGGACATAATATCCGAAGGACTGGATCAAACCCGTGGGTGGTTCTACTCCCTTATGTCTATCTCCACCATGCTATTCGGCAAGTCACCATACAAAAATGTAATCGTAACTGGCCTTGTGCAAAATAAAGACGGCCAAAAGATGTCTAAGTCCAAAGGCGATGTTGTTGACCCTATGGATGCCCTGGCGAAACACGGTGCCGACGCCGTAAGATGGCTGTTTTATATAGGCGCGGCACCCTGGCAAAATGTCCGCTACCACGACGAGGCCGTAGCCGACGGCGCACGCCGCTTTATGGGCACACTATGGAATACCTACGCCTTCTACGCCCTATATGCCGGGATAGACGAGTTTAACCCCTACGAATACGAGGCAAAAGAATTATCTGTAATGGATCGCTGGCTGCTGTCAAGGCTAAATACCTTGATTAAAAAAGTTGACGCATCTCTAGCCCGCTTTGAAGTTACAGACCCAGCCCGCAGCCTAGACACCTTTGTAGACGAGCTAAGCAACTGGTATCTACGCCGCAGCCGTGAGCGTTTTTGGTCGGATGGCATGGAGCAGGATAAAATAAACGCGTATAAAATCCTACATCACGCACTAGTGACAGTGGCAAAGCTGGCGGCTCCATTCGTGCCCTTTATCACCGAGCAAATTTATCAAAACCTGGTACATGGCCAAAACGCGAAGACCCCGAAAAGTGTTCACCTATGCGATTACCCCGGTTTTGACGAAAGCCTTATTGACCCGGCCCTAGAAGCTGATATGTCCGCCATAATGGATATAACAGTAATAGGCCGCGCCGCCCGCAATGCTGCCGCC
>Ga0123355_10009004_pt1 | contig 15130 bp, 7 predicted proteins | sample TergutEmb28metaG_3_FD_89872 | JGI IMG/M metagenome (GOLD analysis project Ga0123355, IMG submission 89872) | Embiratermes neotenicus P1 segment gut microbial communities from Petit-Saut dam, French Guiana - Emb289 P1 | ecosystem: Host-associated > Arthropoda: Insects > Digestive system > Gut ...
GTCTGTTACTACTGTTCCGGCTGCCCATACTGTGCCGCTTCCGTCTTCCTCCGTTGTCCAGCTCACAAATGTGTAGCCCGGACGCGTTGGGTCGGTTGGCCAGTTGGTGCTGCCTATTGCTGTGTTACGGTCTACAGTTACGGAATCTGGATTTGGACTTCTGCCTACAGTTGTATTATTTACGTCGAAGTGAACCGTATACTCATGCCGTTGCCACTGTGCGGTCACGGTTACATCGCCTTCTGGCATTACAAAGGTATCGCCGGGTTGCATGATGTGGTATGCGCCGCATACTAAGGAAGCGGGGGTGTCCGCTGATTCGGTGGCTTCTGGGATTATTGGGGATTCGCCATTATCTGAATTTTCTGAATCTTCGTTGTCGTTAGTATCGCTGGTTGGGCATACCATTTGTACGCGCCAGCCCAAGAAACGATAACCGTCGGCCGATGGTATGGTAAGAGGTATAGTTACAATGCTATCTACATCCGCTGGACGTGTATTAGTTGGGACGTTCTCTATGAATCTTGGTATCCCGTGTATAGTAGTGGAGGGAACATTTGAGTCTTCGCAGCGGCCGTCGAAATAAGACACTGTGAAGTACTGAATAAATGTGAACTCGTAGGTGCGTGGTACTGTTACTTCTACAAGCTCTTCCGGGTCGTTATGTGTTTCGGGGTATGATGTCCAAGCACCAAGGCGCCAGCCAAAGGCGGGGTTTGGTGTTGGAATATCTGTTGAAAGAAGGGCTTGACCACGAGGAACCAGTACGGTTATTGGGTCGGTAGTGTTGTTGAGCGTACCACCTTGTGCGTCTTTAATACGGAAGGTTACTTCCACAACCGGCTCGAATACTGCGCGGAACACTTCATCTTCATTTAAGATGTGATTTGTTGGGTCATAAGACACCCAAGCCCATTCGTCAGCAACGTCATCGCCTGCAGGGACTCTTCTTTCCCAGCGTACAAAGCGGTACTGGGTTGGGTCGTACACAGGTGTTGGTACAACGCTTTGGTGTAAGGCGGTGCCACGGAACAAGTCAATGTTGCCGCTGTATGCCTCGCCACCCGGTGTAAAGTGAGCCGGGTTAAAGTCAAGTTCGTTACCATCGCCATTGCCCGGGGAGTCAACTGTGAAGGTGACGTTGCGCTGGGTGCGTTCTAGGACTATTCTAATATAGTCTATCCCGTTGGCTTCAAGGTACTCGCGGGTGTATTTGCGCTCTTCATGGGGCTCAAAGTTGCCGCATGGAGTTGATGCTACAAAATTATAGTATTCGTGGCCGCAGTCTGCTTCTTCGCAGTCTTCGACATCGCATTCTGTTCTTACGAGGGTTACAATAAACTCGCCATTACCTACTTCCATAACGAGGGCTTCGTCTATTACATTGACGTCTAGCTCTGCATTGGGTACGCGTACGTATTGCGGTACGGATACTAATTGCAGTACGTCATTATCGTCGTATTGGTAAGAGTCTACATATACATACCCGGTGCCGTATTGGTTAACTTGGCGGGTATATACATATACATTAACCATATGACTGTCTTCAATTACTGGTGGTGGTGGTGGAAGAATTGGGCGAAGAGGAATATTGATACGTTGTACAATTTCTACAAATTCGCAACCGTCACCGCCACATTCCTCGCAGGAAGCTGGGTGAGATATGATGTGTACTATTTCTTCAAGGAAGTCTTCGACAAGAAGGTTGTACTCGTTGTAGTACCTGCCGTGGAGACAAATAACGTCGAATGTAGTGCCTGGTGTAAGGCGGCCTGCACCGGCTGGGGTACCTACCCAATAGAATGGGTTACTGCCTTGCAGGACTGTATAGCCTGCGTCCATCATTCTCTCGATATATCCACGTCGGGCAGCGTTGTTTGCGCCAGCAGCTACAAAACCTCGCGCAGTAGTATTTGCCGCATTAACGTGAGTGTTTATAATGGTATTTGCCCTAGGACGTTCGTCTACACGCCTGTTTGCGTAACGGACAATGCCGGTAGGATACGTATGAGGTCTAGGATAGTCTGGCAGGTTTTCATAAAAGTCATCTTCATCGCTGGTGCCAAAAGTAATATTGTCCGGCGTAAAAGCATTTTGGTTAGCAAATACAGCAGCAGCGCCAATGAAGTTTCTGCCAGTTGCGTGCTCAGGGTTATCAGTAAATGCGGCAAAGTTTTCGTCCGTGCTAAATGACATTGCAATCATATTAAACGCCGGAGATGGTATCCAGTTGTCACCAATACCACGTGAAGATGCAGGCAAGCCTTGCGCAAACGCCTGTCCGGGGTATCTGTTAAGAAGATGTGCTGTGTTGTTGTCGGCACTTGTTAGTGCAGCTTGTGTGTCTGGACGCCAAGCTTCGCGTGTAGTTATTGTTGTTGACAGGCTACTACCCGGTTCGCAGTTGCAAATGCTTACGCCGGGACTTGAAACAGGAGCACTGTGTATAATTACCTCAACTTCTGTATTGGGTATCCAGTACCACGCTTCAAGTTCAAGCCCTTCAGAAGCTGTGATTGTTTCTCCGCCGTCCAGCACTTGAATATCTATGGACCTAGGTATACCATCGTCCCTAAAGAAGTGGAATTGGGTTGGCTCTAAGGCAGCTGTTTCTATATAAAGGTGCAAGTCTAGTACGTCTACATCTCTACCGTCATAGTCCGGCAATTGTGGGTTGGCAAAACGCTCGCCAAATGCTGGCCCCATTGGGCGCATTAAGTCTTCGAACCTAAGATCCCTGCGGGCATAGGTACTAAAGCCCGGTGCCGAGCCAAAAATGTTATCGCCCCACATGGCCATTATTATAAAGTACGGGCCGGGGTTGTTGCCTGTACCCAAAACATATTCCTCGCCGCCCATATCCCTGTAGCCGGGGCCCATACTTGTCATTGGACCACGCGCAGGTGGGCAACACATTCTAAGCGTATCGTTAAGATGGTTGTGTGGGAGGGCTCTATTGTTGAACGCAATATTTGGTGAAAAGTCGTGCATTAGCCTTGCGCCCGGTACCGGTGTTGGTATAGGCGGCAATGCGTCACACTGGGCGCAACCTTCGCAGTTGTCACCAGCAGAGCAATTTGGTACCCAAGTACATGGCTCTTGTATCCAAACCCTAATTGGGAAAGGTATACGTTCCATTGGTACGTTTGCATCGCTTTGACTTGGTGTGGTTGGTGCGCCCACAGGTGTGTTAATGTACCTGTGGCCAATTGGATGGTTGCGTACGGTACGGTAGCCAAGTGCTTCAATGTCTACTGCAAAGCGTGGGCAAAGGCCAATTATTGCATTGTTGTTTGAACCGTCTAACTCAAATTCCACAAACATTACGCCCGGTATTGGGCCAATGCCTGCGTTTATTATCATTTCACACGGGGTTGGGCAGTTACAGTCTTCTGGTGTTATTGGATAACGGCCGGTTGGTACTGCTGGGCCATTTGCAATGGTGATATTGGAATGGTTAACCCACACGCGCTCGCCATTGCCATTGTCCCACCACACTCGGTCGTAACCGCGAATGCGTACGCGCAACGGTATGTCGCCTGCTTCGAATGCGACAATGCCGTCGCTGCTTATAAGGCCAACGGATGCAGGGCGAGGGTCTTCCTCTGTTGCATTTGGATTGATTATGGCAAAACTAGAATTATTTATTGGTACGGGGAGTGCGCCAAAATGCAAGTTATTTTGAATAGTGTGAGGATGGAAAATCCTTGTATTGTCCATAAAATGCACGCCGGCATTAATAGTTAATGCATTTGATGCTGCGGCCGCATTGCGGCGGTACAAGTCCATAACTGGCAATGGTCCCCTATTTACATAATAGATGTCAAAACATTCATCTGGATCCGGACAGTTGCAAGTTTCGGTAGGGATGTCATCTTGCATTCTTATTTGGTAAAGGAACATAACTTGCAAGTCGCCGGGCTGGTAGTCCGGCAATTGCCAGAAGAAGTATGGGTAGGTTCTATAGTCGTCGTCGTTAACACGTGTGCGCAAGCCGTCATCATACATAAGGCCGGTACGCCATGGCCCGTCGGTAATACCGGGCAGGAAGCCTGCCGTCAACAACTCTGTTGTAACAGGTATGGTTTGGGCGTTGGGGCGACGGTCACGTGGGCGAGGGGCGTTTTCGCCCCACCAGTTGCGTGCATCGTCGTGGTGCTCTTGAGTTGTGGCAGATGTGGATATGAATGCAGTGCTGTCTACAAACACAAGGTTAAGGTGCGCATTGGCATGTGGCAAGTCGTTGAGCATATTGTTAGCACCTGTGTTTTGATTTAGCCTGCGTGTAAGAGTTGCACGGCCTGTTGCACGGCCGGAAACAAAACCATTGGATATAGTTGTACGCGCGGTACAACGCTGGCGGCCTATTATGCCGTGGCCTGTCCAGTTTATGTTACTGGTAACAGTACCAATGTTATAGAAATTGAGTATGGTTGTGGTACCGCGGTTGCTACCAATAATACCGCCAGATGCCGCACCGCCATTTATATGGCCACGGTTAAATACTATCTCTAAGCGAGTATTGGTGTTTTGGCTACGGCCAATAATACCACCTGCGCCGCTGGTACCCCTTACTGTTTGTGTTGTGGTAACAGAGCCAGCGTTGCCAGCATTACGGATTGTATAGTTGTTGTTTTGCTGGCGGCCAACAATACCGCCTGCAGGTACATGGTTGGTGGCTGTGCTTATGGCACCGTAGTTCATTGCGCCGTCTATTACAACGCCTGCACCGCGGCCGCGGCCAAACACACCGCCCGCGCCAGACAAACCTGCGGAACCACCAGCACGAACAGAGCCGTAGTTTGTTACGTCAAAAATTGTTGCGTTGGCACCGCTGGACTCACCTACGATACCGCCAGAACGACGTGGAGCCCTAGTAGCACCTACGCTGCCGTAGTTTGTTGCATCTCTGATAACAAGCCTTGCGGCTGTGGAATGTCCAATTATACCGCCGGCAAATGTAAACGCGCTGGTTGAACCGGCGTTGATAGCTGCTGTGGTGTTGATGGTTGCGGCAGTGCCGTTTTCTACATTATTAAGTTCGGAACCGGCACCGGAAAGACGGCCAACGATACCGCCAACGCGGGAGTTGGTTCCACTACCGGAAACCGCTGCAAAGTTTCTTGCATTATTAATGTTGAGACGCAGACCAGAAGAACGGCCTACAATACCGCCAGCTTCTGGACCATTGCCGCCAGCTGCATCTATTGCGCCGTAGTTGCGTACGTTGTAAATAGTTGCGCCTGCGCTTGTTGACTGACCAACCATGCCGCCGGCACGGGTATTTGTGCCGCCGCGTTCATTGGTTGATATTGTTGCTCGGTTGGTTGTGTCACTTATATTTAAATTGGGTGCGGTAGAACGGCCAACTACACCGCCTGCATTGCCGGTGTTGCCTGCTGTCCTAACTGCGCCCTGTACATATGCATCGTTTATACGTAATGTCCCGGCTGTGGTTGTGGTAAGCCCTACAACGCCACCGGCTGTAGCGCCTGCACCATTGGTACGGGTGCGCCTTCTGTTCGCCACAGTATCTGTGCCGTATGGGTTACCGGCCACATTTACGCCACCGGCGACAATAGTTGTAGTTGCATTACTTCTTGGGCTTGTTATTGTTACGCCAGAACTTACAAGGCGGCCTACAATACCACCGGCAATTGCGCCGCGCCCGCCAACGATTACGTTGCCTGTGTTGGTTGGTGCGCCGGTTAGCCTAAAGCCTTGCGCGTTTACAGAACCCACAATACCACCGCCGCGTGCGTTGGACGCACCGGTTGTGTTTACTCGTGGGCCGGCAGTTATTCTACCGCTATTGGAAACATCGCCATTGATAACAAGGCCAATGCCGTCTTGGCGGCCTACAAGGCCACCAGCAGCACCGTCGCGCCTTGAATTGCGCTGCCTTGAAGCAAACCCACCTGTGATAGATGGATAGTTGGCTTCGATATTACCTATGTTTGTGCTAATAGTTTGGTCGTCTCTGGTGTCGTTGATGCGTGTGTTGGCACCAGCGTTGCGGCCAATGATACCGCCTGCAGCAGCGTTGCGCTGTGCGGCGCGTATTGTGCCACTATTTATTGCATGGGTTGCGTTGTCTGCTGTTGATATTGTAACGCCAGCGGCGCGGTTAAAACCAATGATACCGCCAGCTTCGCGGCCACCGCGTACATAGGTAGCAGTGTTGCGTACGTTGGTTAGGGTAATTGGGACAAGTGCAGAGGTTGGCAAAAGCTCGCCAATGATGCCGCCTACAGAGCCGTTGCCTAGGTTTGCGGCGGTTGTGGAAGCCGCACCGCCAGAGTTAACATTGCCGGCGTTGGTTGTATTTGTAATAGTAAACGGCCGCCCTGCTGCGGGTACCGCACGGCCAATGATGCCGCCTACGGATGTGTTTGTGTTGCCGTTGGCGTTGGTTGAACGTTTGTCTATATGACCATTGTTGATTGTGTCGGTGATGTTGATGCCGCCGCGGGCGTAGCCTGCGATACCGCCAAGCCTAGCAGCACCAGAGCCAGCCGCAGTAACGCGAATGTTGTTTGTACTGTTGCTTACAGTAACCATGCCAGCGGCACTACCGATAAGACCGCCAGCTACGTTATTGCTTTGCATTACTTCTAATGCACCATTATTATAGGAGGTGACACGGTCAAGGGTTATGCTGCTTGAAGCTGAAGCACTACCGCCAACGATGCCGCCAACGGCATAGCGAGCGCGGGCATAACCAGATGAACGGGCCGTCGTATTTGACACAAAGACATCGCCAGAATTTACCCAGCCGATAATACCGCCAGCGCGATGTGTACCCGAGATGCGAGTGCCACTTGACTCGCGCATTGGGAAGTAATAACGGACATGATTAATAGTGCTTGGTGCCGTAGTGCCAATGTCAACAGTACCACCGTCAACAAAGCCAACAAGCCCACCGACATAACCAACCCTTCCGAGTGTATGTTGACTGCCCGTCGGCGTCCCCGCCGTGCCGGTTGCTGATATTTGCAACTCGCCTGTGGGTGCTTGAACATTGCGCATATAAAGGCTTGCATTGACATCAACTTGGCCAACCATACCACCAATTCTAATATTACTTGCACGTGCAGCCGAAACAGGAGACCTAACTTGCATTTGGTAACTATCATTCCCTGTACCAGTTACAGAAAGTGACACATTTAGCAATGATACAGCATTGCTATTTTCAACCACGCGACCAATTACAGAACCAATGCCTACAACATCACTGTGCCACGCTCTATTGCCTGCGTTAGCATCTGACGTTCTTGTACCGGTGCCATAATCTTGGAATACACGAGTGGCGATATTATCATGGGAACCTGCATTTCCGTTTCCAGAATGTGAAAACGTTATATTACGTATTACCGCACCTTGGCCGGCTTGTTGCACAAAGCCGATGCCTGCAAAATATGTGGTTGTGGACGAGCGCAGTCTGAGATTGCTTATTATTCTGGTTTGTGGAGCTGCACTGCCAACTTCGCCACCCTGCAAGATGCCGGTAAATATCCTTGGGCGGCCTTGCATCGTATTGGAACCCGCCGGAGCGGTAACATTTGCGGTTAATACAAAGTGGTCATAGTCGCGACCAAGTGAGCCGCTCATAAAGTTCGCTAATGTAAAATCTCCTGTGCCAGTTATATTAATTCTTACTGGTACGCCGGGATCACCTGTAGGGCGGTTACCAAGGGCACTACCCACTAATGGGTTATCAGTTATCGGCTGGTTAGCCCACCAAGCAACGGTGTACCTTTGGCCAAGTGGGTATGGGAGCATACTATTCCAATTGTCCCAATCGCCCCATACATAATTCCAGTCGCCTTCCGGGGTTCTTTCCGCCGCTGCAGTTGCTTCAATTCCAACTTCCGCAAAAGCTACGGCAGCCATCATTGGCTGGGCGTTATCTTGTTCACATGTACAGTCAAAGCACGTGCAGTCTTCGCACACGCATGACACGCATGTGCAACTGTAGTTATAAGTACCGGCTTGGTCAACAGTTACTAGCCTTGGTATGCCGTACCAGAAGTTGCCGTGTTCATCGAAGTAGGCACTAAGGTCGCGGTCTTCGTCTGCGGGTATATACAAGTCGCAGTAGCAGTCGTACTCGCATTCGCATGGCATGTCGTAAACGTCGTCGTCATCTTCACCATAATATTCATCTTCATAATAGTAAACGTTGTAACATGTGCAGTCGTCGTACTCTTCGCAGTAGCAAATAACTTCATCTATAATGCAGTACTCGGTACATGGCAGCCCTTCTTCGGCACAGCCGCAGTAGTATGGGTCGTCTTCTATACCCTCTTCACATGCGCCGTACACAAGGTCAAACTCGTACCAAAGGCGATTTATTTCGTCGTGTATTTGTTCCATTTCAAATTCTATTGCAAGCAACCGCTCGTAGGTAAGCTGACGTTGGTTTTGTTGGGCGTCATGCCTTGCTTGGGCATTGCGCTGGCCTGTGCGTGCATTTGTTAGCTGGGTGTAGAGCTGGGTTGCCTCTGCATCCATTGCGCGGCCACGACCGGGGTCGGTGTTGCGACGTGCGTCTGCTTCGCGTCTTGTGCTGTCGTGCCTAAGTTCTGCTTCATTAACACGGCGTTCGTGCTGACGGTTGGTTTCGCGGGCAAGCACAAGTTGCCTGTCATGGTTTTGCAATGTGTTGTTTACTTGGCGCCATTCCATTTCAAGTTCTTGAAGGCGTTCTTCCAAGTGGGCTATGTCCGGCCCAAAGAAGTTGTCTTCAAAATTGAACTCGCCATGCTGGCCTTGGTTGCCAATGTCCGGCAGTGCTTGCTGGCCTTGCCTTTCTAGTAAAGTGTCCCCAACATCAAAACTAGCCTGTTGCGTTGCCGCATACAGGCTTAGGGGTGACTCTATGAGCATGGCGACAATGACCGCCCACACTGCAAGTGCCTTTACTGTTTTAATAAGCCTACCAAAGGATTTTGGTCTTGAGCTTGATTTGCTGTTCGTGAAATTAGTCATACTAACTTCCTCCCCCTTTTAATTTAAGTATGCGTTACAGCTCTATAGCTACGAAAATGGGCGTTGGCGCGATAAGACACTCCTCGTAACGCGGAGACTTGCCTAGCATTAGCGCCACTTTTGCCGACAGTCTACCATTTATAAAGTCGGATGTCAATGGGAGAATTAGAAAAAATGGTGATTTTTGGCGAAAAAAATTGTAGCGTGACAATTGCGGGTCTAGCCCGCAATGACAAGGTTGTGGCGTGTGATTTTCTACAATACGTGAGCTTTGTAAAAAACAAAATTCAATCGGTCGGTAAAACCGACCAATTGAATTTGATAAATCTTGACTTAAAATTGCGATGTTGTTAAACTTTGGAAAACAAAACCACAGGAGGAGAAAGCCCATGAAATCAAGCCTTGGCCGCATTCGGCCAGAAGATGTAGGAATTAGCCCATCGGTATTGCTGCGCTATTTAGACGCAATGACACAAATTGGATTTATTGCGCACCACATTATGATACTCAAAAATGGGCATATAGCTTTCGAAATTAACTTTGCGCCATTTAGGGCAGATGTACCGCATTACATTTGCTCGTGCAGTAAAAGTGTTGCGGCAACGGCAGTGGGCTTCGCCTTGGACGAAGGGCTTGTTGCGCTAAATGACCGCATAGTAGACATTTTCCCGGAAAAGTTAAGCGGCCAGCCACACCCCTACATTGCCGCACTAACCGTAAAGCATCTGCTGACAATGTGTACCGTAAGTGATGACGACCGCTTTACGCCCACCACAAAGGACTGGACACGCGACTATTTAAACGCGCAGCCGCTTCATTACCCGGGCACAGTTTTTGGCTACGACTCTACCGGCACGCACATACTTTGCGAAATGGTGCAAAAATTGTGTGGCACAACGGTGCATGAGTATTTGAAGCCACGGCTTTTTGTGCCACTTAGCATTGACGAAACCCAAGTGCGCTGGCAGGTTAACCCAATGGGAATCAACCACGGCGGCGGCGGTTGCCACTTTACGCCAGAGGCTATGGCCAAGTTTGGCCTACTGTACTTGCAGAACGGCATGTGGATGGGCAAGCAAGTTTTGCCACATGGCTGGGCGCAGGAGGTTGCGAAGCCGCATATTTGCAGCGCAAGCCGCGACGGCACCAGCAAAGGAGAGTACGGCTACAAATTTTGGCGGGTTCAAAACAACGGGTTTGCCTGTTTGGGCTTTGCCGGACAAAGTATTGTGATGCACCCGGACAAAGATGTTGTGTTTGTGGGTGCCGCCAATGGGCTGCAAACAGATTATCACTATTTTCACATGACGCTTTTTTGGGAATTGGTGTACCCGCATATTGCAAGCGAAGCTATCCCGTACGAGGATGCTGCGTATGCGCAGTTGCAGGAGTGTGTGCGCGATGCGCAGGTGTTTTTGCCGGGCTCTTCGTGCGTAGGGCAGCACAGCCCTGTCATTGCGGGCTTGACCCGCAATCTAGCGAGATCCCGGGTCAAGCCCGGGATGACGGAATCACTTTACGAACAACCATTCCCAGCAGATACAAACAAGCTAAACTGCACAGGCTTTAAATTCGATTTCGGCAATGATGGCGGCATACTAACGCTTTTTTTGCCCGAACGCGAAATCGCAATCCCATTCGGCTACGGCAAACACCTGCCCGGCGACATTGGCCTACTCAGCTACGCCGTGAGCAACCACGTAGACGAAACTTTCCCCAATGGGTGCGCGGCGGCCGGTCGCTGGGTGAATGACCGCACGCTGGTAATACAAAGCCACGCGGTTGATACTCTGCACTATTTTCTCATAACATGCCACTTTGGCGACGCGGTCACAGTTATAGAGATACGGCCATACGGGCGGTATCAGTTTGATGTGTTTCCGTGTTCGATTACGAGTATAACTAGGAGGATAATATGATAACCCTACAAAAATCCACCGCCGTAACCCCCATCAACTGGGGTAACTTCACCACCCCGTATCCAACCACCCCAGACGCAACCCTTGCAAAAGAGCTTTTGCAAACCGCGCTAAAGTACGCCGTTGGCGACGGCTATGTCAACAAATACGGGCCATCGACAACCGGCTACATCGACTTCGGCAACCTAAACAACCGCTTTATACGGCACGATATAATTCGCCCGCCGGCAATGCAGGCGTTAAGCATAGCCATTGCCATAAAGCTTGGCGTATACAGCGAAGATGTCGCAGGCAAAACGGAAAAAGAAGCCCTCGAAATTTGCACAAAACTCACGCGTTCTCTTGCGCGTTGCCACAAAACAATTGAGCCAGACATTGGCTGGGGCATAGGCTGGCAAGACGCGTGGTGGGCGTTTGTCGTTGGGCTTACAGGCTGGCTTACGTGGGAACATTACAACGCCGAAGACCAAAGCTATATCCACCGCATGATAATGATGGAGGCAGACTCGTTCGCGTCTATTAATCGGCGCGGTCTGTACTACATGGACAAAACCGGTGAAATCATCATCCCCGGCGACACTAAGGGCGAAGAAAATGCATGGGATTCCAACATCCGGCACCTTGCATATGCCATGATGCCAAACCACGACCACCGCTTTTTGTGGGAATACGAGGGCTTGCTTTTGAACATTTCCTCCTTCGCCGCGCCAATGGACGTTTGCGGCGCAAGCGCAGACAATATTGTAAATGGCCGCAAGCTGCGCGACTGGCTGGAAGGCTCCAACGCCTACGACAACGGCGTAGTTGTTAACCACGACATGATTCACCCGGACTACATGGCGGCCTGCGGCGGCAATTTGTTCAACGCCTGTGTGCTAACTCTTGGCGGCCTGCCAACGCCGCGCGGCATTTTTAATGGCGTAGCGCGCACGTACAACGCCCTTGTAAATGTTAAATTTGACGAAAATTATGTACTGCCGCCAGATACACAAAAACTAGGCATACAGGAAGCACCAGCCGGTATATACGGCCGCACAATTTACAGCTACTGCGACGCGGCCTGCACACAAAAATCCCATGTGTTCTACATGCCGCAGGGCAACGACTGGGGGCACGTTCGTCAAGCAACTATGGGCGGCTTCGATGCAATGGTAAATGCATTCGACATGGGAACGCCCTGCGCGCACGAATGGGAGAACATTCACATGTCGCAGGCAAAAAAAATGCAGTCGCGCTTTGCGGACGGCAGTATGTATGGCCCCGGTGAAGTCGAAAACTTCAAGCCCAGACAAGAGCAAGCCTGCTTAGAGCTTGCCCAAGCAGTTTTTGCAAAATGGACTGTTGCACAAAAGGGGTATGAAGTTACGGATGCACCGCCGCGGTTACTAGAATTGCTATAAAAAAAGCCCCGAGATGTCGGGGCTTTTTTTACGGCTTTTTCAGTTCGCTTTTCAAATTATCCACAATCTTGTCAAGTGTTTCACTTTTAGCATTATCCCCAATTGCCGCAACTTCTTTTTGTACACGTTCAAGATTCATCACAAGTTGAGACTTATAAGAATCAAACTGCTCATTTGACATTCCCATTTTCTCACCACCTTTCTGGCTACTCCTCGCTCGGCTCCTTTAACCCTTCAATCACAATGCCGCTCTTCTGCGAATAATCCCACAGCGCGGCGTGAAGCCCTTCTTCCGCCAACACAGAGCAATGAGCCTTTGCAGACGGCAAGCCGCCAAGTGCCTCCATTACATCTTTATTGGTGATGGCAAGTGCTTGGGTCACAGTCTTGCCCTTTAACAATTCGGTTGCCATACTACTTGTCGCAACTGCCGCACCGCAACCAAATGTTTTAAACTTTGCATCGGTTATTACATCGCCTTCTATTTGCAAATAAAATCGCATAATGTCTCCGCATTTTGCGTTACCAACATTGCCTATCCCGCTGGCGTTTTCTATTTCGCCAACATTGCGCGGGTTCATGAAGTGATCCATTACTTTTTCGGTGTATTCCATTATGGCCTCCTATTATCATGGGGCGCTGCCCCAAGCCCCGCCGCGCTTTTTATATAATCATCATACAACGGGGAACTGTCGCGCAGTTTTTGCACGGCAGGTTTCAATATTTCCATCAACTTGTCAACATCTTCGTCAGTGTTTTCCCGCCCAAGGGAAAAGCGCAACGCGCCGTTTGCCAACTCGTGCGATAGCCCAAGTGCCATTAGCACATGGGACGGGTCTAGCGCACCAGACGCACATGCCGACCCAGTTGACGCATAGCACTCATGCATATCCAAGTACAGCAACAGCGATTCGCCTTCTATAAACCGGAACGAGATATTTACATTACTGGCAAGCCGTTTATTCAAACAATCGCCACCGGCACCGTTTAGCTGCGTGTACGGGATTTCGGTCAAAATCCGGTTAATTAGCTTGTCGCGCAGGTTGGTTATCCGGGCATGTTCGCTTGGCATTTCTTCCAAACAGGCCGTAAAGGCCGCGCCCATGCCAACTATGCCAATGGTATTTTCCGTACCGGCACGGCGGTTGCGCTCTTGCATTCCGCCATACATAAGCGATGATATTTTTGTGCCTTTGCGAATATACAACGCGCCAATTCCCTTTGGCCCATAAAATTTATGCGCCGACAACGACAGTAAGTTTACGCCAAGCGCGTTGACATCAATTGGCATATGCCCAACTGCCTGCACAGCGTCTGTATGCAGCAGAATTCCGTGCTTCTTGGTAATTTCACTTATCTCGGCAATGGGTTGCACAGTACCAACTTCGTTGTTGGCCAGCATTATCGAAACAAGGCATGTGTCGGGGCGTATTGCCTCCTCTACATCACGGGGACTAACAAAACCTTGCGTGTCTACGGGCAGGTAAGTTACTTCGCAACCGGCGGTCTTCATAAACTCGCACAGGTTATAAATGGCGTGGTGTTCTATCGCGCTGGTTATAATGTGCTTGCCTGCGGAAGCCGCTACCACGCCTTGCAATGCCCAGTTATTGGCCTCTGTCCCGCCAGATGTAAAGTACACTTCCGTTGGGCTGGCGCAAATACCTGCGGCAATAGTTTGCCGCACTTGGTCTACGGCGTTTCGCATTTGCCGCGCCGGGGTATAAACACCCGAAGGGTTTGCGTATACATCGCTTAGAAGGGGCAGTATTGCCGCTCTTGCGCTTGGGTGTAGTGGGGTTGTTGCGGCGTTATCTAGGTAAATCACAATGCTCCCCTACTCTCCATATATGAAAAACGAAATGCTCTCGATTATCATGTCATCGTTCGGGCGGTCGCTTGCATTGCGCGGGGTGTTGGCAATTGCGTCTACAACATCCATGCCATCTACCACATGGGCAAAAACGGGGTGTGCATGTGCTGGGCTTGGCATACCCTGCCTGTCGGTACTCCAAAACCAGTCAAGGGAAGGCGTGCCACCATTTTCTATAAAATAACGCAGCCCTTCCTCTGGGTGAATATCGCGCAAGTACACGCGCGTACCATCTGCAAACGCGCCGATAAATTCGTCCAAGTTATCAAGATAATATTCAAATTGCGAGGCAAACCCTGTACGAGCCACATCTGGGTTTTGTACGATATAAAACTGGCTGCCTATTGTACCCGGCCCAGCATGTGCCATTGCAAGCGCACCGCGGAAATGGCGCAGGTTAAAGCTTGGCTCTAAACCAAATTGGCCGCCCCAAATACTTTCGCCGCCAGTGCCGGTACCCTGCGGGCAACCGCCCTGTATCATAAAGTTGGGTATAACACGGTGAAAAATTAGCCCGTCATAATAGCCGTTGCGGGCATGGGTTGTAAAGTTTTCTACCGCTTGCGGTGCCTCTTCTGGGAAGAAGCGGACGGTAATATCGCCCATGTTGGTATGCAGTATTGCCAGTTCTTCGCCCGGGGTAAGCGGGGAAAGTTGCAGCATTACAGCCGGGTTGTTGTGAATCATGTCAAGCATAGTGCCGTCCAGTGTTGGTTCGTCTGGGTCTGGCGCAGGTGCCGGGTCTGGTGTAGACGGCGGCTCTGGCGTTGCAGGCGGCGGCGTTGCGGGGGGTTGCGTCTGAGCCGGTGTTTCGCCCTGTTCGTAATCGTCCATGCAGGCGGTAAATGCCAGTACCGCAGCTATGGCTAATGCAATTGATGTTGCTCGTATTAGTTTACGTAGCATAGTTTTGTCCTGCTTTCTTTAAAAATTTTATATGCCTTAAA
>Ga0123355_10009005_pt1 | contig 15129 bp, 9 predicted proteins | sample TergutEmb28metaG_3_FD_89872 | JGI IMG/M metagenome (GOLD analysis project Ga0123355, IMG submission 89872) | Embiratermes neotenicus P1 segment gut microbial communities from Petit-Saut dam, French Guiana - Emb289 P1 | ecosystem: Host-associated > Arthropoda: Insects > Digestive system > Gut ...
CACCAAGAGAAAAATTCATCCCCTCGGAAAAACAACATAATTTCACTGCCATCACTTTGTTCAAAATAAAACGGAAAGGGCGCGGCGGGCGCGGCTTGAACATCCCTTGGCATTGCGGCGGCAAAAAACACCGCTATTAATAAGCAAGTCATCCAAGTTATTGCTCGCCTGCCTTTAAAAATATTTTTTACAGAAGACTTTTTCATACAAAAAACCCCTTTCGTGTGGCTAATTTATAATGTTTGTATTTGTCATTTTTTGATGTCTTAGTAAATTATAAACTATAAACCAACACTTGTCAAGAAGTTTTTTCAATTTTTAAAACTTTTTCAAATAGTGTACAAAGCCTTATAGAACAGGCTCTCAACGCACAAAAACCATCTCTGCCAAACGTGCCGCAACTACAATTCTTGTGTCATCAGTTACATTGGTGCAAGTAGAAAGAATTAAAATATTGTCATCAGCAGTAGCCATAACACCCGTGTTATAGGCTCGCCGCCGTATTATTTCGTTTAGCAAATATTCAAATTCCCCTTCTTTAAAATCTACCTGTATATAATCAAAGTCTATGTTTGTTTGAAAAACAGAAAAAATATCATAAAACAACACTCTTGTATCTGTGATAACCGTTATACGCGGGTGCTGCTCAAAAAAATCTTGGCCTTGGCGTATATAATAGCGCAGATTGTGAAACATTGTGCCGTTATTCATGTTATGGCCGTATATTATGGTGTTTGGGTCGTTAAAAGACGGGGAGTTTCTGTAATCCAAAAAAATAGAGCCATTTACATTCAAGTTGCGATACATATCCCGATAAAGATAAAATTCATTATCAGGCCCTTGCACTACCACATTGTTAATAGCAGTGCCTTCTATGAAAACAAACGCAACAATATCAGGATTGCCTGTTAGCTCTCTTATTTCATTTAGCGGAACTGTAGTAAAGGCCGCCGGGGCAACCATTTCTTCTTGCTCGTCGTTATTTTGTGTTGGCATAACAAGTAATTCTCCGATGTCTAAAATGCGGTCTTGAAATATCCCCATAACCATGTCGGTGTTTTCTTGGGCCACTCGGCCGTCTCGCCGCCAAAGGTAATATTCGCGTGCATAATAGGCAAAGGCTCCGCCAAAGCCAACAACAGCTATAATAGCTATAATTAATAACAAATTTGCACGCTTTTTTTTATCTTTTGTTTTTTTCATGCTTACATACCCCTTCCATAACGCACCGGGTTATACTCTTTTGTAAGTTCATCAATATTTTCTACAGGTCTTATGCAGTCTGCAATTTCTTCCGGAATATCGGATGGTTTTATGGGCATCCCTTTCCTTATATGGCTATTAACTTTTTTAATATATGCCTTACGCACAGGGTGCTTGCCTTCGATTTTAAATTTAGGCAAAAAAGCCGCCAAATCTGATGCAGAAAATTTTAATTTGCTTACTGTGTCATCTGTATCCGGGCGTTTTTTTGATAGTTTAGACTTGTCGCGACTGCTATATGCCAGCTTAAAAAGCATGATAACAGCAATAACCATGCCGACAATTACTCCGCTTACAAGTAAAAAACCAACTATCCCGCCTATTATTGATGGGTCGTTCAATTCATGGTCGTCATCTTCAAGATAATCCATGTCAAAATCAAGCTCCATTTCAGGGCCATGTGGCTGCCCCGGCTCAAGAAACTCTAAACCGGGAAAGAGCATAGTGAAAAGCCAGACTATGCCTCTAAGAATAAGGGCAATAAAATCGCCGAAAATTCTAAAAACAGCGCGAAACAGCCGACCGCCCGGCAAGAATAAAGTGGCAATAATAGCCACCGCCGTAATCCCGGTAAAAACAGCTATTAGGATGTTATTTACTGTAAACACACTTTTGTCGGCCTGTCTTCTGCGGTTGCTCTCAAATGTTTTTAAATTAAACTCAAGGTTTTCCATTTGTATATACAACACGGAGGCTAAAAGGATTATAAAAGCACATATGCCTGCAAAGGTGCTTAGTCCTGCCACGTCGTCGGTTATTTCTAAAAACATGCCTGCAATGCCATAACTGATCCACACAGCTAGCATAGCAAGTATGGCCGTAAACACTCGTATTTCGCGCTCTCCTTTAAGCATAGAGGCTATAGAATGAAAGACCATCACAAAAGCAAACAACACCATAGTCACAGTTAATTCAACACCGCTAAAAACAAAAAACGGCAACACTAAAAATACTATGTGTATTGCGATGAAAATTATTATGTCTTTAATCAATTTGCGCAAAACCCACATAAGAAAAAATGGTATGATACTTAACAAATATATCCAATCCATTCTTTCGTGTATTCCGGCATAAAAAGTAGTGAAAAAATTAAAAAACACGATAAAAATAATTAAATTTGATAGTAGCTCCATCAAAATACGTCTTTTATCCATTTTTTCTCCTTTCGGCAGGTTTTATGTTATTGAGGCCTACCCTACCATAGCGCACAGCTTCATAAATCTCTGTTAGCTCATCAATGTTTTCTCTTGGGCGTATGAGTTTAGCTATCATTTCTGGGGTGTGGTGCGGCATAATAACAATGCCTCTCTGTCCTATGTGGCTGTTAATTTTCTTTATGTATGCCTTGCGCACGGGGTGATTGCTGCCAATTTTAAATTTGGGCAAAAAGGCCGCCAAATCCGATAAAGAAAATCTTAATTTAGAAATTTCGCTTATGTTTTCATTTTGCCCTATGATTTCATCGGCTTTTTTCAGGCCTTTGTCATTTCTAAGAACCGCCCTGATAATCATTATAATAGCAATCAAAATGCCGATGATAATGGCAAGCATTGCGAGCAAGCCAAGAAAACCCGCTTGGATATTGAGCAAATCTTGAAGCCAATTTAAAAAACTGGGTGCTATTTCGTGTTCTACGTAATAATAATCTGCTTCGTCAATTGTTACGCTTACATATTCGTAAACTTCTTGGTACGGCACATGATGAGAAGTCGGCATAATACGGCTCAAGATTTCCGTTAAAAAGGTCCATACAATGCTTACTAAAAAACCCGCAAAACCTATTATGCTAACGATAATTCTGCCAAAAGGAACAAAGGCAACTACTGCGGCGATAACAGCAAGCATTGCGACAAAAACTGCGATAGCGGCGTTATTTGCAAAAAGCACCTTTTTTTCTGCCTTTTTGCCATCTGTCAACTCAAAAACCCTTAAATCAAAGTCTCGGTTAGACATTTGAGAAAACAATATTGCAATTAGAATTACAGCTAAAGCCGATATGCTTGTAAGAGCGACCACGCCGGTCGCGCCGCCGAGTGCAAGCACTTGTGTTGCAAAAACCCCCAGCACGATTGTAAAAATCATAATCGAAGCCATATAAGTCCGCGAAACTCTCGGGGCGTGCTCTTCTTTTTTTAACCTTGAAGTTATTGAATACAACACAGAAACCGCAGCAAAACAAGTAACCAACACGATTGTTGCTGTGTTTTCAAAAATAAAAGCGGGCAACAGCAAGTATATTAGGTGCAGGGCATTAAAAGCCTTTGTGTTTTTAACAGCTTTGCGCAAAATCAGCATTGAAAAAAATGGCAAAGCCAAAAGCAAAAACAACCACGGCACAGCATTATAGACTATGACATAAACAACAGCAAACACGTTAAAAAACAAGATAAAGATTATCAAATTTGATAACACATCAAGCAAAATCTGCCTTTTATTCATGGCCTATAATGCCTCCCATATTTTTAATCTGTCGCTTTCTATCGGGGCATTATTTTCGCTTTTTTCGCTAGTGTCCGTCGGTACTATCACAAAGTAATCAAGCCCCCGGTCTTTCATGCCCTCTATAGCCTGCAAAAAGTCTTCGCCATGATAGCTTGAAATAATAAGATACACCACATCAAGGTCGTTTACTTCGTTGAGATATGGCGATATTGGGGCAGCTCTAAAAATCGTCTCAACGCGGGCTAGTGCTTCAAGTATGGAATAAAGATGGGCAGGGCTGTTTCCGCCTTGTATTCTTATTTGATTGCCTAAGTAAACATCGCCGCCATTGGTTGAAAGGCTAACTTTTACGTCTTCGTTTATATACCTGCTGGCCACAGTTGCCGCTAATCTTATGCCCTGCTCATAAAGCTCAAAATTAGGATATTGCGAGTGATGCTCTACGTTTAACACAATTTCAAGCCTTTTGGATGATGTGGGGGCATAAATATTAACCATAAGCTGTTGCGCCACGGCCGTTGCTTTAAAATTTACGTTGCGCAGCGGGTCTGTTGGATTGTATTCCCTTAGGCCTTTAAATTCAAAGGGGTCCGGGTTTATAAGACTGCTGGACAGCATTGCGGCATCTAAAGACTTATACATAAGCCCAAATTCTTCGTAATTATCCAGAATTTTAGGAAATACTGTTAATTCTGAATGACAGTCCAATCCCGCGTCAAAATGCTTTGTGTGCAGCAAATTATTGCAAGTAATCCTTGCTGCGCGTATGCGGTAAAAACCCCGCTTGCCGCAAGTGAATTTAAGTTTTCTTTTAACATTTTGATACATCATCACGCTAAATAAAGCACTCTGCCTGCTAAGTTCGGGGCGGTCGATGCCATCTTTGGGCGCGTCTTCAAAAATTAAATTACTTGATAAATTAAATTTCATCAAAACCCAAGGCAGTGGCAAGATTTTTTTATTTGACAATTCTTGATACAAAAACAGTCCGTCCCCTTCAAAGGCTTCTTTGGAGGAAAAACGAATGTTCATAGACAAGCCTTCTTGCCAGAATTTTTTATATAGAAAATTTTGCAGCACAACAAGGCCAAAAACTACCAAGGCCATAACAATAATGACCACAAAAGCACCTCCTATCTTCGTGCAGCCATGAATTATAGTGTTTTAGTCGTCGTCATCTTCATCATGTTGCGCCTTTATTTTGGTTTTCCAGTTTTCTACGGGTGCTGTTGTGTTTTCAATAATTTCTTCAAGTATAGACATAGCCGCTGTTTGGCGGTTGCGTATGCCGCCTTTTAATATTATTCTGTGGGGGAAAACATATGGCACAAGATGCAATATGTCTTTAGGCGTTACAAAATCTTGCCCATTTACTGCGCAATAAGCCTGCGCCATTTTAGCCATGGCTAAAGCACCACGGGTAGAGATACCAAGCACCACGGCCTCGTGATTTCTTGTGCCTTGCGCTAGGTCGATTATGTATTTGTATATGTCCTCATGTATAAACACGTTTTTAACGGCTTTTTGCAGTTCAAGCAATGTTTCTGCTGTGCATACCGCTTTTATTTCTTTTAGCGGCTCTTCTGACACAAAGCGTTTTAAAATTTCAACGCTTTCTTCTTTAGCAGGATAGCCTAAGTTTAATTGCACCAAAAATCTGTCCAATTGGGCTTCCGGCAAAGGAAATGTGCCTTGGGTTTCAATTGGGTTTTGCGTGGCAATTACAAAATAGGGCGCGGGAAGTTCATAGGTAGTGCCGTCAACTGTTATTTGACGCTCTTCCATGGACTCCAGCAACCCTGATTGAGTGCGCGGTGTGGCTCTGTTTATTTCATCCGCTAAGATTATATTGCTAAACAAGCTACCCTCGCGAAAAGAAAATTCGCCTGTTTTTGGGCTGAAAAAATTAATGCCCGTTAATTCTGATGGCAATAAATCCGGAGTAAATTGCACTCTGGAGAATTTGCAATCAAAAGATTTAGCTAAAGCCTTTGCCAACACGGTTTTACCCGTGCCCGGCACATCTTCAAGAAGCACATGCCCTCCGGCCAAAAAAGCCGCCAAAACCAGCTTGATTTCCTGGTTTTTACCCAAAATCACAGTTTCTACATTGCTTACAACATTTTTTGCAATTTCCTGTGTTTTCATAGGTTCCACAAAATCCCTCCATATTGTTTTTTAAAGCTGTTTAAATTTAGTATAACCTATTCTCGTAAAATTTGCAAGATTATAAATGATTATAAATAAATCACCCTGCTAAATAACAGGGTGATTTATTTATAATATTGTTAAATATTGAATTACTAAAATTAGTTCCACCAAATATCTTGCGAAGCACTGGTCCATAAAATTATGCCGCCAAATACTTCGATATTATGGTTATTGCTGGCAGAAATAATTTCATAATATGCCCAGTGGCCTTCGATGTCCGCAAAACTTCCATAGCTCACATTTTCAAGAGCAGAGCCGTCAATGCTTCTGTCAAGTATGCGGTTGATTATTGTTACTACTTCTGCACGTGTAATCAGCGCGTCAGGGCGGAAAGTGCCATCTTCAAAGCCCAAGATAGTGCCCGGCATTTCAGTCAACAAAGCGTTTATATAGCCGCTTGCCCAATGGTTGGTGGCATCAGCAAATTGTTCGCTGGTGCCATTAGCTGTAAGGCCGACAAAGCGCGTAATCATGGTTACAAATTCGGCTCTTGTCATGTTGTCTGTTGGGGCAAAGTTTCCGTCCGGCCGCCCTAATAGCAAGCCGCCTTGTTGCATAAAGCCTACATAGTTATAAAACCATTGATGGCTTGCAACGTCAGGGAAATCCGCATTGTTTTGACCGATATCCGTAAAATGGATTCTTGCACCGATTGCCGCTACTTCAGCCCGTGAAACGCTTCTGTTTGGGTGGAAATTGCCATCAGGCTCGCCCAAAATAAACAGCAGATGCGTTGCATCGCCGAATATAAAGCCGGGGGCGGCCATCACAGGAGGGGGCGGCAAGTCGTCGCCCGCTTCTGTTGGCGCAGGCACCGCAGGTGTTGGGGCGAGCGCAGGTGGCGGTGTGGTGTCGTCTCCCGGGTCTGCCGGAGTTTCAACCGGCGGGTCGGGTTGCTGCGGTGGCGCGGCTGTTACGTTGACAGTAGCAGTGTTGCTCACGTTTGTATTCGCTGCGATAGCAGTAATAGTTAACTGAGTGTTAGCGGGTACGTCGACTGTTGAAAGTAGGCCGGATGATTCGTTGATGGTAGCCGAAGCGTGGCCGTTTACACTCCAAGTAACAGTTTGTGAAGCTCCGGTCGGGCCGACAATTGCTCCAAATTGGGCGGTAGTGCCCGTTTGGACGTTGGCAGGGCCGGTTATTGTAACGCTGGTTGGTATAACCAGTGCTTGGGTGACGGTTAATTCGCCGTTGTTAAGATTGATTTGACCGTCAGGAATTGGCATTACGTTCGGCAAATTTCCACGGGCAGCCACTACATTTTCAATAGTCAATGTGTGCGGCCCTAATACTGCATCTTCTAACACTCTAACACTGATAGTCGCTAATGGCCCTGTGCTATTCCAATTTGCGCCATCCGGAAACCCGCTTGCCGCAAAAATCATGCGTGCACCTTCGTTATTCTGGAAATCAATAGAAGTGGGCTGGAGTGTCCATGGCATACTTTCGTTGTTATCGTTGACTACATTAGAAGAGCTTCCAATAAATACCGGTTGCAATACCTCATAATCCCATGTTATATCCAAATGCAGCATTGATATGCCCTTGCTGTTTACATCAACAACTATTGCAATATCAACTACATCACCGGCAGAAACAACAGTTTGTGCAGGCGAAACGGATATTTCAAGTTCATATGTAGAGGCAAATACTGCAACTGCATTTGTAAATGTAACGCTTGCTAACATAACGATAGCCAAGAATATTGAAATGGCCTTTTTTTGTTTCATTTTGTTTTTCATCGTATGTTCCTCCATTGTGCTACTGCGCTGGTGTTGGCGGTACCGGGGTCAATGTGTTTATAACGCCGTCTAAAAAGTTTTGAATCATAATTTTGCTTGCGGCTATCATTATCTCCAACGGCATATCGTGTAATCTGGCTACATTTGCGGCTCTTAGGTCAAATCCTTCAAAATTATTCATTGCAAGAGCTAATTCCAGGATGTCCACATCTTCTTGATTTACTGCGCCGTCGCCATTAACATCGCCCCATATAAATGACCAATCAATGGTGATAATGAGGTCTTCGCACACGTATATGTTACTGCCGTCGTATACCCAAAACGCCCCGGGGACGTCTTCGCGCGTTATCATGATGAGGCCGCCTAAATCTCCACGCCATTCAATTGTGATGTCGTCAATAGTAATTCTATCGTAATCTTCATATTTGAAGTGACCGGGATTTGGTAATGTGATTATGGTATCTGAAAAACGGTAAGTTACCCAGCGTTCTACCAAAGCGTCAATTGCATCTCTAATAGCCTGCTCCGCGTCATCAATGATTTGTTGTTGGCTTATGCCAACGTTATCGTGAGGGGCAAGGTAATCCAAAAGGTCTTTGGCATACTCTACTGCTGCTTCAAGAGCCTTCACTAATACAGGCACATATTCACCATCGCCTTTAATGCGTGCAATGGCAGCGTCAATAGCGTCTTCTAGGTTTGCAAAATCTGCACGTGCTTCTAAGTTTTCGTATGCGATTTCAAGTGCAGCAGTTGCGTTGTCAATTATGTCTTGTTGATGGGCAAGCAAATAGCGGTCAACGTCTTTTGCTGCATTAAGTGCGTCTTGAAAAGCTGACCAACTACTGGTTGTGTAATTGGCTTCAGTGCGGGCTTCGGCGGCTTTAATAGCGGCGTCAAGGTCAGTGTAGTCAGCTAATTGAAAAAAATACTCAAAAGGGCAGGTGCCGTCCAGCTGAAAATCTAAGGTGCGTTGTACTCCGCCATGCGTAAATCTGATTTGAGCCCATTGCATTGTTTCCATTAGTAAAAACGTGCCATCGCTTTGATTGTTTACTCCACCAACAACAGGACCATTTGGGTCAAACGAAGTGCGTATTGTAACCCCGGTAATGTCTGCCGGAATAGTGATGGTGTAAAAATAGTCGCTTAAATCAATAGCATAGTCATCAAAGAAGCGCACTAATGCGGCAAATTGGAGACCGCTAACGCTAACCAAAAATATTTGGTCATCGCCGGCCGGTGTTGTAAAAGTAGGGAATTGCAATGTGCCGCCTGCGTGAGACTGATGGCGAGCTATCAAATGACCGGTGGTTAGGTAGTCATCATTAGAACGTCTTACGTCAATGTTGAAGCCTTGCGGAAAGCCCATAACAGTCACTTGTGATACAGGAAGATATCCTGCATCAAAGCCAATGCCGCCGCCTACATATTCAAGCGAAGTGTAATTGGTAGTGCCAACAAAGCCACGGATTCTTGTGCCGGACGGAAGGTCAAACAAAATGGCATAATCATCATAAGTACCCAAAGTGTTCCAGGCATTATGAGGGCCAAAGTTGGTTTGAATTGTAACATTTTCCATGCCGCCAAATTCAACAATGGTTATGTTATCAAAGGGGTTTGAGCCGTTAAGCACAAATGGCATAGTGTGCACTCTGTTGTTATAGGTAAATCTGATATAAGCATCTCTGTCTGTTCTCATAAGGTAAAATGAGCCGTCATTTTGATTTAATACTCCACCAAGAACAGGGCCATTTGGGTCAAATGCAGTGCGCACTGTAACCCCTGTAACACCTGCAGGAATAGCAACTTCATATTGAAGGTCGCTAATGTCAGTGAAATATTCAACAAAGAAGCGGTCTATGTTGCCAAAATTTTGGCCGCTAACTCTAGCCATAAATATCTGGTCTTCACCATGTGCTGTCGTGAAGGTATTAAAACGCAGTTCGCCGCCTGCGTGAGGCTGATGGCGAGCTACTAAAAGACCGCTTTCAAGATAGGCATCGTTAGAGCGTCTTACGTCAATGCTAAAGCCGGCCGGAATACCCGTGACAATCACTTCTGATACAGGTATTTCCAGCACGCTAAAGCCGCCACCGCCAACAACTTCTAAAGAAAAGTAGTTCAAATTAGGAGCAACGCTGGTTGCATTAGTGCCAATACCACGTATTCTGGTGTCATCTTGCAAGCCAAACAAAACAATAAAGTCATCATGAATGCCTTCTGCATTAACCCATGCGTTCCAAATTCCAATGTTGGTTTGTATCATAACGTTTTCCATGCCATCAAACCTAACGATTGTAATATCGTCCCACGGGCAGTTGCCATCCATATAAATATCGATGTTGTACTCTGCACCGTTATAGGTGAATGTTAAAAATGCTTCAAATCCGGAGTTGATAAGGGTGAAAGTGTCACCTGCTTGCAAGTTGCTTACGTTATTGATAATTGCGCCTGCGGCATTTCTTAAATAAACTCCTGTGACACCTGTAGGTACAGTAAGAGTGTAGAACAAATCACTAAGGTCAATTTGGTAGCCTTGGCGTAAAAATTCCGGACGCCCAAGGTTGAAGTCTTGAGTCCAGTTAACGCCGCCAAGTCTAATCACAAAGTATTGATTATCAACCATGTCAGTTCTGAAAGTGTGGAAGCTAAATTCGCCACCTTGTAGCTCAGGTACTTGCTGTACCAATTGCACCGGCCCACCGGCAGCATTTGCGCGATGCACGGAAACCATAAGACCAGGTATTTCTATTCCGCTAATTTCAACATATGCTATCGGTAAATTTACCACGTTAAATCCAGCACCAACCGGCATATCTATAGAGCGGATACCGCCTTGGGTGGTAGCGTAACCACGAACATTGCTGCCTGGTGTAAGGTTCATGAAAATGGCATAATGGTCAAAAGTTTCAGTGGTAACATCGTCCCAGCTGGTTATGCCGCGCAGTCTAACGTTTGTCATGCCTTCAAAATTTATGATAGTCATGTTGCCCCACGGATTTGTGGCGTCCAGCATAAATGGAACGCAGGTGTAAGTTCTGCCGCCAAAATCAAAAGTCAACCAGGCTTGCGTTTGGTTGTTGAAGAGCGTGATAACTTCGCCGCCCATGCCTGATGAGTGCACAATGGTTGTGTCAACCCAGTTTGCATTTGATATTCTTATGTTTGTAACTCCTTCCGGCACTAGGTGTTGTGAGAACAACTGCCCAAACCAGATATTTTGGTTGCCTGTAGTTGCTGTAAACCTGCCGGCGAGATTATGATATCCGGCAACAGATATACGCACTTCGTATACTCTGCCGTTATCAAAAACTATGAAAGGATTGGCAACATTATTGCCTTGTACAGGGATATTTTGATATACCCATCCGCCTTGAACAATGCTTACAGCAGCAGGAGCAAAACCGGGAGCATTTATGCCCGAAACTGCAATTGTACGCAATGGCACTTCAAGTAAAGTAGGTTGACCCGGCGTCATAACAACTTGCGCCAAATCAAATGTGTAGGTCATGCCGTTTCTTTCAACTTGCACATGGCTTGGAACGCGTTCGCTGTCCGGGTCAAATGTAAATATGTATTCATTGTCGACGTCAGCAACGATTGTACGCCAGCCTGCATGTCCCGGTGTGTTTGAGTGATAGCGTACTGTTACGCCATAAACGCCCGTGAAAGTGACAGTGATGCTATCATCCGCAGGCTCTGTAGGTCCTTTGCCTTTCCAATCGCTAATCCAGTCGCGCAAGCATTGAATAACTGCGGCTATCATAGCGTGGAAAGCAGTGTGAGTATTTACTTTTAAATCTTCTAAGTATGCGACAAATGCGTCGATTCTAGCTTCGATTGCTACTATTGCTTCGTCTGTCATGCGCTCAAGTTCTGCAATGATAGCGTCAATCATTTGTTGCAACGTCATGTTTGTGTTAACAATTGGACGACCGCCAAAGAGGTCATTAATAGCGTTTACAAGGTCTTGTTGAACGCCCGTTATAACAGATATGATGCTGTCAATAAATTCGGCAACAGCATTGCCTATTATGTTAAGTTGAGCGTGCGCCCATGTGGACAATTGCTCAAGCACTCCAAGAGCAAATTCTATGCCTAATTCTATGGCTGCATCAAGAATGGCTTGCCCCATTTGCTGGAAAGACATGCCCGGCACAAGTGTTACATTAAGGCCAAGGCTTTGCAATTGGGCGTTAAGCCAGTTAAAAGCTGCGCCTTCTATAGCCGCGGCTATTTGGCTAAATGACATTGTTGGGTCAAGGAAATTTGCTACGCCAAAAATTGTGTATAAATGTGGGTTAAGGAAATTAACAATTTCTGTCATAACCATTAATGTGATATCGGCGATAAGTTGCTCTATGCGCTCTGTTATTACATCAATAGCGGCTTGTTGCAGATTTGTCATTAAAATGCCCGGTAGGGCTGCCAATATAACTTCCGGGTTGCTTACTGCATCCCAAGTGTCAAGTGCGGCGTCGATGATGATGCGGGCTGTTATGTAAGTGTCGATTGTGGTGAACTCATCAAGAAATCCACCTACAAATGGTATGGTGCCAACAGGAATATTTGTTTCGTTTTGCCAGCCGTTGACGTTCATATTGAATGTCGTCCCTGCAAGTCCGCTCCAGCCAATGCTAATGTTCCAAAATGGGTTAATGTTGTCAAGAGCCCTAAGCAATAACGCACCGTGTCTCGCCGTTGTTTGAATGACGTTACTTCCGCCGGCATCCCAAGCACGATGGTATTCCGATGTGAGGCTAAGTATAAGCGGATTACCCACAATAGGTAGACTTGGAGCAAAATTAAAAATCTCATCTGTATATCGCTGTATAGCGGCTTCCATGCCACCGGGCGAAGAGCCTTCTATAACCATTTCCAATAAATCAGAAACAGTGTACTCAATAGCTCTTTCTACTATCTCATTAACGATTTCGATATCTAAAACGAAATCAAGCACAGCAGTAATAACATCGGTAACGATGCCAACAATTTGAATTTCCGGTATGTCTATATTAATGCCAACTTGGTTTAATATAGAGTTTACTAAGCCGCCTACTAACTCAGTGACAATAGTGTCAATTGGGCCGCCGATTGCGCCAGCTAATAAATCTAGGATAAATGCCGGTTGTTCAAGCATACCCATGATGAAGTCTGTGACCGTATCTGTCAGCCAGTCTTCGACAGTGCCTATCATTCCGCCTGTGTGAGCGTCCCATTGGGCTTCAACCATGCTACGAATCATTGCTTCTAATTCATGGCGTGGTGCGCCCGCATTTGTAGCCAGCGGCATGAATTCTATTGCTTGTTCTTGGCTGCCGTTATCTGTGTCAATAGCATCTGCCAAAGCTATAGAAACAGTGGCAAAAGACATTATGGCAACAAGAATAAACGCGGTCAGCTTTTTAAAAATTTTTTTCATCGTAAAAAAACCTCCGAGAATAATAAAATAGGACTGCGAGTTTATTAAGGCCGCAATGGCTAAACCGGCACTCCCTCCCCTTGTGTTCTAGAGCAGGGGATGGCTCTGTTTTCAGCCTCTTTTATTATAAGGTTGGGGTTCCTTGTTTTCAGCCTCTTTTAAGTTAGTGCTCAAAAAGTTGAGGTTCTTTTTGTTGTGCAGATTGATTTACGATTGGTTTTTGTTGTACTTTAAAAAAGCCAGGCAACACTCCCTTTTTTGTTTGTCCACGGGTAGTAAGTATGCAAGCAAACGCACATTCTGTAACGCGATACGCGATAGTTGTTTTACATCATCAGTGTTTTAGAAATTTTATGTAAGAAGTCTAAGTTGATAGAAATAATCAAGTATAACCTTATAAAGCAACGCTTTCATACCATTACCCGTTTTCTGTTTCCAAATATAGTAACACAATTTTTACACGAAGTCAAAACATTTTTTTGTAAATAAATTATAATATTAAACCAACAGTAACATTTTCATAAAACTAGTTGTGTGGGTGCAACCATGGCATGTTATTGCATTTATATATACTAATATTGTGTAAAATACTAATTGCAATAATAATACTAATGTGATATAATATATGTATATTACTAAATATTAGAAAGGAACACACATTATGAAAATTATAGCCATGGCCAATCAAAAAGGGGGCGTAAGCAAGACCACCACAACGCAAGCTGTAGTCACTCTGCTAAACAAAAGCGGCAAGCGCACGCTATGCATAGACTTAGACCCGCAGGCAAATTTGTCTTTTGCAATGCGGGCAGAACTTGAAGAAGCGCCCACCATTTACAATGTGCTTAAAGGCGAGCTAACGGCAGAGGATATTTTGCAGCACACAGACTCGGGGGATATTTTGCCATCAAACATTTTGTTAAGTGCCGCGGATACAGAATTTATATCTATGGGTAGAGAATATCTTTTAAAAGAGGCTATACAAAGCATTGCAAAAAATTATGAATATGTTTTAATAGATTGTCCGCCCGCTCTTTCTATTTTAACAGTAAATGCGTTTACTGCCAGTGATTTTATAGTAGTGCCGACTCTTGCCGATGTTTTTTCTTTGCAAGGCATGGCGCAACTTAATAACACAATACAGGGAGTTAAAAAATATTCAAATCCAAATTTAAAAGTGGCCGGAATTTTGCTTACGCGATTTAACCACAGAACAAAGCTGGGCAATCATATTCAAAAGTTATTGGATGCGGCTACGAAAAGCATGGACACGGTGCTGTTTAAGTCATACATACGAAATTCAATAAGCGTGCAAGAGTCGCAATATCAAAGAGAAAATATTTTAAGCTATGACAGCCGCGGAAACGCTATGGCTGACTATGCAGATTTTTTAAATGAATTGGAGGCGGTTTTAAATGCCTAAAAAAGATTTTACTAAGGGCGACAGTGCCATTGATAAATTTTTTAACAAAAATGAAGCAAAACATACACAACATACAGATGATACGCAAGTTAATAATAATGATAAATATACATATGGTTTGAATAATACTAATGATTCAGATGATACTAATTATACTAATAATTTAGATGATGATAATATTGCTAATGATTTGAATAATTATAATAATACAAATGTTGGTTATACTGCTAATGTTACTAATAAGGCGCGCAATAAGTCCAAGCATTATGATGAACGGGGGCCGCGTGATTTAAGATTTGGTTTATTGCTGGACAGCCAACTTAAAAATGACCTTGTGCATTTGTCGAAGGTGCTGGGCAGTAAATCTGTGAATGATTTAATTAACACGGTGCTGCTTGAATATGTAGACAGAAGCGATAATCAGGCAAAACTTGAGCAATTTAAAAAATTGTTAAATTAATACCAAAAAACCGATTGCACTTAACTATGCAATCGGTTTTTTGGTTGCGCAAATCCACGAAGGAAAATTACTCCGCAGTTTTATCTCTGGCCATAAGTACCCCTATGGCTGAATTCATCATGATATACACCATTTCATCCAATGTTTTTGGTGTAAGAGA
>Ga0123355_10009008_pt1 | contig 15127 bp, 10 predicted proteins | sample TergutEmb28metaG_3_FD_89872 | JGI IMG/M metagenome (GOLD analysis project Ga0123355, IMG submission 89872) | Embiratermes neotenicus P1 segment gut microbial communities from Petit-Saut dam, French Guiana - Emb289 P1 | ecosystem: Host-associated > Arthropoda: Insects > Digestive system > Gut ...
CGCGCCGACCGGTTGCCGTGGCGCTACGACATGTCGCAGCCGGGCAATCAGCGAAAGCTCGAGGCCGCCGATGCGCTCGCGAGGCTCGCCGAGGACGCCGGGATGACGCTGATCGAGCTGGCGATCGCGTTCGTCATCCGCCACCCCGGAGTGACCTCGGCGATCATCGGCCCGCGGACAATGGAACACCTCGAGTCGCAGCTGACCGCCGCCGAAGTGACCCTGTCGGACGAGCTGCTCGACCGGATCGACGAGATCGTCCCGCCCGGCGTGAACCTGAACCCCCCCGACGGCGGCTACGCGAATCCGGCGCTGGAGCCGGCGGCCAGGCGCCGTCCACAGCGGCCCGCGGTCGCCGCCATTTAGCTCGATGCCCTCGGCGATCGTCACCGGCGCCTCCCGCGGGATCGGCCGGGCGATCGCGGAGGCGCTCGGCGCCGACGGCTACGCGCTGACGCTGACGGCGCGCAAGCCCGAGCCGCTGGCGGCGACGGCGGCGGACCTGCGCGCCGCCGGTTACGAGGTGCAGCAGATCGCGGGGAACATCAGCGACGAGGAGGCGATCAGCGCCGTCGTCGCCCTGCACCGCGAGCGGCACGGTCGGCTCGACGTGCTGGTCAACAGCGCCGGGTTCGGCACCGGCGCCATCGCGGGCGAGCACCGGACGCGATTCGTCGACATCCAGCTCGACGTGAACCTACGCGCGATCATCCTCATGTACCGGGAGGCGCTGGATCTGCTGAAGGCCGCCGGCGCCGAGCACCGGCGGGCGCTCGTGGTCAACATGGCCTCGCTGGCCGGCAAGTCGCCGCAGCCCTGGCTGTCGGTCTACGGGGCGACCAAGGCCGGGGTGATCGCCTACACCCAGGCGATGAACAAGGAGCTGAACGGCGACGGGATCAGGTCGGTGGCGCTGTGCCCCGGGTTCGTCGACACCGACATGACCGAGTTCATCAGGGACTCGGTCCCGCAGGAGCAGATGATCCGCACCGACGATGTTGTGGCCGCGGTCCGCTTCGTGCTGTCGCTGTCGCCGACCGCGGTGGTGCCGGAGATCGTCTTCCAGCGACCCGGAGAGACAATCTAACCAGGGGTGACTGTGGCGGCCACGTGGCCGCCACAGGCGGGCCCCCAGGGGATGTCTCTGTCAGTGCCAGGTGCTCGGCGCGTGCACGTTCTGGGCCTCGTCGGCGCGGATCACGTGCATCACCGCGTTGACCAGCGCCAGGTGGGTGAACGCCTGCGGGAAGTTTCCCAGGTGCCGCCCGGTCTGCGGGTCCATCTCCTCGGCGTACAGCCCCAGCGGCGAGGCGTAGCCGAGCAGCCGCTCGCACAGCTCGCGCGCACGCTTGAGCTCGCCGATCTCGGCGAACGCCGAGACGAGCCAGAACGAGCAGATCAGGAAGGTGCCCTCGCGGCCGCTGAGGCCGTCGTCGGTGTCCTCGGTCCGGTAGCGGAGGACGAGGCCGTTCTCGGTCAGCTCGTCGGCGATCGCGAGCACGGTGTTGCGGACCCGGGGATCGTCGGGTGGAAGGAACCGCAGCAGCGGCATCAGTAGCAGCGCGGCGTCGAGCGCGAGCGTGTCGTAGTGCTGGACGAAGACGCCGCGCTCGTCGACCCCGTGCTCGCAGATGTCGGCGTGAATCTCGTCGGCGGCGGCCTGCCAGCGTTCGCCGCGCTCCCAGTCCTCGCGCAGCTCGGCCAGTCGCGCCCCGCGGTCGCACGCCACCCAGCAGAACATCTTCGAGGAGGTGAAGTGCTTAGGCTCGCCGCGCACCTCCCAGATGCCGCGGTCGGGGTTGCGCCAGCTGTCGATCGCGAGCTCCACCTGGCGGCTCAGGATCGGCCAGACGCGCTCGTCGAGGGTGTCGCGGGAACGGGTGTGCAGGTAGACGGAGTCGAGCAGCGCCCCCCAGACGTCGTGCTGCGCCTGCTTGTGGGCGTCGTTCCCGACCCGCACCGGCCGGGCGCCCTCGTAGCCGCCGAGATGGTCGAGCTCGCGCTCCTCGAGCTCGCGCTCGCCGGTCGGCCCGTACATCACCTGCAGCGCCTCCTCGCCGCCGGCCACGTCGGCGATGAAATAGAAGAAGTCGTTGGCCTCCCAATCGAACCCGAGCGTGTACAGCGCCCACAGCATGAACACCGAGTCACGGATCCAGCTGTACCGGTAGTCCCAGTTGCGCTCCCCCTGCGGCGTCTCCGGCAGCGACGTGGTCGCGGCCGCCAGCAGCGCCCCGGTTGGCGCATACGTCAGGCCCTTGAGCGTCAGCGCGCTGCGCTGCAGGTGCGTGCGCCACGGATGATCCGGGAACGTTCCCCGGTCGAGCCAGTGCTGCCAGTGGTGCGCCGTCCACACCTGGCGGGCATAGGCCTCATCGAGATCCTGGGGCGGCGGGTGCTCTGACCAGAAGAGCGCGCAGAACAGCTGCTCGCCCTCCTTCATCCGGTGCCGGGCTGTCGCCCGCGGCCCCTCGAACCCGAGCCGCAGGTCGGTCCGCAGGCCGACCCACAGGTCGGACCCCGGCGCGGTCGCGACGCCCTCGTTGTAGCCGGGGCCGGAGTACTCCCAGCTGACCCGCCGGCTGCCGTAGTCGAACACGGGCTCGCACTCCATCGTCACCTCGACCTGGCCGTTGACACAGCGGACGGTGCGCAGCAGCACGTGGTCGGCGTCGTAGTCGGTCGGCGCACGGCGGTGGGTCCCGGACCGGTCGTCCTCGTGGTGCCAGGCGCCGATCAGCAGCGCGTCGCGGACGACGATCCAGCCGGAGCCGGTACCCCAGCTCGTCTCCACCACCATCGTGCCGGGGAGATAGCGGCGCGCCGCCGGCACGGTCACGCCCGACGGCGCCAGCCGGAACGAGCCGGCGTCGCGGTCGAGCATCGCGCCGAACACGCTCGGCGAGTCGACCCGGGGCAGGCACAGCCACTCGATGTTGCCGCTGGGGGCGACCAGCGCCATCGTCTCGCAGTCGGACAGGAAGCCGTACTCGGCGATCGGCGGGAACGGGCTGCCGCCGAGCATCGCGCTGGCCGCCTGCCGCATCTCCGGCACCGCCGGGATCTGCGGTGTCAGCGGCTCTGGCTGGGCGCCGTCGACCGGTTCGAACGCAGTCATTTACGGGTGCCTCTGGCTGGGTCAGTTTCGCGAGTCGTCATCATGGAATGTCTATGAGTAGTGGACGACAGGGATTGGGAGCCATGCACGGTACCCCCGGCAGCGGCGCGATGCGCGCCCTGCGCGGCAACGACAAGAAACCGCCGCCGCTGATGGACCCGACCCGTCAGCGCGACGGCCGCCGGATCCTGCGGCTGTTCAGGCCATACCGGGGACGGCTGACGGCCGTGCTGGTGCTGATCTGCGCCTCGGCCGGGATCAGCATGCTCAGCCCATTCCTGCTGCGCTCGGCGCTGGACACGGGGCTCCTCCAGCACAACAACAGAGTTCTGACCGAGACGGTGCTAGGGATGATCGCCGTCGCGCTCGTCTCCCAGGCGACCGGCGTCTGGCAGACCTACATCTCAAACGTCGTCGGCCAGCGGGTGATGCACGACCTCCGCGCCGCCGTCTACCACCACCTGCAGCGGATGTCGCTGGCGTTCTTCACCCGTACCCGCACCGGCGAGGTGCAGTCGCGGATCGCCAACGACATCGGCGGCCTCGACAACGTCGTCACCTCGACCGCGACGACGATCGCCTCCAACGCCACGACGGTGATCGCGGCGCTGGTCGCGATGTGCCTGCTCGACTGGCGGCTGGCGGCGTTCTCGCTCGCGTTCGTGCCGCCGTCGGTGTGGATGACCCAGCACGTCGGGAAGATCCGGCGCCGAATCACGACCGAGCAGCAACGCCGGCTGGCTGACATGAGCGCGCTGGTCGCCGAGTCGCTGTCGGTCTCCGGGATCATGCTCGGCAAGACGATGGGCCGCGGCGCCGATCTCGCCGACCGGTTCACGGGCGAATCCAAGGGAATCGCCGACCTCGAGGTCCGCAGCCGGATGGCGGGTCGCTGGATGATGGGAACGATCCAGTTCATCTTCGCCGCCCAGCCGGCCGTGATCTACTGGCTGGCGGGACAGTCGTTCCTCGGCAACCCGATCCAGGTCGGCACTGTCGTCGCGTTCACGACCCTGCAGACGCGGCTGCTGTTCCCGATCAACTCGCTGCTCGGCGTGCAGGCCGACATGCAGTCCTCGCTGGCGCTGTTCGACCGCATCTTCGAGTACCTGGATCTGCCGATCGACATCGTCGAGTGCGAGCACCCGATTGAACTGAAGCCCGAGGACATCGTCGGCGAGGTCCGCTTCGAGGGCGTCTGGTTCCGGTACACGGCCGCCGACCCCGACAGCTGGACCGTCCGCGACATCGATCTGGTGGTCGCGCCCGGGACTCGGACCGCGATCGTCGGCGAGACCGGCGCCGGCAAGACGACGCTCGGGTATCTGGTCGCGCGACTGTACGACCCGCAGGAGGGACGGATCACGATCGACGGGGTCGACATCCGCAAAGCGAGCCTGACCTCGCTGGCCGCGACAGTCGGCGTCGTCTCTCAGGAGACCTATCTGTTGCACGCCACCGTCCGCGAGAACCTGCGCTTCGCCCGCCCCGATGCGACCGACGAGGAGATCGAGGACGCCGCCCGCACCGCCCGGATCCACGACCTGATCGCGTCGCTGCCCGACGGCTACGACACGATCGTCGGCGAGCGCGGCTACCGCTTTTCCGGCGGCGAGAAGCAGCGGATGGCGATCGCCCGGACGGTCCTGCGCAACCCGCCGGTGCTCGTCCTCGATGAGGCGACCAGCTCGCTCGACACCCAGACCGAGGCGGCCGTCCAGGCCGAGCTCGAGCGCCTGTCGGAGGGGCGCACGACGATCACGATCGCGCACCGACTCTCCACGGTGCGCGACGCCGACCAGATCGTCGTGCTCGACCACGGCCGGATCGCCGAGCGCGGCACCCACGAGGAGCTGCTCGAGCGCGGCGGCCTGTACGCGTCGCTGGTGATCCGCGATGTGACAGACGCACCCGTCTAGCGTCCGATGTGACCCTCCCGCTTGAGCCAGCCCAGCAGCACCGCCGTGGACACGACGAAGCTGCCGACGCCCACCGCCGCAAACGTGGCGAGAGACTCGATGTGGTCGGTCATCCATTTGAAGTTCATCCCGAAGAAGCCGGCGATGAACGACAGCGGCAGGAAGATCGTCGCGACGAGGGTCAGCACCTTCATCGTCTCGTTCTGCCGGAGGTTGATCTCGTTGTGTTGATTGGAGATCACGGCCATGTTCGCCTGCAGGATCATCGCCAGCACATCACGCTGCGTCGCGATCTCCTCGTTGACGATCTTGAGGTGGTCGTTGACGTCACGGAAGAACTTCCGCAGCTCCTTGCTCCGCCTCAGATATGTGCCGCGCTCCAGCACCTCGAGCGGCGTCAGCAGCGGGTGCACCGCCCGATAGAACTCGGTCGCCTCGCGGCGCAGCGCGTAGATCCGCTCGGTCGGTGCCGCGGCGCCGCTGAACACGGTCGCCTCGACCTCCTCGACGTCGCGGTCTAGCCCCTCGATCACGGGACCGTAGTCGTCGACGATCGTGTCGACGATCGCCCACAGAGCGGCCGCCGGGCCCTCCCTGAGCAGGTCCGGCCGTTGCTCCAGCCGCTGCCTGGCCCGACCGAACCCGGTCCCGCCGCCGTGGCGAACCGTGATCACGAAGCGGGAGGAGATGAACACCGACACCTCGCCGAACTCGATCTCCTCCAGCTCGTCGACGTAGCGGGCGGTGCGGAACACGGCGAACAGCACCTCGCCCTCGTCGTAGCGCTCGAGCTTTGGTCGCATGTGCGGCGTCCGCGCGTCCTCGACCGCCAGCTCGTGCAGGCCGAACCGCTGCTGCACGTCAGCGAGCTCGGCGTCGTCTGGCTCGAGCAGCCCGAGCCAGACGAACTCGTCGTCGTCGACGAGCATCTCGGTCACGGCACCCAGCTCGGTCGACCCGTCGTGCTGGCGCTTCCCATCCCGGTAGTAAGCACAATCGACGATCACGTCGCCCTCCTATGTCAGGCCGGTTGCGACGCTGATTGTCTCAGGCTCGATCGGTGCCGCCAGCGAGCGTCGCGCGCGTGCGGCGCCGGGGCTGGCCCCGCGAGGCCTGCCCCGGCGAGAAACGGCTCAGGCCGGCGCGTTCAGCCGCGGACGTGGGCGTCCACCAGCCGCTTGACGTACTCGTCCGGCGGCGCGAACGGGACGCTCGGGATCGACCGCCGCAGCCCGATGTAGCCGTGCAGGCCGGCCCAGATCATCATCGACGGCGGCCGCGGGTCGGCTCCCGGCGGCAGGCAGTCCCGGACCGATTCGATCAGCTGGCCCAGCGCCTCGGCGGCGCCGCGCGGCCACTGGTGCGGCTCCGCGATCGCGGAATTCGGCGCGGCCCGGGTGGTGTGGAACAGGACGCGGTAGTAGCCGGGGCGGTCGACCGAGAACTGGATGTAGGAGCGGCAGCCGGCCTCGAGGTTGGCCCGCGGGTCGTCGGGCGCCTCCGCCTCCGAGTTGTAGGCGAGCAGTTCGGCGAAGCAGCGCTCCTTGACCGCCTCGATCAGCGCCTCCTTGTCGGCGAAGTGCAGGTACAGCGCCGTCGGGGTGACGCCGGCGCGTGCGGTGACCGCGCGGATCGACAGCGCCTCGACGTTCTGGACGTCGGCCAGCAGCTCGATCGCGGCGTCGATCAGGGCGGTGCGCAGGCGCTCGCCCTGGCCGCGGGGATTGCGCTCGCGGGCGCCGGTGCTGTCGAGTTCCGCCTCCACCACGCGCAAGTGTATCCGCTGATTCGAAGGGTTGACATCGTAAATGCACGCTGTACATTTACGAGCGTCCATTTACGACGTCCACATTGACCGGAGGACCGCCGCATGCTCACCGCAGTCGCCCGCCTGTCCCTCCGCGCGCCGCGCCGGCTGGCCGCGGCAGCGCTCGTCGTGTTCCTCGTGTTCGCCGTCGTCGGCGGCCCCACGACGGGGCTCCTGAAGGACCGCAACAGCTTTCAGGACCCGTCGTCCCAGTCCGCTCGCGCCGAGCACGCGATCGAGCGGGCGACGGGGCGCGAGTTCAACCCCGGGGTGCTGGCGCTGGTCGACGCGCCGCCGTCGAGCCCGGAGGTCGCCGAGGTCGCGCAGCTGATCGCCGGCGTCTCCGGGGTCGCCTCGGTCGCGACTCCGGCGGGCGGTCACGACCCCGCGCTCGTCTCGCGCGACGGCCGGCAATCGATCGTCGCGGCGACGCTGCGCACGGCGCCGTACCCCGACGACGTCGTCAAGGCGATCCAGGCGCGGCTCGCGGGCCGGCACGGCGTGCTGCTCGGGGGCAACGACGTCGCGCAGGAGCAGGTCAACTCGCAGGCCACCCACGACCTCGCGTTCGCGGAGCTGTTGGCGTTCCCGCTGCTGCTGATCCTGTCGCTGCTGATCTTCCGCGGGATCGCGGCGCTGCTGCCGATGGCGGTCGGCGCGGTCGCGGTCGTCGGCGCGTTCACGGTCCTGCGGGTCGTCAACGTGGCGCTGTCGCTGTCGACGTTCTCGCTCAACCTGGTGATCGGCCTCGGGCTCGGACTCGCGATCGACTACAGCCTGCTGCTCGTGTGGCGGTTCCGCGAGGAGCTCGGACGCGACGCGTCGGTCGAGGAGGCGCTGGTGACGACGATGCGGACGGCCGGCCGGACGGTCATGTTCAGCTCGGCCACGGTCGCGGCGGCGATGGCGTCGCTGCTGGTGTTCCCGCAGCGATTCCTGGTCTCGATGGGCGTCGGCGGGGTCGCCGTCGCGCTGCTCGCCGCCGCCACGGCCCTGCTCGTGCTCCCGAGCCTGCTGGTGCTGCTCGCCGGACGCGTCGGAAAGGTGAGGCCCGCGCCCGCGGGTACCGGCCGCTGGTACCGCGTCGCCCAGGCGGTGATGCGCCGGCCGGCGCTGGTCGCGACGCTCACCGCCGGTGTGCTGGTGCTGGTCGCGCTGCCATCGCTGCGGACCCAGTGGAGCGGGGTCGACGCCACCGTGCTGCCGACCAGCCAGAGCGCCCGCGTGGTGTCGGACCGGCTGGCCCGGGAGTTCCCGTTGCAGGATCTCAACACCGCGGTGATCGCCGTGCGGGCGCCGGCGACTGCGGGCGGCCGCGTCGCCGCGTACGCCGGCTCGGTCCGCGGTGTGCCCGGCGTGGCCGAGGTGAGCCCGCCGGCGTACGTCGGCGAAGGCCTCTGGAAGCTGAGCGCCGGGGTCCGTGGCGACCCGATCTCGTCGCAGTCACAGCGCACCATCGACCGGATCCGGGCGCTGCCCACCTCGCTGCAGGTGCGCGTCGGTGGCCAGGCCGCCGACCTGCACGACCAGAAGACGTCGATCGCGTCCTCGGTGCCGGCGGCGCTCGCGCTGCTGGCGGCCCTGACGCTGATCGCGCTGTGGCTGATGACCGACTCGGTCGTGCTGCCGATCAAGGCACTGCTGGTCAACGCGCTGACCGCCGCCTCGGCGACCGGGCTGCTGGTGCTCGTGTTCCAGGACGGACGCTTCCAGAGCCTGCTCGGCTATACGAGTCAGCACGGGATCGAGCAGGCCGACTTCCTGGTGCTGGCGGCGCTCGTGTTCGCGCTGTCGACCGACTACGGCGTGCTGCTCCTGACCCGGATCAAGGAGGGACACGACCGTGGGCTGCCAGATCGCGAGGCGATCGCGAGGGGGCTCGAGGCAACCGGTCGGCTGGTCAGCGCCTCGGCGGTGCTGCTGGCGGTCGCGCTCGGCGCGTTTGCCACCTCCCAGGTCGTGTTCCTGAAGGAGATCGGGCTCGGTGCGGTCGCCGCGGTGCTGATCGACGCGTTCCTCGTCCGCGCCGCGCTGGTGCCGTCGCTGATGGCGCTGCTGGGGCGCTGGAACTGGTGGTCGCCTGCGATCCTGCACCGGCTGCACAGCCGGCTGGCGGGTCCGTCAGGCGGCGCCGCTGTCGAGCGCCGGCTCGCGCCGGAGCTGTCCCTCGACCCGCAGGTGCGGTAGGGCGCGCTCCATGAAGCCGGGCAGGTGCCAGTTGGCCCGCCCCAGCAGCAGCATCATCGCCGGCACCAGGACCGACCGGACGATCACGGCGTCGAACGTAACCGCGCTCGCCAGCCCGATCCCGAACAGCTCGATGATCCGCTGGCCGCCGAGCACGAATGCCGCGAACACCATCACCATGATCGCGGCGGCGGCGGTGATCGTCTTGCCGGTCGCGGCGAGACCGTGGGTGACCGCCTCGCGGTTGTCCTCGCGGCGGTGCCACTCCTCGGAGATCCGGCTCAGCAGGAACACCTCGTAGTCCATCGACAGCCCGAACAGGATCGGGAACATCAGCACCGGCGCGAACGCGACGATCGGGCCGGGGGTGACCCCCAGGGGCGAGCCGAACCAGCCGTACTGGAAGACCGCGGTGACCACTCCGAGCGCCGCGCCGGTGGTCAGCAGGTTCATCAGCGCCGCGGCCAGCGGGACCGCGAGGCTGCGGAACACCATCATCAGCAGCAGCGAGGAGACGAGCGTGACGATCGCGACGAACAGCGGCAGCTTCGCGGTCAGGACGGTGGCGAAGTCGGCGAACACGGCGGTCTGGCCGCCGACGAGGACGTGCACCCCGGTGCCCCTGGTCGCGTTCGGGATCAGGCTCGAGCGCAGGGTGCCGAGCAGGGTCGAGGTCGAGGCGGCCTGCGGCGAGCCGGTCGGGTAGACGTCGGCGAGCGCGACCCCCGGCCGGCCGTCGCGGCCGGCGACGAAGCTCGGGGCGGTGATCGCGGCGACCCCCGGAGTCTGGCCGGCGTCGCGCACGACGCGGCTGAAGACCGTGCGCCCAGCGGCTGAATCGACGCTGGCGACCAGCAGCAGCGGGCCGTTGTAACCGGGGCCGAAGCCCTTCGCGAGGAGATGGTAGGCCTGGTAGGTGGTGGTGTTGTCGGGGTCGCCGCTGGCGTCGGTTGAGCCGAGCCGCATCGATAGGAACGGGGTCGCGAGGGCCACCATCACGGCTGTCGCGATCACCGCGAACAGCGCCGGTCGCCGGGTCAGCTGCGCGCTCCAGCGCCGCCACGCGGGCGACTCGTCGCTGGCTGGAAAGCGGCGCTCGGCGATCGCGCGGCGGTCGCCGCGGCGCAGGACGCGCTCGCCGGACAGCCGCAGCAGCGCCGGCAGCAGGGTCAGCGCCGCGAGCACCGTGAACGCGACGGTGATCGCGGCGGCGATCGCGACGCCGTACAGGAAGCTGACCCCCAGCAGCATCATTCCCAGCATCGCGACGCAGACGATCACGCCGGCGAACAGCACGGCCCGGCCGGAGGTGTCGAGCGCCTGCACCACCGCCTCCTCGCTGCCGGCGCCGCGGAGCCGCGCCTGCCGGTAGCGGGTGACGATGAACAGCGCGTAGTCGACGCCGACCCCGAGCCCGATCAGCAGCGCCAGCTCGCTCGAGAACGACGCCATGTTGATCACGTTCGACAGCAGCCCGTCGAGCGCGTTGGCGGTGCCGAGCGAGACGGCCGCGGTCAGCAGCGGCAGCATCATCGCCGGGAACGTGCCGAACACGGCCAGCAGCACGGCGCCGGCGGCGACGAAGCCGACTGGGATCGCGGTCGACGAGCCGGACGGGTCGCCGACCTCGGCGACCTGGCCGCCGGCGGCGAAGCTGACGCCGTGGCCGGACGCGGAGGTGACGATCGAATCGAACTTGACCGACTCGGCGTTGGACAGCGCCGCGGCGCTCTCGTCGAAGTCGATCGTCGCGAATGCGACCCGCTTCGAGGGGGCGATCTGGCCGGCGCCGCGGGCGCTGTACGGGGACGTGATCGCGCTGACGTGGGGCAGCCGCGCGACCCGCCGGATCAGCGTCTCGGTGCGGGCGCGGACCGCGGGGTCGGTGACGCTCCCGTGGCCGATCGCGACGACCAGCTGATCGACGTCGCCCGAGTGCGCGGGCGCGGCCCGCTGCAGCAGGCGCGTCGCCTGGGCGCTGTCGGTGTTCGGGAGCGTGAAGTTGTCGGCGTAGCCGCTGCCGACGCCTCGCGCAGCCGCGGTGCAGGCGACTACCGCGATCAGCCAGGTGGCGATAACGACCAGCCGGTGGCGGAAGCACCACCTGGCGAGGGTTCGCATGTGTGCGCTGATTGTGTCCGCGCGGGGGGCCGAGCATCTTTAGGTGATTGCGAAGATTCGACGGACTTTTCGTGGCCCCCTACGATCCGCGCGTGGCAGCCGTCAGCGCCGGGATCCTCCTGTACCGCCGCCGCGAGGCCGGGATCGAGGTGCTGCTCGTCCATCCCGGCGGGCCCCTGTGGGCGAGACGCGACGACGGCGCCTGGTCGATCCCCAAGGGCGAGTGCGAGCCCGGGGAGGACGCGCGCGCGACGGCCCGCCGTGAGTTCGCCGAGGAGCTCGGCAGCGAGCCGCCGTCGGGGCCGGAGCTCGAGCTGGGGGAGGTGCGGCTGCGGTCGCGCAAGCGGGTCCTGGCGTGGGCGCTCGAGGGCGATCTCGATCCGGCCTCGGTGGTCAGCAACACCTTCTCGATCGAGTGGCCGCCGCGGTCGGGCCGGCGGATCGAGGTCCCGGAGGTCGACCGGGCCGAGTGGTTCGGGTTCGAGCAGGCGCGGGTCAAGCTGAACCCGGCGCAGGCGGCGCTCGTCGACCGGCTCGACGAGTTGCTCGACGGCGGCGCCTAGTCCCGGAATCCCCACCGATCCGGTACGCTTGAGCGATCAAGGGCTCGATCACAGCCACGCTGTTCAACGATCCGGCGTGTCCTTGGGCGTATTCGGAGAATCCGGCGCTGCGAGTGATCGAGTGGCGCTACGGCGAGCAGCTGCAGTGGCGGCTGGTGCTGATCGGACTCAGCGAGAACACCTCGCGGTACGAGTCTCACGGCTACACGCCGTTGCGGATGGTGCAGGGCCACCTGAGCTTTCGGAAGCGCTACGGGATGCCATTCGCCGCCGCTCCGAAGCCGCGGTTGAGCGCCTCCTCGCGCGCGTGCCGGGCGGTGGTCGCTGCCCGGGAGCTGTCGCCTGGCAGCGAGTGGGGCGTTTTCCGGGCTCTGCAGCTCGCCAACTTCACGACCCCGCTGCTGTTCGACGAGGACGACCAGCTGCGCGAGGTCCTGAGCACGCTCCCGGGGGTCGACGCCGACCGGATCGTGGCGGCGCTCGACAGCCCCGAGGTGGTGGCGAGCTATGAAGCCGACAAGGCGCGCGCGCGGTCCGCGGCCGGCTCGCCGACCGAGCTGCAGGGGAAGGCCGCCAACAGCGACGGGAAGGTTCGCTACACCGCCCCGTCGGTGACCTTCGAGACCGCGGACGGGCGCAAGCTCGAGGCGGGCGGCTTCCAACCGGTCGAGGCCTACGACGTGCTGGTCGCCAACCTCGATCCGACGCTGGAGCGCAAGGCGCCGCCGGCCGACCCCGGTGAGCTGCTCGACCGCTTCGAGTTCGGGCTGACGACGCAGGAGGTCGCGGCACTGCTGACCGATGGCAACGACCGGCCCGACCGTGCCGCCGCCGAGGCGGCGATGATCGAGCTGGTCGCCGACGGGCGCGCCGAGCGCCACCCGCTCGGCGACGACGCGCTGTGGACGCTGCCGGGTGGCTGGCGTCCGGCCCAGGTGGGCGCGGTCGCGGCCATCGGCGCCGCCGGCTGACACCCGCCGGAGGCCGGTCGGGCGACGCACGGGATCGGTTTATGCGACGATTCCGCCCGCCTCGTGGGACCGGGAGCGTAGGGAATCGTGCGCGAGCCGGTTGAGGTATAGCGCCCCGAACGGGAGGGGCGAACTCAACAAAAGGGGGACCGGAATGAGTTCACGGCTCACACCGTGGATGTTTGTCATCGCCATCTGTGGCGTGCTGGCGATGCTTGCTGTGCGGCCGACCGGGGCGTTGGCCTCGGCGGACGTGAACTGGGGGACCGGCGTGGAGGCGGGGCTGCCCGCCGGTGGGGCGTCGGCTTCGCGGTTCAACCTCGATGTCGTGTCATGTTCCTCGGCGAACGCCTGTGGCGCCGTCGGCGACTACGTAGACAGCTCCGGCAACTTCCAGGGCGTGCTTTTGAGCGAGAGTTCGGGCGTGTGGTCGAGTGGGGTGGAGGCGGTCCTGCCTGCCGGTGCGGCGTCGACGAACCAGAGCGTCTCTCTCAACTCGGTGTCGTGTCCCTCCGCGGGTAACTGCACCGCGGTCGGCGACTACATCGACAGCTCCGGCAACTTCCAGGGCGTGCTTTTGAGCGAGAGTTCGGGCGTGTGGTCGAGTGGGGTGGAGGCGGTCCTGCCCGCCGGTGCGGCGTCGACGAACCAGAGCGTCTCTCTCAACTCGGTGTCGTGTTCCTCGGCTGGTAACTGCACCGCGGTCGGCTCCTACACGGACAGCTCTGGCAATACCGAGGGTGTGCTGTTGAGCGAGAGTTCGGGCGTGTGGTCGAGTGGTGTGGAGGCGGTCCTGCCTGCCGGTGCGGTCTCGACGAACCAGGGCGTCTTTCTCAACTCGGTGTCGTGTCCGTCGGCGGGAGACTGCACCGCGGTCGGCGACTACGTCGACAGCTCTGGCAATGCCGAGGGTCTGCTGTTGACTGAGAGTTCGGGCGTGTGGTCGAGCGGGGTGGAGGCGGTCCTGCCTGCCGGTGCGGTCTCGACGAACCAGAGCGTCTCCCTCGACTCGGTGTCGTGTCCGTCGGCTGGTAACTGCACCGCGATCGGCGGCTACATCGACAGCTCTGTCAGCCTCCAGGGTGTGCTGTTGAGCGAGAGTTCGGGCGTGTGGTCGAGTGGGGTGGAGGCGGTCCTGCCTGCCGGTGCGATCTCGACCCACCAGAGCGTCTCCCTCGACTCGGTGTCGTGTCCGTCGGCTGGTAACTGCGCCGCGGTCGGCGACTACGTCGACAGCTCCGGCAGATTCCGCGGTCTGGCGTTGAGTGAGAGCGCTGGCGTGTGGGCGACTGGGGTGGAGGCGGTCCTGCCCGCCAACGCATCGGTCGCGAATCCGCTCGGCATCCTCGATTCGGTGTCGTGCGCGTCGGCGGGCAACTGCAGCGCGGTCGGGGAGTACGCGGACAGCTCCGGTAGCGCCCAGGGTCTGCTGTTGACGGAGAGCTCGGGCACATGGGCGACCGGGGTGGAGGCGGGTCTACCCGCCGGCGCGCCCTCGACGAGCCAGAACGCCTCCCTCCAGTCGGTGTCTTGCGCATCGGTCGGTGACTGCGCCGCCATCGGCACCTATGTCGACAGCTCTGGCGAAACGCAGGACCTGCTGCTGAGCGCCGTGGCGGCAAACCCGACGCTGTCGGTCAGCGCTCCGGGGACCGCGACGGCGGGCAGCCCGATCGCTGCCTCCGCGATCTCCGCCGCACTGGCGGGAGGCTTGACTCCGACCGGAACGGTCAGCTTCACGGTGTTCGGTCCGCAGTCAGCACCGCCGGCGTCGTGCACGTCGGGCGGGACGACGGTCGGATCAGCGAGCGTGCCGGGCGACGGCAACTATGACGCGCCGGCGGGGTTCACCCCGGCGAGTCCCGGTGACTACTGGTGGTATGCCAGTTACGGTGGCGACGCGTCCGATAGCCCGGCCGCTTCGGCCTGTGGCGCGTCAATGGCCGAGACCGTCGTGCCTGCCCCGCCGGTCGTGAGCCCCAGTCCGCCGGTCGTGCCGCCTAAGCAGAAGCCGCCGGCGCCGGTGCTGTCGGGCGTCAAGCTCGGGGCAAAGCGGTTTGCGGCCAGGCAGGGCACGACGCTCAAGCTGAAGGTCTCTGAGGCAGCCAGGGTCCAGGTTCGGATCACCCAGAGCGTCAAGGGCCACAGGGTCAAGGGGGCGTGCAAGACCAGCGCCAAGCAGGGCAAGACCTGCACGACCACGGTCACCAGGCGCAGCATCAGCTTCTCGGCGAAGGCCAACAAGGCCAGCTCGTTCAAGCTCAAGCTGCAGGGGCTGGCGAGGGGCGACTACACGGCCACGGTCACCGCCCAGAACGCCAACGGGAAGTCACGGGCGATCACGCTGAAGTTCGCGATCACGCACGCGTAGTCCTGATGCTCAGGCTCAGCGGCTACCGCTCGAGCACGAGCGGTAGCCGCTCGAGGCTGTAGATCCCCGA
>Ga0123355_10009009_pt1 | contig 15126 bp, 12 predicted proteins | sample TergutEmb28metaG_3_FD_89872 | JGI IMG/M metagenome (GOLD analysis project Ga0123355, IMG submission 89872) | Embiratermes neotenicus P1 segment gut microbial communities from Petit-Saut dam, French Guiana - Emb289 P1 | ecosystem: Host-associated > Arthropoda: Insects > Digestive system > Gut ...
CCGTAACCGAGAAGCCTATCTTCGCAAAATGTGCCTTGATGGGTATGTAGTGCGTGTTGATTTTTCTGATGTCAGAGAAATGGTTCGAGTGCTTCGTAACGCAACCAACAATCTCAACCAAGTGGCAAAAAGAGCCAATGAAACACGGAGCATATATGGGTCAGACATTAAAGACCTACAAGACAATTATGAAAAAGTATGGCTGGCAACAGAAAGCATTTTGAAAAAAGTTGCCAACTTATCAGGGTAATTGTTTGCAAAGTAGTTATCCCCGGAAATCCCTAAATGCCTTTTCAAAAGACTGGCAAGCAGTGTATGTGGTCGGCCAAATGGCCGAATCCACATACTTGACCTACTATAATGCTACGCATTTTACTCGGTCAGCTTGTTGAGGAAGTGTCCTCAAACTCCTCTCAAAAGCCCCTGCGGAGTTTTGTTAATCCGTCGCTTCGCTCCGTATGCTGTGCGCCTTTGGCGCAGTAAAACCATCGCTATTATGGCACCGAAAATAAAAAGGAGGTCTATTTATATCGCTTGATTCTAAGGGCTTAGACCAAGCAGAACAAAGAAATATTGTGAAGCTACCTGAATCCATCGAGACTAGAATCTTGAAAGGTCGAACACAAAAAATCGGAAATATTGTTTTCACTGTGAAAAGCGTTTTCACAAGCCAAAGAGATTTGGATGATGCAATGAGAGCTATCGTAATTAGAAAAATAGAAGCAGATCGTCTATCTGATATAAGGCAAAATCAATCTGCAAGCTAATCTAAAATCAGAAAAAAGCAAGGCTGACAGAATTGAAATTCCACTATTGATACAACAAGCCGCCCTTGTAAAATCTAACATTTTATGCTACAATTATCAACAATCTAACAAGAGCGGCTTGTTGTTTCTTCTCATATTGAAAAGGAGGATAACATGAGGAAACACGAGCTGTACAATGTGGGGATTTATTGCCGACTATCAAGAGACGATATTGGTAACGGCGATAGCTCCAGTATAACCACACAAAAAGAAATGCTTAGTAAATATGTGCGTGATAATGGCTGGACAATTGTTGACGACTATGTGGACGACGGTTACAGCGGTACGAACTTCAACAGACCTGAATTTCAGCGTATGATTGAGGATATTGAAACTGGAAAAATAAATATGGTCGTAGTTAAGGATTTATCGCGATTAGGTCGTAACTATATTCAAACCGGTCAGTATACGGATATTTTCTTCCCTGACCGTGGTGTTAGATTTATAGCCTTGAATGATGGTATAGATTCCATAAATTCAGACAACGACATCGCTCCATTTCGTAATATCCTAAATCAGATGTATTCAACTGACATCTCGAAAAAAGTTAGGTCTGCACTCAGGGCAAAGAAGCAACAAGGTCTATTCCTTGGCAACTTCGCACCCTATGGATTTCAAAAAGATCCGCTGAACAAGAATAAGCTTATTGTTGAAGAAAGTGGTGCAATAGTTGTCAGGCGGATGTATGAATTGTGTGCCGCTGGGCATGGAACGCCGTACATTGCAAAAACCTTAAACCGTGAGGGTATTCCAAGTCCGCGCCATCATCGCGGCAACCTTGACCCCAAGTATACACCCAAGAAGCAACATGAATGGGTACCGGAGTCAATCCACCTTATTCTCAGGAGTCGTTTATACAAGGGTGATATGGTTCAAGGCACACATAATTGTTCACGGTTTAAACGCACACCGACTAAGCGGAATCCACCGGAAGAGTGGATAATCACACCAAATATGCACGAAGCAATTATCAATGACGAGCTTTGGTATTACGTTCAAAAATGCCTTGATACCCGAAAAAGAGTTCAAAGCAGTGGCGAGCCGCAGCTATTCAGCGGATTCATCAAATGTGCAGATTGCGGATATGCCTTGGGCTATGCAAACAGGAATGGCACAGAATATTATTCTTGTGGTCTTTATAGGCGAAAAGGCAGAGAATGTTGCACTCAACACTACATCAATAAAAACATGTTAGTTGAAATAGTGTTGGATGATATTCGCAAACACGCAAAACTGGCTCTCGAAGATGCTGACAGACTAGCCAAGAAGCTTGCAGCTCAAAGTGGCAATTCAGAAGAGAAGGAGCTACAGGCTCTATCGGATGAATTAAATAGAATTGAGTCTCGCCATACTGAACTCGACCGAATAGTTGAGCAGCTCTATGAGGACAAGGTTGCCGAAAGGCTTACCGAGGGACGATTCCAAAAGTTAGTGGCAAGGTATGAGTCTGAGCAATCCATGATTGAGAAAAAGGTTGAGGTATTAAGTGCCGAAATCGAACGTCTGAGCGCAAACAAAAAAGACACATCAGCTTGGGTGGAACTTATCAAGAGATATGCCGATATTCAAGAACTTGACCGAATCGTGCTTGGAGAACTTCTTGAAAAAGTCACAGTTGGCGAAGCTAAAATCATTGATGGTGTGAAACATGTAGAAGTAACGATTTATTACAGATTTGTTGGTGCGGTGAGCCTCTAATTGAGGCTTCCGCACGATATGATATAGATGTTCGTCTCTAACGATGGATACTTCGGGGAGTACTGGGACTTTGAGACGAACACCTATTATCTTAGAGCAAGACATTTCTCACCAAGAACAGGTAGATTCACTCAGCCCGATCCGTATTGGACAATTCACAATATGCAGTTTGGCAGCAGCAGCGTGATACGTAATGGTCGTCCAGTGCCCAATAGGTATGCAATAATGCAAGCCGGAAACCTTTTCGTTTTCGCTATTAACAATCCGATTCGCTGGATTGACCCTAGTGGGCTTAGAATTGAGTTACCCAGCGATACAACGCAAGAACAGAGAGATGCATACAACAGGGCGATAACATACTTAAATCGATCCGAGGTGTTTAGGGGGCTTTGGCAGACATTAGAAGATGCCACAGAAGTATTTACTATTGCATTTACATACAATCATTTCATGCGATTTGATCACGAAACAAGAACAATATTTTGGGATACAACAAGTGGGCTTATAATGCTTGACGGAGCAGCTATTCAAAGTGCTGCTCTTGGACTGGCTCATGAAATGGGACATGCAGCACAGTATTTAGAAGGACATGCCTTTTTTGATGATATGACACAAGATAATCGTGCATTATTAGAGGCAGAAAATTTAAGGAGATTTGAAAGCCCCATTGCAAGGCAACTTGGCGAGCCTACACGTGCACGTTATTTTGATGACGCTGGAGTCCATAGAATGAATAACTCCACTCACCATAGAATTATTTATACTCCAAATTGGAACTCGAGAAGTCCTTTTGCGGGAAACTCTAGGATACCTATGACCATAGATATTAATTGGAGACGGTAGCGCATATGGCACATAATATAGCAGGTTCTGCTTAGGAGGAAAATGTGAATATTAAAAAAATCACAGTTCTTAGTTTTACTATATTGTTTCTGCTTGTAAGCACTATTTTAGTCGGTTGTGAGAGGTGCAGTATGAACGAGAAAGAAGCTTCGCTTAGCTTTTCTGAATTCATTGAATCCGGAGATTTCAACGATATAAACTTAACAATTTATTACATGAACTTTGCTCTCACTCGTACACGTGTGAGGTTATACCAACTGATAGGTGGTTGGTATGATAACTCGGGTCAATTAATAGCGGGGTGGTACACGCACAGGATTGTTGTTGCCGGTGAAGATTTGGCAGAACAGCGTGATTTGATTAGCCGAACAGTCAATGCAGAAGTAATGCCAATAGAAAACGAAACATTTGTAGACGCTCGATTGTATTACGTGTTCGAACACGCAAAATATGGAGAATTGTTCAGCTTTTTGGCTTTTGGAGGGGGCGACACCATGTTTGTCAACGGAGTTGAGGTTGAACACAACGGTGTTTTTTATGAGATGGTGCTGCCATTTTTACCCGAAGATGCCGTTGAAACAATCGAGAGATATTTGAACGCTATGAGATTGAGGACTCAATAGCAATGCTTAGAAGTATCGGATACTGGTCAATCGGCAAAAGCAATAATGGAATTTACTTTCAAAGGCGAACAGGGCAAGATGGTGTAGTAGGCTTCATATATTCACTTGACGGAAACGTTCCGAGACATGTTCGGTTGCATATTGGCAGGCTTGAGCCGTTGACACAAAATGGATGGTTTCATTTTGAGCTTTCACTTACACCAGAGCAGTGTATAGAGGAGGCAGAGGCAGCACTGTATGAAAACTTTGGACTATTTACACTGGTTAAGAATTATCTCGCTCAGATAGAGTATAGGCGCATTATAATAGTGGGGTTACTTGATGATATGTATGTGTCGAATTCCGGACGCGTTTCGATTGACAATGTTGAGGTGGTTGCTGCAATTGAAGCTCTGAGAAGCAATTCATTCAGCTCAATTGCAAGAGATGGGCATACGATAAGATTTCTTCGTTCAACACGAGGGCGCGATTTTGGCAATGGCATCGTATATTCCATCGACGGAAATAAGCCGGAATTACAGTTTCTGACTAAGTTAGAACCCCTGCCTGTAAAAAGTTACTCGACATAACTCCATCACACACAAGGACTATCGACGAGTGGTCGGATGTGATTAAAAATTCGCAGAGTGATTTACCTGACGATTGCCAACCCAGAACAATTTGGTAAGTTTGTAATTCCACCCCTACAAAAAATTACTTCACATTTTAATATAACTATTATATAATGTCCGGGACTAAATCTTAAACATGGGGGTGGGCATGATTTCTGATAATAAACCTATTTTTAAGCGCGTACTGCTAAAGGTTAGTGGCGAAGCGCTTGCCGGCGAAAAAAAGACCGGGCTTGATTTCGATGTTATAAGGAACGTTTGCAAGGCCATAAAAACCTGCGTTGACCTTGGCGTTGAGGTAGGCATTGTAGTCGGGGGCGGTAACTTCTGGCGCGGTGTCAAAGATGGCGAAGGCAAAATCGAACGCACGCGCTCAGATCACATGGGCATGTTGGCAACTGTTATGAACAGCCTGGCGCTTGCGGATATGCTCGAACAGCTGGATGTACCTGTCAGAGTCCAAACTGCCTTGGCGGTCTCTGCCATTGCCGAGCCATATATTAGACTCAGAGCGGACAGACACCTCAGCTTGGGGCGTGTGGTCATATTTGGCATGGGAACCGGACACCCCTACTTTTCTACCGATACTGCCGCAGTACTCAGAGCCGCCGAAATAGGCGCCGATGTTATTTTGCTGGCAAAAAACATTGATGGAGTATATACCGCAGACCCCAGACTAGATCCAACTGCAAAGAAGATAGATTCCATATCATATCAGGACATGCTCGAACAGCGTCTGGCTGTAATGGACTCTACCGCAACATCCCTCTCAATGGAAAATGATATCCCCGTTTTATTATTTGCACTGGAAGACCCACAAAACATCGTGCGTGTCGTGATGGGCGAAAAAATCGGCTCACGCGTTGGATAGCCAAATGTTAACACATCGCACAATGCATTAGAAAGGAAGAATTACTTATGTATGATGAATATGAAAGCAAAATGAAAAAAACCGTAGAGGTTTTGGAAAACAGTTTCGCAACGATAAGGGCAGGAAGAGCCAATCCTTCTGTTTTAGACCAACTAAAAGTCGATTATTATGGAACACCAACCCCGATAAATCAAATCGCAACTGTTTCAAACCCCGACCCCAGAACCCTGATGATTCAGCCTTGGGACGCATCAAGCCTCGGCCCGATAGAAAAAGCGATTATTGCTTCTGATCTCGGAATCAATCCGGCAAATGACGGGCGTTTTCTCCGCCTTGTTTTTCCGCAACCTTCAGAAGAGCGCCGCAAGGAGCTTATAAAGCAAGTCAGTAAATATGCCGAGGAGGCAAAAATCGCAATTCGTAATATTCGTCGCGTTACGGTCGAGAAATACAAGGCGCAAAAAAAGACCGGTGAAATCACCGAGGACGATTTGGCCGACACTGAAAAAGACCTTCAAAAACTCACTGACAATTACATCAAGGAAGTTGAAAAGGTCGCGCAAAGAAAAGAGTCGGAAATCAAGGAAATATAGATTGGCAACATGTAGGGAATAATCGCTGCCAGTTTGGGCTGGGTGGGTTTTTATAGTTACTCAATCAGCAATCTGTATAGTTTGGAATAATTAATGCTAAACTTTTTCAAAAAAAATAAACAGGCGTGGGAGCCGGATAGGCTCCCACGGCATATTGCGATTATTATGGATGGCAATGGTCGCTGGGCCGCAAAACGCGCACTACCCCGCACCGCCGGTCATGCCGCAGGTGCAGAGACTTTCCGGCGTGTGGCTACATACTGCAAAGATATCGGCATTGAATATCTGACGGTTTATGCATTTTCGACCGAGAATTGGAAGCGGCCGCAAAGCGAGGTCGGCTCAATCATGCAGTTGCTTGAAAAGTATTTGATTGAGGCTCTTGAAAAAATGGAGCGTGACAAAGTCAAAATGAAGTTTTTGGGCGATGTGTCTGTCCTTTCCCCCAAGCTTCGGGCACTTATTTCTGAAACCGAGTCGCTTTCAGAAAAGTTTGACGGTGTCCAAGTAAACATATGCCTCAATTATGGCGGCCGCGATGAGATTCTGCGTGCGGCTACTCATTATGCTTTAGACTATAAAGATGGTACCGCTCCACAAAAACTTGACGAAGAAACATTTTCAAAATATATGTATTCTTCAGGTCTGCCTGATCCTGATTTGATTATTAGGCCAAGCGGAGAAATGAGGAGTTCTAATTTTCTTCTGTGGCAATCCGCATATTCCGAATTTTATTTTACTGATGTTTTATGGCCCGATTTCAGCGCAACTGAGCTTGACCGAGCAATCATTGCATATCAAACCAGGGAAAGACGTTACGGAGGGATTAAGAAGTGAAAACACGGATCATTGCAGCTGCGACTTTTGTTCCGATAATCTTCATTGTATTGTTCTTTCTGCCAGCATATGTGCTTGCAGGCGTTGTTTCGCTTATTTGTGCAATTTCGGCTTATGAACTGCTGCACGCAATTGGCGGCAAGCAAAATGAACGTGTGCGCATATACGCCATATTCTCTGCTGTTTTAATCCCTATCGGTGCTTATTTTAACCTGACCGAGGTCGTCTTCCCGGCGGTATTTCTCATTTTGATGTGCCTTTTATTCTATGAGGCCATTATCGGGTTTAAGACCATCAGAAAAATAACTTTTTCCCAGATTCTCACAACGCTTTTTGCAGGCGCCTTGATTCCTCTAATGTTATCCAGTCTGGTTAACATCAAACAAATGCCTGAGGGACACTTGCTTGTGCTTATTCCGATTATTTCAGCTTTTCTTACTGATGCTGGGGCATATTTTACCGGCTTAGCAATCGGAAAGAAAAAGGCACTTCCACTTGTCAGCCCTAAGAAAACAGTTGAAGGCTGCTTCGGAGGGCTCTTTATCGGTACCCTGTCGGTTTTGATTTTTGGCGTTGTAATCGTATTTACCACATTTAACTTGGTTATCTTTTGGGCATTGCTGCTATACGGTATCGTTGGCGCAGTGCTTTCGCAATTGGGCGATCTGGCATTTTCACTCATAAAACGTGAATTTGAAATTAAGGATTATGGGCGGCTTATTCCCGGCCACGGCGGTATGCTTGACCGATTTGACAGCATGATATTTGCCGCACCTGCCATTTATTTGCTCATGTCGTTTTTCCCTGCAATCATTGCAAGGTAATGGCATTTTTGGGGGATGGAAATGAAGCATGTAAAGCAGGAATTTAATAAAGATTCGTCCGACTGTATTGCCTTGCTGGGGTCAACCGGGTCTATAGGAACCCAAACCCTTGATGTCGCGAGGCGACTCGGTCTGCGCGTCTGTTCACTGAGTGCAAATGCAAACATAAAAAAACTTGAAGAGCAAACTCGTGAATTTAGACCCGCAATAGTCTCTGTTTTTTCACAAGAGGCAGCCCGAGACTTCAAGGTTCGAGTCGGCGACCTTGATGTTCAGGTTGTTTCTGGTATGGATGGACTGATCGAAGCGGCTTGTGCCGATGATGCACATACTGTCGTTACCGCTGTCGTAGGAACAATTGGGCTCTTGCCCACCCTTGCTGCTATTGCTCTTGGCAAAAGGATTGCACTGGCAAACAAGGAAACTCTGGTATGTGCCGGTGAATATGTGATGAACAGTGCAAAAGAACATGGTTGTGAAATCATCCCGGTCGATTCGGAGCATTCTGCCTTGTTTCAATGTCTGTGCGGTGAGAATCCGAAGGACATCAAAAATCTAATCCTGACCGCCTCCGGCGGCCCTTTTCGTGGTATGACCCACAATGCGCTGATCAATGCAACCCCTGAAATGGCGCTCAGACATCCAAATTGGAGCATGGGCAAGAAAATATCAATCGACAGCGCAACACTTATGAACAAAGGTCTTGAGGTCATCGAAGCCGTCCATTTATTCGCTATCAACCCCGACAGGATAAAAGTTGTCATTCATCCCGAAAGCATCATCCACTCAATGATTGAGTACACAGACAACTCGGTGATTGCGCAAATGTCAGAACCTGATATGAGACTGCCGATACAGTATGCCATCACATATCCGCAGCGATGCTCATCACAAATATCGGAACTTGATTTTTCAAAATACTCATCTCTGACATTCGAGTCGCCCGACTTTGAAACATTTCCCTGTCTCAGGCTCGCATTGCAAACTGCCGGAATCAGCGGCACCGCCTGCGCAGTACTTAATGGAGCAAATGAAGCCGCCGTGGATTTGTTCCTGCAAGGCAAATTAGGGTTTTATGGAATATTCGAATCAGTACAAGCTGCACTGTCGCATATAGGCAATGTAGTGAACCCATCTATTGATGATATTATTGAAGCAGACAGAGCCGCAAAGGACTTTGTATATATGCAAAAAAATTGATAGTCTGTTGACAATTAGGAAACATTCTTCCTATATAATTTTGCCTCGTAAATATTTTGGCAGTGTAGCGGAATTTCCGCAAAAAGACGAGCATGTTCGGCTCAATCTGCACTGCCCGGGCAGCGAAAGGAATACTCAGCATGAGCATGTATACTATTGTGGGAATACTCGCATTTGGTTTATTAATAGCCATTCACGAACTCGGACACTTCCTCTCCGCAAAGCTTATGGGCGTGCGGGTCAATGAGTTTGCAATCGGCATGGGCCCCAAATTATTAAAAAAGCAGGGCAAGGAAACCCTGTATACACTACGCGCCCTTCCGTTTGGAGGGTTTTGTGCGATGGACGGTCAGGACGAAACCTTAGATGACCCCAGAGCTTTTACCTCCCAGAAGCGTTGGCGTCGGGTCGTGATATTGCTCTCCGGCAGTCTCTTCAATTTTATTGCTGCATTTATCATTGTCGCCGTGCTGAATGCCGGTGCTACCGGATTTATTGGCACAACAATAACAGCGCTTCATGATGATTTTCCTAATCAGGGCGAAAATGGCTTGATGGCAGGTGACAGAATCGTTTCGATAAACGGCGAAAGGCTGCATTATCTACAGGATTTTATAATGTTCATGCAGTTGGCCAGAAGCGATGAAGTTGACTTGGTCATTTCAAGAAACGGCGAGCATATAACGCTCAGCAGATTTCCGCTTCAGCAGCGAGAATTTATAGAAAATGGTGTGACTGTCGTCAGATACGGCATCACTTTCAATGTCATCGAGGCCACATTTTTTGAGCAGCTAAGATACTCAGGGTATCAAACTTTCAATTTCATAAGAATGATTCGCGTCAGTCTTGCTCAGCTTTTCAGCGGTCAGGCCGGTGTTGATGATATGTCCAGTGCGATTGGGATTGTAGACACCATGAGCACCATTGCTCAGCAAGCCCCAACTATAGGTGCTGCCATAGGAAGCATTGCGTTTCTGACCGCATTTATTGGGGTCAATCTTGCAGTTTTTAATTTACTACCCATACCCGCGCTCGACGGTGGTAGGATATTGTTTATTGTGATTTCATTTTTGATTGAGAAAATAGCCAGAAGAAAGCTTGATCCAAAATACGAGGGATATATCCACACCGGGGCTATGATTTTGCTTTTAGGCTTCACGGCTTATATCATGTTCAATGATGTTTTAAGGTTAGTATTGAGAGTAGAGAATGGCTAAGATGCAGGATGGGGAGTTCGACTCCCGACAGCTTATGCTCAATTCCAAACGCCTTTATTTGTGCTTTGTAATTTGTAATTTGTTATCCGGGGGTAAGTAAGATGCGCAACGAAATCATTGTCGGCGGTATCAAGGTCGGCGGTAATGCGCCAATCACGATACAGTCTATGACAAATACAAAAACCGATGATATCACTCAAACATCAGCGCAAATAAATCGCCTGGCTGCATTGGGATGCGACATTGTTCGTGTCGCCGTTCCGGATATTGCTTCGGCAAATGCCATTGGTGAAATAAAAAAACTCATTAATATCCCGCTTGTTGCTGATATACACTTTGACCACAAGCTTGCGATACGTTCGGCTGAAGCCGGAGCTGATAAGATAAGGATAAACCCCGGCAATATAGGTGGGGTCGAAAACGTCAAAGCGGTGGCGAAAATATGCAAAAACAAGAGGATTCCTATACGTATTGGTGTAAACGGCGGGAGCATCTCTGATGATATTTTAAAGCAACATGGTGGCGTGACCGCAGAGGCTATGTATCAAAGCGCCATGGGACATATCGCCCTGCTCAACAAATTTGATTTTGATGATATTTGCGTTTCTGCAAAAGCCTCATCCGTACCGCTGACCGTAGCGTCCTACAAGTTGCTTTTCGAGCGCACAAACTATCCACTACACATAGGTGTCACTGAGGCAGGAACAGAATATGCCGGTATCATCAAATCAGCCGTCGGTATTGGGGCATTGCTTCTTGATGGAGTCGGAAATACGATTCGCGTATCACTGACCGCACAACCTGAACACGAGATTAAGGCCGCTATCGAAATTCTGAAGTCACTGGGGCTTCGCAGTGGATATGAGTTTATATCCTGCCCTACATGTGGCAGGTGTAAAATTGACCTTATTCCAATAGCGAAGGAAGTCGAGTGTCGGCTTGACGATATGTCGGATATGAATATTTCGGTTGCCGTTATGGGTTGCATCGTGAATGGACCGGGAGAAGCTTCACGGGCTGATTATGGGATTGCCGGTGGTTTGGGTGAAGGGATTTTGTTCAAAAAAGGAAATGTTATAGGAAAAGTGCCTATGGCTGATCTTGTTGATGGGCTCTTTGCGTTAATAGAGCAAGATATAAATTAAGCTGGCATTCCCCGTTATTGTGCGCGCCCAAAACACTCAGATTGAGCGTCGAAAGGATTCCCTTGCTTTCTGCGCACATCCCCTTGTTATTATCAATTGACATCATACTTGCTTTTGAAAGTGAGGAAAAGACAACTTGAGCGCAAAAGATACCGTATTACTTTATGAAATGTTCCCATTTTGTAGGGATAACATAAGGCTCGGTGCCGACTACAGCGGTGCACGGGTCGTTTCTGCGGTGGTAGATAAATCACGCACATCAATGAGAGTTACAATATCTCTTACAGACCCTGCTCCCCCACTAGAAATCACTGCACTTGAAGAAATTATTTGTCGTGAATACGGGCTCAATTCCGTTTCCATAACGGCAGTCTATTCTCGCTCATCCAATGAATCTACCCGAAAGCCTCATTCAAGCAGCCCATCCTCCCCTGCCGGAGCAAAGCCGGGTGCTGTGATTATGGGCAGACGCATAGGCGATAGCGCAAAATATACCCCCATCGGAGATTTAAGTTTAGACTTGGGAAAAGCTACGATAAAAGGTGAGGTTTGCGATGTATCCGGAAGACATATCGAAAAGCGCAATGCCTGGCTCCTGAGTTTCGATTTGACCGACTACACCGGAACAATACACATTTCAAAATTCATGACCGATGAAAATTCTGCTCAAATCGTAAAAATAATCAAAAAAGGTATGTGGCTGGCTGTCTCCGGCAATATGAACATCAACAGATATGATGCCGACTTGACACTAGAACCGCTCAATATACTTTCTGTAACACATGAGCCAAGGCTTGACAAATCCGATGTAAAACGTGTAGAGCTGCACATGCACACAAAAATGTCTGCACTGGACGCTGTTACCGACACCGCTGAAGTTGTCCGGCGTGCTGCCGAGTGGGGACACCCGGCGATAGCAATAACCGACCATGGTGTTGTCCACTCTTTCCCCGACGCATCATATGCTGCAAACGGTGTGGGTGGCAAGGTTAAGGTCATATATGGCGTCGAGGGATATTTCCACATTGACACCGAGGAGCAAGACCATGAGCCATTAGCTCAGAAGACAAAAAAGCGCCTTAAAGTCCGGCATATAATCCTTTTGGTGAAAAATGAAACAGGGCTGCACAACCTGTATAAGTTAATAACAAAAAGTCATCTTGAAGATTTCTCCGCAAGACCTATCATCAAAAAATCTTTGCTCGATTTGCACCGTGAGGGGATTATCGTTGGCTCTGCTTGCGAAGCCGGCGAGGTATTTGAGGCTGTTTCTTACAAAAAAGATGATAGCGAAATTAAGCGACTTGCAAAATACTACGACTATTTGGAAATCATGCCGCTTTGTAATAATATGTTTATGCTCTATGGCGATAATCCGCGTGCCTCATGCGAAGAAGACCTGCGCAACTTCAACCGCAAAGTAGTTGAAATCGGCAAGGAGCTTGGCATACCTGTTGTTGCAACCGGTGATACGCATTTTCTTGATCCGGAACATGAAATATTTCGTCATATACTCATGACCTCAAAAGGTTTCGATGATGCGGATAAAGATATGCCGTTGTATTTCAAAACTACGGACGAAATGCTTGAAGAGTTTAGTTACCTCGGCGAACAGACCGCTTACGAAGTTGTGGTAAAAAATTCCAATTTAATTGCAGACATGTGTGCAGTCATAAGCCCCTTGCCGCCGAGAAAAAAGCTCTTCCCACCAAAGCTACAAAGAAGCGCCGAGGAGCTTAGCGAACTTGTTTTCGGAAAATTAAAACAGCTATATGGCGAAAACCCACCCGAAATCATAACCAAACGTATTGATACAGAACTGAAAGATATTCTGGATCGCGAGTATGATGTCATTTATATGTCGGCACAGAAACTCGTTGAAGACTCTATGAAACAGGGCTATCTCGTTGGGTCGCGTGGCAGTGTCGGTTCATCTATCGTTGCTTTTCTGGCCGGAATTACCGAGGTCAATGCCCTGCCTGCCCATTATCGGTGTCCTAAGTGCCAAAATTCAGATTTTGAATCGGGTAAAGAATTTGGCTGCGGTGCAGATATGCCCGATATGAAGTGCGCCTCATGCGGCACAATGTATCAAAAGGACGGATTTAATATACCCTTTGAGACCTTTCTCGGTTTTGACGGTGATAAAGTCCCGGACATTGATTTGAATTTTTCTGGAGAATATCAGGCTCAAGCTCATAAATTTACTGTCGATCTATTTGGAGAAGGCAATGTCTACAGAGCCGGAACTATCGGAACAATAGCTGAGAAAACAGCTTATGGTTTTGTCAAAAAGTATTTGGAATCAAAAGGCAGGACTGTCACAAAAGCTGAGGAAAACAGACTCTCACGAGGCTGTGTTGGGGTAAAACGCACCACAGGCCAGCATCCTGGTGGTCTGATTGTCATACCACAAGGGATGGACATCACTGACTTTTGTCCAGCTCAGCATCCATCTGATGACAAGGGCAAGGGCATTGTCACAACTCATTTTGAATACAAGTATATGGAAGATAATTTGATAAAGCTCGACGAGCTGGGGCATGATGATCCGACTATGATAAAGATGCTTGAAGATATGACGGGGATTAATGCAAGAGAAATAAAACTTGATGACCCGGAAACGCTGTCACTTTTCACATCGGCTGAAAGCCTTGACCTTTCCGATGACGATGATATCATCGGTGCAATAGGCTCCATCGGTATACCCGAATTTGGTACAGGCTTTACCCGCCAAATGCTCAAAGATACAAAACCCAAAGATTTTGACACACTTGTTCGCCTGTCTGGATTTTCTCACGGAACTGATGTTTGGCTTGGAAATGCAAAGGACTTAATTCTTTCCGGCAAAGCAACTGTCAATGAAACCATCGGCTGCCGTGATGATATTATGCTCTTTCTCATCTCAAAAGGCATAACTGACAGGTATGCATTCAAGGTTTCAGAAAGCATACGTAAAGGCAATGGTTTGCCTGATGGTGCAGAAGAAGAAATGAGAAAACATAAAATACCGGACTGGTATATCGAATCATGCAATAAAATTGCTTATTTATTTCCGAAAGCGCATGCTGTTGCCTATGTGATTATGGCCTTTCGAATTGCCTGGTTCAAGGTTCATAGACCTCTTGAGTTTTACAGTGCATATTTTTACCGGCGCAGCCAAAAAGATAGTTTCGATGCCGAGTTTATGACAAAGGGCATCGAAATGACGCGCAGGAAGATTAAAGAAATTCGCAACAATCCTGATGCAAAAGCAAAGGAAGAGGAGTTGCTCACCACCCTTGAAGCGTGTTATGAGTTTTATTTACGCGGCTTTGAGTTCACCGGAATAGATCTTTATGAGTCCGATCCTGTAAAATTTCTTATAGTCAACCAAAATTTGCTCCGCCCCCCTTTCGTTGCGATTAGTGGGCTTGGGGAAACTGCTGCTGCTGATCTTGCCGATAATAGAGTGGGGCGGGAATTTATTTCCATAGATGATATTTCTGCTGCGTGTTCTAAGGTGCAAAAGACGCATCTTGACCAACTCAAGGCGCTTGGTGCTTTAGGAAACTTGCCCGATTCAAGCCAGATGTCTTTGTTTTAGATAATAGGCAAGCTGACGAAAAAAAATCACCCCACACCCCAGACTTACAGGGTGTTGCTGATGGTTTTTTGTTTTGCGAAGTGTAGGGCGACGAGACCCGTTCCGAGCAAAACAGAAAATCATTAGTCAGACCCCAGCATCCCAGACTCACAGGGTGTTGCTGATGGTTTTGCTGTCGAGGGAATTCCTGACATTTGACTTTATTCCCCTCCTTGGAGGGGTGGCAGGCGAAGCCTGACGGGGTGGTCTTTGGGGGCGAGATAAAAGAGCAC
>Ga0123355_10009010_pt1 | contig 15125 bp, 13 predicted proteins | sample TergutEmb28metaG_3_FD_89872 | JGI IMG/M metagenome (GOLD analysis project Ga0123355, IMG submission 89872) | Embiratermes neotenicus P1 segment gut microbial communities from Petit-Saut dam, French Guiana - Emb289 P1 | ecosystem: Host-associated > Arthropoda: Insects > Digestive system > Gut ...
GATTTGAAATCTTCAAGCTTTGAAACTGGTAACATTTCGATTTTGTCATTTGCAGGGTGTGTGGCACCAGTTGTTGGTTGGGTAGTATTTTGTTCGTTTTTCATTTTGGAATCATCGCCTTTCTTTGTTGCGGTTATTGGTTTATTTGTTGGTAATGTTTGGTTATTTTCAATTTCTGCTTTCATCTTATATATTCTCGCTTTCTGTTTTTAATTGGTTGCTTGTGGTTACGATCTGAATGAAGTTTAAGCTCGATACGGAGTTGTCGTTCAACTTCTGCACTTCGTTTCAAAATGTCATGTGAGAGATATAGTTCTCTCCTAATGGTTTTGATACTTGCAGATAGTGCATCACGCTCAGTTTTGAGTTTTTCTAAATCCTCTGGAGTCTTTGCAGACCTCATGCGGTTATACACCTTTCCACGCTGTCGCTCTAAGCCACCTATGTCACTTCTACATTCTGATATAAACGTATTTAACTCAACATCAGTATTTATTCTATTACGCACTAACAGGCGTGTTTGTTCCGAATACTTCCTAGCCAAACGAATAGCAGCACGCATTTGTGATGATAATGGTTGCGGTGGATTTTTACGTTTCTCAGGCAAAATACCTAGTCGATAACAATAATGCAGATACAGAGCAAATAATCCTGTCTGTTTTTGTACAGTATCGAAGCTACCTTGTAGACGATATCTCTTTAGTTGCATATATGCTCTTTGGGGAATCGCAGGTGCTTTATTTGCCAGTATTCGCTCTTTAATTGCAGATGGTGTATACTGCTCGCCAAGTGTCTTGAATCTGATATTGTGTTTTGCTCCTGATGGTCGAATGGTGGCGTACTTGCGATTAGGATCGTCATTGACAATGTAACCAAAGTATTTAAGTTTCTGATAAAACTGTTGTAGAGTCATGCTTTGCTTTATAGCATTGTCAATATCTGACCGAACAATGTTGTACATAGTAGGCTCACCACGTTTCTCCGCTTGTTGTAACCAACGACTGCCCGATGATTTAGTGGGGTTTTCAATTACCGATAAACCATACTCACGACATAGTCTGTCTGATTCAGCTCTTAGATTTTTGAAGTACATTGCATAATTGTTATTCAGTTTCTTGCCATTAACAAAAGATACAGAGTTTATAACCAGATGATTATGTAGGCAATTTGTATTGATATGTGTGGTTACTAAAACCTCATATCTATCGCCCCATAATGATTTGGCAAGCTTTACTCCGATTTCGTGGCATTGTTCAGGCGTGACTTCTTTGGGAGCAAAGCTCTGGTACGAATGATATGCTAGATTTCCACCAGTCTTACCGAATCGCTGTTTTGTTGCTGACATCTGCTGATACGCATATTTGTCTATACAGTTGACTCCTGTGACAAGAAACTGCTTTGCGGTTTTATCAGAGTTATCAGCATAACTAAGTACGTTTCGTAAATCCTGCAACTCGCGTTCTGTATACGCATTCGGATTTGCGGTCTTGAGATGGTTTTCTGCATAGTCAACCACTCGTGCTAGATTGTCACGCACCGGCCATATTTTTGTTGTTGCCATTATTCTTCACCGGATTCAATGTGGCTTGAAACTCTAGTAGTACATCTGCAAGTAACTTCGCATAACCGTAATCACCTGATTCTTGAAAATCGCTGTAGATATTTCTTAACAGGTAGATTAGTTCTACATACTCTTTTGTGGGCGCAGATTGCGGCTCATAGCCGCTTGCGAGTTTACGCAGATATTCCGATAGCGGGAGTCCACACTTTTGAGCATAGCGCTGATACTGTGCTTTCTCCTGTGGAGTGGTGCGAATGTTGATATGTGTGTTTCGTGTTCTCATTGGATTTGTCCTTTCAAATTGGGGTTTTAGGGGCAACGCCCCTAACAGGCACGGAGACCGTGCCGCCGAGAGGGATTGTTGAGCCTGTGGCGATACAAACCCTTTGCTCGTTACATAGTAGGAGTGTTGTATGCTCACCTCTTTCAATAAAAATTATATGAACAGAAAAAGACCGCTTTCCTTTCAAAAGCGGTCAGTAGGATTTCTCTGCTATTTGATTTTTAGTGTTATGCGTAGATCAGTTCATCACGGATAATTTCAGTTACACGGTTGCGGATATTATTTGTCCTCTGAACCCACAGCATGGGATCGTCAGCTTTTAGCTTCTCGGTCACACCTTCATGTTCTGCAATCTACTTGGTTATAAATTCCATTTGGTCAGTTGCGGATTCTTCAATCTCTGCGAGATGAGAATATAGCTTGCCAGTTGTGAGTAGATTGACATACAAGAGCCTGCTATGATTCTTAAGATAATTAAGTCGCTCTCGTCCATATCGACCAATTGTATATTGTCCAGAATCTGGTGCTGGTAAAATGTCAGGAAAATAATAATCTCCGACAAGTGTGTATGATATGCCTGTGGCGTCGTCTATGATGTGTTGTTGTAAATTGTTAATTTGAGGTCACACTCCTTTCACTCTCATTTTATATGTATGGAGTCAGGAGCGCAAAGGTGCGGATTCGATTATTTATTATAAGAAAATATTTGCAACTCATATAGAAATATTTGTCCCTCTATATATCAGTACCAAAAACAGGCATTTAGAAACCCTAAAGGCGAAAAGTTTACAAAAAATTTAAAGATTGCCATAATTATTGAACGAATTTCAACACAAGCTTCTTGTAAAACAACATCTGTACCATTACTATTAATTTTACAAAATAGCAATTATTGCAGATGGTGGATTGGATTGTTTCACTCAATAAATACTTACAGTGCGTATAAGGAATATTTTACCCTCTATTAATATAGTACCGAAAATAGCTGTTCGTTAACCCAAAAATAGAAAAATTTACAGAATGTTTTTAGATTTGTATAATTCTATTTCGTTTATATAACTATTGTAGCTGTTTGCCGTGCTATCCTCACGGTTTCCTGAGAACTTACCCTGCTCGGCAGTTTCTCGTTTTCTGTTCTTTGGCAAGCTCCACGTTATTTTGCATCTTTGCCTGCTTCACCGGAACAGTATTCTGCTTGGACGGTCATAATATTTTTGTGGGTTAATATATTTTCTTTACATTTGACTTTGTGCTTGATATAATCTAAACAACAATTACATGCGACAACAATTGTCGAGATAAATATTATACATTCGTTCAAGGGCGTACGTCTATGTACGATAAAAGAAATTTATATTTAAGATAATTATCGTTTAGATGGGAGGCGTTATGGTGCAGAAACACAGGAAAAAAGAGAGATACCCATTAGCTACAGGTTATCTCTCTGAGGGCAATATTCACTTTCGATTCTCAAAATATAGATTTTTAGATGAGCTTACGATATATGAAAAGCTCGGAAAAAGCTTGGTTGATTTTGCGTGGTTCGATTTGAATAGCGTTAATATCATCTTTGACGATATTTGGAAGAAGTGCGTTGCTTTAAAGAAGAACAAAGATGATTATGAGTTTATATCAATGGGATTATGGCTTACTATTGAGAAGTATCTTGGACTTAATAGTTACTTCACAATGTATCTTGTGACATTGATAAATTTCCTGATGGAAGAAATTATAGATGAACGAGTGTTGACATACCGGAGCGAGATTAACAAATTTGCCAAAGAAGGCTTTTTTGTCGAAGAACCCACAGAAGAAATTGTAGATACACAGAAATATCTTTTTATTTCCGTTTTCATAAAGTGCATTGAAGAACGACAGAAAGTTGTCGAACGTACGCTTGATAAAATACTTCTCAGTGCAGATGATGAAAGACAATCAACAATGATTCGGCTGTATCAAATGGAGCATGAAGATAGAAATTTCCGAAAATACTGGCACAGTAGATTTGAAACATTTATTGGGAAAGTAAGCAATAGTTCCGAACAAATAGATCAGTTAACCATGCTTGAAACTATAGATGACATGATGCGTTTTGAGCTTATACAGATGGTTTTACATGATGTCAAATACAAATATTGCCAATGTTGCGGTAAGCTCTTTATACCGGACGGACGTTCCGACAGTCGTTATTGTGATCGGATTATGCCTGAGCAAAAGCATCCGTGTAGTAAAATCGGAGCACATCTTGTGGCTCTTGAGAAAAGAAAAAAAGACCCGGTGCTTTTGTTACATCGTAAAGCGTATGATCGGATGTATAACCGTATTGAGATGGGTTATATGAAACGTTCTGATTTTGATGTTTGGAATGAGGAAGCAAAGAAAAAGCGCGACGATTGTCGCGCCGGAAAGTTGTCACATGAGAAGTTTGTGAGGTGGATTGATGAAACAAGTCGGCAGAGACGGGGAAGAACGAGTCAAAAGTAGTTTGATTGAATATATTCGTTTTAAAGTTGAAATTTGCATTTTTGGTGGGAGGGAATTCAATGAACTATTGTAACAACAATTAATGTATGTTATCATAATTTGGCGATAAATATTTCATTATTACATGATGCCATTTATACGAAATATTGTAGATAGTTCATAGATTGTGTTGCATTATTATTGCAAATACGGGGGTAATTATTGTTGAAAAAGAGTGCTATGAAACTTAACGCAGATAAACTCAACTCGGATATTACTACGTTTAAGAATTGTATTTACAATTCGCAGAATGTTTTTGATTTTATGGCAGGTGCGTATTCGGTCATAGCTCCATACTCACCAAAAGAACACCAGGAATCGCTGCGGCGCAATGGAGGCTATAGTGAGGTAGAACAGTATTTTGAGTTATTTTGCGAACGAAGTAAAGTTACCGGATTAACTACAGCTTTTATTGAACTCAAAGAATACCTACTAAAATGGTCAGCGACTATTTTACCTGAAGATGTTTACTCAGCATGTTATGAAATAATTATGCTAGTTGATAAAAAATGTGTCGGTAAAAGCTTTAGAGATGTTGCAGAACCAGGGGGGATATTAAGTTTCGAATGCCTCAACAGTGAAAAAACATCCGATAAATTTGTAGTTATACCGTTAATCAGCAACTCCGTGATGTACGAGTTTAATAGCTGTATGGTGAGAGGGAAAAAACACGGATTGCGCAAAAGAACAGCTGGGAAACAACCTTCAAATCTACAAGGACGGTTGAAATACCACATGCTACTACCAAGTGAGCATTTACATAGAAATCTCAAATTCTATGCACCATTTAATTCCGATGCAATATACAAATCGATATCAAAAAAAAATTATGAGCTTACTATTGCCCTGTTTCCGCTTACGAGTATTGCCGGAAGTGACATTCTTGCTTTGGATAAAACAGAGCACAATGATGGCAAGTATTTTAGTGTTACTGGCTTTCATGGTGACATAGAGCAGGATTTGACAAAGAGATATATTGAGGCAATAGAAATATGCAAGGCAAATCAAGTCGATTTAGCGATATTCCCAGAAATGCTTTGCTCAAGAGCCATTGTAGATGCCGTATCTTTACATGTGTCTGAAGGAGATCCTGCAGACTTTCCATTTTTTATGTGGTTGGGAAGCGTATGGGAAAATAATACGAATAAGTGCACAGTTATAGATTGTTATGGTGAAAAAATTTTTGAGCATAGCAAGCAACAACCGTTTGAAGATAGCGAAGGGTTTACCGAAAATTTGTTATCAACTGATAATACCTCTCATATTTTGGATATAGAAGGTGTTGGACGTTTCATGACAGGAATTTGTAAAGATATAACAGATATTGATCTCATAGCCATTTCAACGAAGTTGCATACAGACTTTTTTGTGCTTCCAGCTTTCAGCCCTTCACTTGATATTGCAAGAGTGCCAGATAATCTCGGCAAAGAATGGATTACAGTTTTGTGCAGTAACACTTGTGCTGCGCGACACCCCAAAAATGGAAAAGTATCTTTTATTAGTGTTCCAGCAAAGCATATGAGTAAAGCCGAAACAAGAATGTATGAGATTCCTGACGAATTTAATTGTAAGAAATGTGATACGTATTGCCCAGGATTCATAGTAAAAGTAAAGTTTATGGAACTGGAGGAATATATGCTAGGGGCTTTTGCTCCGGCAATAGAAACATTGCACAACATTAGTATAAATGAGTTTGAGTAATGTTGATGCGGTTAAAAGTGCTTATCAATACATTTGTATACTTATTTAAATGGGTTGCAAATTGTTATTACTTACGAATAAAATATGTAACTACACATATTACAACTTCATACTTGCCTAATATTTAGAACTATGGTAAACTAACGAGGTGAACAGTATGTTAACTGTTAACATGAAGAGTGAGGGATAAAATTGGAAAATATCAAGACGTTAGCATTTTCAGAAGATGGTGATAACGGTGTGGATACAATTCCTGCGGTGTTAGAGGTAGCTCAAGTGCTTGCTGTGTACAGCGATGAAGAGAAGCCTATGGACTCGCCTGAAGACCAATGGAAGAGTACAACAGAAGCTTTGAGTAGAAGTGCCAAACTTATAACGCAATTCTTTCTTGCTGGTGAGGTGTCGGATGGCATAGAAGTTGCGCATTCTTTTACATCCTCCTATCTTAGGAAGTGTAAACGGTGGACTAACATTCGTAGTGATCAAGGCAAGCAAGAAGCATTTACTCTTGGTTACATTCATGCTTTGAATCAGTTGCTAGAGCTTTTTATAGATGATGTACTCAGCAAAGAAGATGAGTTTTTGCTTGGTGCAATAGATACATATAAGTACATTAAACCTTGCATTTTTGCACTTGTTACCAAGTTTCAGCTTTCACACTCTGACTTAGCTCAACAAATTGGTATAAGCAAAGAATCTCTTAGTAATTTTATGAGTAGAGTTGATCGCTATAAAATATTCGATTCAACAGTGGTCGGTCGTTATCGCTACTATTCTTTGGCTCAACCCAATGGGAAAAGAGCGGCTGTGCTTATCAAAAAATTACAAACTCCGAATATAGAAAAAGATACACAATCGCTTGAGAGTATTCTGCGTTATTTACTTAAAATTTCACAAAACAAGGCAGATGTTGATGAAGCACTTGAAACTTGTCGTAACATTGTACAACGAAAAACGACAACACCAAACATTATTTTAAAGCAAGTATGTGAATTGGCCACAGTATTAAAATCTTCACGTTATCCTTTAGCTTATGTGCTTCGCAGAGAGCGTGAGGTGCGGAATATGGTCGCTATATATATCACGGATACAAGTAAGGAAAAAATAGTAGCCAAGGACGTTGCTTATAATATAAAGAAAAAGCAAATACACTATTTCTACCTTGTTCCTACGGGAGTGAGGAAGAAGGCTGAAGCTGATTTGATAATATGCTTAAAACCTTACATGGATTTAAGTAACAAGAAGGAATTAATGTTGTTTGAGGAAAAAGTGAAAGTAATAGACATTAAGCCTGAATCGTTCGGTATAAAACTCAATGATGTATCTGAAGTTGTTGTTCACGATTTAGAATATGTGTTTATTTCGAAAGATAGAACGATAGGTGAGGATACATTCTATACTGAACCTGAGATTGAAAAAAGGGAAGCCATCTTAAAGGCTGTTGAAAAGACTGTTAATAAATCACTATCTAATCCAAGTGTAAAATTCAATCATCAGCATACCAGAAAGCACACATGATTACTCTAAAGCAACATCTGGATAAGTATGGAAAATGACCTGCATTTACAACTCGATAGCGGAGGTGTAGATAGTAATGCCACATTGTAATAAGCAGATGATATCTTTTTTTCTTACAACAAGGTGCAATCTTAATTGTATTTATTGTTATAATGTTGAGGAAAGAAGTCGAATGGTGGAGAAAACTTTACCAATAGACATAGCCAAGGCTGGCATCGACTATTTTTTTGATGTAAGTCAAAGCAGGCACATTCGCTTTTATGGTCCTGGGGAACCAACACAGGAATTTGAGCTGATGAAGCAAATTACTGAATATACGAAAACTGTTTGCGATGATATAACAGTAGAAATGCAAACGAATGGAGTTTTTGGAGACGCGGTAAGGTGCTGGGTCTTAGAGAATGTTAATATAGTGTGGATGTCATTCGATGGTCCTCCTGATATTCAAAATTTTAACCGCCCAATAATAGGGAAATATCCGTCTGCCCCGACAATTGAAACAAATATCAAATGGTTTAATGAAAATAGAGGCAACCATAACCTAATGGTTGGAGCGAGAGTCACGATGACAGATAAAAACATTCATCGACAAAAGGAGATGGTCGATTACTTTTATGATCTTGGCATACGATATGTATGGACAGACCCATTGTTTCCGTCTGTGGGAAAGATTCCGGTTTGTAATGATATAAAAAAAAATAATGAGTATGTTTTTAACATGGACGGCTACCTCAATAATTATATTGAGGCATATCGTTATGCACAGAAAAAAGGGATGTTTTACGGAAGTTTTTTAATGTGTAATTTTGATGGGGAAGCAGATATCAATTGCCGTGCCTGCTTGCCAGCTCCACACTTAACGCCTGATGGATATGTGTCAGCTTGCGATATGGTTGTCTTTGGTGAAAATGCATACCATATGGATTGCTTTATCTATGGGAAATGGGATGCAGAAAGTAAAAAGTTTATTTTTTCGCATGATAAAATGGAAGAACTGAGAAATCGTAGCACAAATGCACTGTCGCACTGTAATGGTTGCGAAGCTCGTCTGCATTGCGGAGGGTATTGTTTAGGGGAAATTGTCAACGAAACAGGAATGCTGACAGGTCAAAAGCCTATAATTTGTGAAGCGATTCGTAGACTATTTAAGGAGCTAGAACCTATTACAAAACCATTTGAGTATTTTCATCCATAAGGGCAAGGTGCTCAACATTTCATGGTCGCCTTGTGCCAGATGATTTTTGAAAGGAATGCCCATTAGAATGATAGAATCAATAATTTCCGATAAAGTTATAATAGATGATAGTCCAATTAATGGCAAGGGCATGTTTGCAAAAGAAAAGGTAAACAAGGGAGATATTGTCTTTATCAAAGGTGGTCACATTCTTAAACGGGAGCAAATATTCACTTCTGATACAATAAACAGTTATCTGCCAATTGGAGATGATTACTTTATTGCGGCTAAGAATCTAGAGGAAGAAGCCGCTATAAAGCTGTACGACAATCATTCATGTGATCCAAATTGTGGTTTGCGTGGTGAAATCACTTTTGTTGCAATCCGTGATATTGAAGTTGGCGAGGAGCTGACTGTTGATTATGCATTCATAGATAATGAGGATTATGAATTTGTATGTGCCTGTGCTGCCGAAAATTGCAGGGGGAAAGTGACAGGACGGGACTGGAAGATAACTGAGTTGCAAGATAATCATGGTGATTATTTTGCAGCATATTTGCGAAATAAATTTCACAATATATAATAAATATATTGTGAAAGTGGGAGTATTTTATGAGTGATCTGTTAGATTTAATGGGGATGGAAGCTATGTATTTGCCAAAAAAGAACTAATACAGAAAGCTATCGAAATTTTGTAGAAATAATGGATGAACTTATTAAGCTTACAAGAGAGAGAATTATTATTGCAATAGATAAATAAACTTAAGATTTATATAAACGACTGATAAATAGAATTGAAGCGACTGTTGGTAAGCGAATAATTATGGAGGGAAAAGTACGGGAGATGGAGTAGTAGAATATTGGTGAAAGGATTAGATATGAATGATTATTACGGTTTAGATTCATTAGAAAAACAAAAACAAAGAGTAAAAAAATACCTTGAATTGGAAAATGTAAGTGTCCTAACAGGCGCCGGCACAAGTTTTCATTTAGGTGCTCCAATCATCCGCACACTACGTGATGATTTGAAAACTCAGTATGTAAATGAAATAAGCCAATATTTTCCGAGCGGAAGTAATCCTTCGTTTGAAGATTTGATTAACTGTTTGCAAGCTGACAGATATCTGCGCGAAAAAAAAGGTGATGCAATTGATGATATTAATACGATAATATCGGAAATGCAAAATTGGTTGTTTGAAAAGGTTGATACTCAGAAGACCAATATACAAAAAGACTATCAAAAGGATGTCAATTTAGAAAAAAACCGCTATTATTATCATGAAATGCTCATCAAGAAACTGTTGCAACGTCCTAACAACTTAAAAAGAGCAAATCTTTTCACCACAAATTATGATATGGCATTTGATTATGCACTTGATAACTTGGGTGTGCATTACATTAACGGATTTACCGGAGTGCACAATAGATGTTTTAGACCAGAGGTTTATGACTATGATCTTTACTATCCCGGTGAAAGCGTAACTGGCAAGGTTCACAGAGCAGAAAGAGTATTAAAATACTATAAACTGCATGGTTCATTATCATGGCTATCGACTGTGCCAACGGTATCAAATACCTATGGAATCAAGGAAATTCCGTTAAATGATGAGTTTATAACCGATGATAATAAAGAGTTGGTGATATATCCATGTGTAAGTAAAAAATCGTTCACACTAGATTTACCTTATTCGGAGCTGTTCCGACATTTTGCACAAGCAATCAACAAGCCCCAATCTGTCCTTATCTGTTTAGGCTATTCATTTTTTGATGAACATATAAATGATATCATTAACCAAGCCTTATCATTACCCTCTTTCACACTAATAGTAGCGAATTACACGCCACCACCAGGTAAGAATACAGAAATTGACAAGTTAATCGAGCTTGCTGATAAACGCATAGAAGTCTTAAATCAAGAAGACGCTAACATATCATCTTTTGCCAAGTTTGTAAGCAATGTGATGCCTGATTTATATGAGGAAGAAGAAAAAGAGGCAATTGCATTAACTATGAAAAAGCTATATCCAAATGGTGAGTCAATCAGTTTCCCTCCTTTTGACACTCCGGAAAATACTGAGGTCGGAGGACGATGATGATGAGTAATAGTAGAGTCGTTGGCAGGGTTTTGTCTGTTGACAATTTTCGAGTGTACATCAAAATCGAAGACAGCTTACGTGGTGCATATATCAGTGGGATAGAAGATGTCTATGAAGTTGCCAGCGTCAATTCATACTTGATTATTCCAGTAGGCGCTGACAGGATCGTAGCACTAATAACACGCATTTCAATGAAAGAGGAAGCAGAGTTTGATAAAAACACCTCAAGTATATCGCTACCTACTGCTGCTCGATACATATCAGCAACAATGTTAGGAACCATCGCCGGAACAGCCGATAATGAAAAGTTTATTCAGGGTGTATACAATTTTCCAGCATTAGACAATCCTGTGTGGTATGTCACTAAAAAAGATTTGCAACACATTTTTGATGATAAGCAAGACATCAAAAAAGTTGAGTTCAGCAAAGATTATTACTTACCGATAGGAACTTCTCCAGTATTTCATGATTATAAAGTGAAAATTTGTCCAGATCAATTTTTTGTGAAGCACGCAGCTATACTGGGAAATACAGGTTCCGGCAAATCTTGTACATTGACCTCAATAATCCGCAATTTGTTTGATTTTGATTATGATGGGAAAAAACTAGAAAATGCTCACATTCTTATCTTCGACACAAATGGTGAATATAAAGATGCTTTCCTGCCAAACAAAGGGCTTGATGACGAAACAAATGAGAAATTACCTCAAATTAACGCTTATTATTATGGTGGAGATGAACAGGTAAAAGTTCCGTATTGGCTAATGAACTGGAACGATTTTAAGACACTATTCAAACCCGGTGACGGAACTCAAGCTCCAATTCTTAATAGAGCAATAGGATTAGCGAAAAATGAGCAAGAGAGCACAATAATGCAAGTACATTCAAGTTTTCTGTTAAAGTCAATTCAAGAGATTCTTGTCCGTTTGCAAGGTCCAGCTGATGAGTATTGGAAGATAAAAAACTATGCTGATTTACTTGCTGATTTAGAAGAAAAAGAAATAACCCTATCAGACGGCAGAAAATTGAATGATATTTTATTAATAATTCCTAATAGAGCAGGCAACTACGACGTACCAAAAATGAGTGAGTTAGAAGAGGTTGTTAATCAATTAACATCATTTTTAGCAAAAATGGAAGAGGAAAATATTCCATACCAAATCACGAGCGAGCAAAACATTGACTTGCCAGTTTGGTTCAGTTATCAAGAACTTTGTACAAAGTTTATGGATGCAGCAATCACACAGGAAAGTTCCAGCAACAATAGAATGGCAGAATTTATTTCGACGTTGCGCTTGCGAATGAATAGTTTTTTGAATGATAAGAGAATGGCAGTTCCGCTGATGCTCAAAAACAGTGAAGATGAAAACAAAAATATTCTTGCTCACTTTATGGCCTTTTTGCTAGGGGACTTTAATAGGTTTTTCCAAGAAAATGATACTAAGCATTTTATACATAAATATAATCAGAAAAACTTGTCGGAGAATACAGATAAAACTAGCCAAATTACCATTGTCGACGTTTCTCTGCTCCCTTTCGAGGTTTTGGAAACTGTAACGGCACTGTTGGGAAGAATCATTCTTGAATTTGTATCTTATTTTTTGCCAGAGGAGCGAGGGCAATATCCTATAGTCATTGTATTAGAAGAAGCGCAAAACTATATCTCTGAGAAAAGCGAAACCGTCGCAAAAGATGTTTTTGAGAGAATTGCAAGAGAGGGGCGAAAATACGGAATATCTCTTGTTGTGTGTAGTCAGCGTCCATCTGAGCTGTCAAAGACAGTTTTATCGCAATGTAACTCATTCATTATTCACCGTTTACAAAATCCTGAAGATCAAAAATATATTCGAGGCTTAGTATCAAGTGCCAGTGCTGATATTTTAGACCAGTTGCCAATCATACCCCAACAACACGCAATTGTAACTGGAGATTGTGTAAGAACACCAATACAAGTTAGAATTGATGATGTATATCCAACTCCAAATAGTCATAATCCAAAGTATATCGACCAATGGTTATCAGACTTGAAAATCCCATACGAAGAAACATCTGACCGTTGGATTATGAAAGGAACTGCACCAGATTATAATTTAGGAGGATAATTTAATGACAATGCGAATAGAAATTACTGGAATAAACACAGCAGAGTTTTTACAGGTTTTCCAGAGCAATGAGTTTCCAGCACTTGGGACAGTAGCACATATTCAGGAGGGGCTGAAAATCGTTAATTTAACGAGTTCTACCCCAAACTTAATAGATACTGGTGTTTTTACATTTTTATTAGATAGTGTAGTTGAACTTACGAATACAGTTTTAACCGGCTTACTTGTTTGTTATCTTTACGATGCGTTAAAAGGTAAGAAAGATGTTGAAATAACTTCAATTGAGTTATCGACAAAAATCAAGATTGAAGTTCAAAAAATTGATGATGAATAAGCGTGACTTGTTGGAGCGTGCTTTCTATAATTCATATAATCCGGAGCGATCTAAAGGGAATATGGAAAAGTTGACAAGGCATGCAAATGAAAAAAATGTGAATGTGTTTGATACCCATGTTTTAGAAGAATCTGTCAAAAGCCGAGAATACATACATAAAATTTTGTATGATAGTCTTATTAATTCTGTGAAGGAAGATTATAACCTACCCACTGACTTTGAAGTTAGCACTATTTTCAGAGATCGTGAAGATTTTAATGCTAATATGGAGAGAGAAATCAGTCAGAGTAATGAGTATATTATCTTTGTTGATGACTTGCTTGACACGTTTGTATTTAGGCTTTCAACTGTTTTGCTATACTGGAACGACTTTATTAAGGATCATGATGTGTGGACATGTTGCTTTATGTACACATTATACACGTTGACTGAGTTTGGTGTGCACCGAGTTCGTCCTGCCTGTCCGCGATGGATATATGAAATGCAAATAGAAATGCTGACATATAGTGACAGAGCTTCACATTTGTATGCTGATGTTGCGTCGATAATAATGAGTTTCGTTATTGCACATGAACTCGGTCATTTTGTTTTAGGGCATCACGATTCTGCAGAAAGGAGTATTGAAGCAGAATTTGCTGCAGACGACTTTGCATATAAAGTTATTCTATCTTTGATTGAAAAGCAATCAAAACATATATCTGTAAAAGGTGAGCGCCCTGAAATTGATATGTACAGTGACTACACATACCTTGCTCCACTTATGTTTTTTGATTTCATGCAATTGTTAGAGCATTTTAGTAATGCTGTATACAATGACTATTCAAGAAAAAATATAACTGCTGAGCTTAATATGCGGAAAGAACACTTGGAAGAATGGGTTTTTAATTCTCCGAATATTTACGATTTTGAAACTGACGGTGGCAACGCAGTTTACAATGCGACACTAAGCTCAATTGAACGCTTTATGAGTGAGGTTGACTTGAAGCTTCAACGAGGTAAAAATCTTATCCCTGAAGTGCATATAACTTCGCACGTAGCTACGTCAGAATCTGAAAGAGTTCCGACATCTGAGTAGCTAAAAAGGCACGGAAACAAATGGGTTGATCTATTTGCTTTTCGTTTTGTAAAAAATTTGAAACTAATCATGCCTGGTAATATTGAACCAGAACTCATACATTGCAATCTCTTTTCATAACATTATGATATGCAGAACTTTGATCCGGTACACAAGGTACTCTGGCGTGAATCCGGAGCTAATCGACGGTGATGTATTTAGAATCGTTGTGCCGCTTGATATCCATCATTCGGGCAGAAATGAAAAAGAAAATATTATAAAACGAGAAGGTTCTGATAAAACTGGTGATTGGGAAACCATAGATTGAGCTGCTGACCACATCTCTGTAAGCGTCGAACGCTTACTTTAGAGCGAAGAGATTTTCAGAAATGACGCTATCGGCAGTAGAGTTGAATAACTTTTGACGGACTTGCTCAATATTATCATACTCATCAAAACTAAGTACCACGTAACGTGGTTTATTGTTTTTCAGAATTACAACCATGCCGCTTTCATCAACAATGCGTAAAACTTTTGAGAAATTGTTATTGGCTTCAGCCATAGGTATTAAGATTTGTGTGTCAATATTCATTTTGTCACCCCAACTTAACAGTAGCAGAATCTACGATAAAGTCAACCCATAATATTCAACAATTCATCTTGAATTATTTCTACACAAGATGTTATTGGCAGTTCGAAAAGGCGGACTTTTAAGTTGCGTTTGCAGTACAGCACTTGTATAATACGAATATACAACTTGATATATTTGAATGGAGCAA
>Ga0123355_10009011_pt1 | contig 15125 bp, 12 predicted proteins | sample TergutEmb28metaG_3_FD_89872 | JGI IMG/M metagenome (GOLD analysis project Ga0123355, IMG submission 89872) | Embiratermes neotenicus P1 segment gut microbial communities from Petit-Saut dam, French Guiana - Emb289 P1 | ecosystem: Host-associated > Arthropoda: Insects > Digestive system > Gut ...
CACTAAAAGCTCGCGCTCCTATCGCCACCACCGGCAAACCATTAATATATGCAGGAATAATGAGAACTCCATTAGAATCAGGTCTGCCACCTGTTACCATTATTGCATCAGTTCTATGTCGATGCCCTAACCTAACTTCTAGCTCCTGCTCCCGATACCCACATCCAACAAAAATGATAGGTATTGATATCAGCACCAATATTACGCTTAATAAAATTTTAATGCTTCTTTTTTTCAAAATTGCTCCTTTATTTGTCTCTCTCTAGTCTAATTGCTAAAATCTGTGTACTATCTCCGTTTATTTGGTCATACAGACTTAGGATTAAATAATCTCCTACTACTTCATACTTAAGTTCATACCAAGGATTATCATATAATAAGTCAGCCAATAATCCATATGTTGTCAATGTATCAATTGGCTCTTTTGCAAATGCATCTAAAGCGGCAAGCACATAATGACCGCCTGTATTAATTATCTGCTCCTCACACTCTATAAAATGAAAGCTCTGTCCGTTGATTCTTAAAGCCATTATTACTTGATTACTATCTATATACAACACTTCTTTGTCGAATGCAAGCCATAATACAAATTCACCATAGCAAATGCCACACTTGCTAATAACATAGTAAGACAAATTATTGTTGCCACTATTCTTGGTATTGCTTTCGTGTTTTTCATATATTTGTTCCCCCTAGGAATACAACATTAACTTCTATTTCTAACCATCCAAGCCACTGCTCAGACCAATTTTCTCCCGGCTCTGTTCGTCCTTCTACATAAATAGTTTGATTTGCAGTCCAACCAGCAAATGCACTACTGTATATAGTCGTTACACTATATGGTATAGTAATGCTCTCTACATTTGTAATTAGACTAAATGCTGCACTGCAAATATGTGACACAGTATTAGGTATATTAACACTCTCTAATCCGCTTCTAGCAAACGCACTAGCTCCAATATACTCCAACCCTTCGGGAAGTACTATACTTCTAAGTCTTGTGGTGTTTGCAAACGCTCCAGCAAAACCTGTTACTTCTATACTCCTTAATCTACTTCCTTCTTCAAAAGTGACTTCCTCTAATCTAGTACAATCGGTAAATGCCATGCCCTCAATTACTTCGATTGTGTATGGGATAACTACTCTTCTAAGCGATGTATTGCGGTTAAAAGCTCGTGCACCTATAGCCACCACAGGCAAACCGTCAATGTATGCTGGGACAATAAGGACTCCGTCAGAATCAGGTCTGCCACCTGTTACCATTATTGCATCTTCTCTATGTCGATGCCCTAACCTAACCTCTAGTTCCTGCTCTCGATACCCACATCCAACAAAAACAATAGGTATTGATATCAGCACCAATATTACGCTTAATAAAATTTTAATGCTTCCTTTTTTCAATATTGCTCCTTTACTTAACCGATTCTAGCCTAATTGCTAAAATTGGTATACTATCTCCGTTTATTTGATCATATAGACTTATAATTAAATAATCTCCTACTACTTCATACTTAAGTTCATACCAAGGATTATCATATAATAAGTCAGCCAATAATCCGTATGCTGTCAAGGTATAAATTGCTTCTAAATCAAATGTCTCTAATGCGGCAAGCACATAATGACCGCCTATATCAATTATTTGCTCCTCACATTCTATAAAATGAAAGCTCTGTCCATTGATTCTTAAAGCCATTATTACTTGATTGCCTTCAATATATAGCTCCTCTTTATCAAATGTAAGCCATAATGTAAATTTCTCATTATTACCATCTACAACCAACAATCCGACCATATGCCGTCCTATAAATCGATCAAATATAGGTCTAACAGTTATTGTACTGACACGGGCGAAGGTTGTATCAATGAAAGAAAATTCTGTTGAATCAATTGTTAGAGTAACTTCATTCGTCCAGAATGACAAACTAAAAATTCCCCGCACCACTCCGATTTCTAATTCCATTTCGTATATATCTATGCTTTGTGATTCAAAAAGGATAGAGAATAAATGCTCGCCTAATTCCAACTCGAGAATGGTAATATTAAGCTTAATAGTGTATGTCGTTGTCTCGCCATTTATTGCGGTTACGGTAAATATAATTGATGACTGATATGTGCTAGCAATATCCGAAAGGTGCGCTAAACCATAGTTGAAAGAGAATATATTATTAGCACGGACAAAAGGAATATCACTGGATAGCTCAGATGTGGGACTTGTAAATATTTGAAGTCTCAAATATTCACTTGGAGCAAATTTATCAAAGGTATATTCAAATACAAAGGTATTGTGTTGATTTGCCACCTGCTCCCAGTTGACCGTGAGTCTTGCCAATGTGTCGTTATTATATAGTAAGACGCTAAAGCTGTAAACTAATAACCCATGTAACCGCACGGTATAGTTAAGAGCAACTATGTTTGTTTGAAACATTACGCTAGATACGCTGACTTGAGGAGAAATATAGCTAGAAAAAGGAAAAGTAATATCAGCAGAGTTTAAGGAGTTTAGTCCTGCTATGTTTACTACAAAATTACCGTCAGCATTGGCATTAAACAATGTTCTGTCATAATAGATGTGCGTTAGTTCTTCAAGCAGGTAAATTATAAGAGTATAGTTTTCATAACCTGCGACCGTAAGTGCAAAGACATTTCGTCCGAAAGCAAGAGGACGCATATCAAAGCTGTAGCCCCCACCACCTATGATTCTAAGAGAAACTGTGGGAGTTGCTCCAGCCATGCCGTGCATAATAGTTACTATTTCAAAGTGTCTAATTATCGTTAGAGGATTATTGACAGCATTTATAGATACTCCATCTACTAAGTTGACTAAGCTACTTGGCTCTGTGCCTATAATTACCGTGAGTGTTATCGTACCAATTTGCCTTCCGTCAAAGCTAAAAATTATTTGCACCGAATATCTATAATCATTAATTCTGTTCACTGTACCTACGCTATAAATGATACCTTGAGTATAAGCTGGATTTAGATCTAGCACAATACGAGATATATCCAAAACTGTTCCTTGCGGAAGTTGCAAGGTATAGTTATTCCCATCGCGTATAATGTCAAACGAGTCATAAGCGCCACCCGTTACAAACAAACTCACCACATAAAGATTATAAATTGTAATCTCATAGTTATGAATGTGGTTCACCGTGAGTCCGATTACATTTGCACCATATACAAGTGTCGGATTATTATTAACAAATTGAATGTTAACAGCAGTTGCGTTGTGAGATAGTGTAACTATCTCCCTAAGTTCAGCACCTGTCAAAATTATTGCACCATTAATAATAAAATGTTGAGTGCCGTCGATAAAAATGCTAGTTATATGTGCGTGGAGCGGTAATCTATAGCTCACATAAAGTGTTAGACTTTTTCGTCCAATCTCTTCATCAGATGCCCATAGTCTTACGCTAATTACAAAATCATTATCGCCTACACTCAATACGAACTCCGACACATTAGTGTGTCGCACATCATTATGGTAGATGATAAGATATGTCTCTCCCACAACAGCTCCGCTCAACTCAATTTCTACAATTTCTAAAATGCTTATAAGTGTAGTTGCTGTTTCTGTTGTAATGGTATTTTGTATTTGCGTGATTGTAGCCGTAGCCTCCGACGAGACTGCAACATATATCGAAAATTGGCTTTGTGTTAGAATTTGAGCAGTTCCTAACCATACTTCAATAATTACTGAGTGACTACCCAATCCTACAGTAATGTCCGATATAACTTCTTCACCATTTACAAAGAACAGCACTCTTGCATCGGACGGACTAATTCCAATTATTTCTATATCGCTGACAAATGTATCAAGGGTTAGTGTTGCTATTGTATCATTTGTAAAGACATTCGATGCTCCTGGTAAAAGAATTATATTTGCGCCTACAAAAGGATGTATATTAATAACAAAGCTTCTTGTTACAGTATCAAAGAGTCCTGTGACTTGCAAAGTAATTGTAAAACTCTGTGCAAGATTAAGAACGCTGAGAGTTGTACCTGTGACATTATCTCCAGTGACTGTGAGCAAGTAAGGCAAGCCATGTGAGTTGATTTCAAAGAAGCGTGTTAGGTTAATTTCCTCTCCATCACTGATTAAGTAATATTCAATAACATTAGCAACAAGATTAACTGTAGGTGCTGTAAAGTTGGGTATAATATTAAAATGTGTCTGCGTAAGATGATTGCCAGTAGAATTCCAATTCGCTCCTTGCTCAACATTGTTCGAATAATTAAGTACAAAAATATTCAACAGATTTGTGGCATCACCAAAGGCATCAGCTCCGATTACTACAACACTACTTGGGATTACTATACTCTCCAAGTATGTATTTCCTCTAAAGCCACTAGTCACGATTTCCGCTACGGGAAGTCCTCTATACTCTGCTGGTATTTCGATATGCGCACGGTTGTCCGACAAATCACCTTGTACACTATACGCAGTACCGTTGTTAATCAAATTAAAGATTAGTCCTCTAGCTCGCCAAGATGCGTAGAGTGTTATATGCCCATTCACTTCTAAAGGAAAGCTCGCCCTGTTAATAAAACTTGACTCAGTATACCACCCTTCAAAAACAAATCCTGCTCTTACAGTTTCGGGACTTACTGTAAGTGAGTTTGTCGCAATATCATTGATAGCACTTCCCCCATTGGTCACAAAATTGACCGCATTATATAGCTCTACAAAAACTTGACCCCTAAGACTAATACTACTCCAATCAAAATTAGTTGTATCATGCGGTGTAAACTCTACATAAAAGTTTCCACTTGCCGTCGGAACATAATTAGGGCTTTGCCAAGCAAAAGAGCCTTGCGTATTAGAATAACTTAATTGTGATTGCGATAAACTTCGTCCGTGTCTTATTGGCGTCGAAAGAGGTAGTTTGAGTTCTTCAATTATATGTTGCGGATTTATACGAGCAGGAATGCTTAATGCTCCACTAACTATCATATAGTCGTCAGCGTCAGCTCCTTTAAGAACTGTATTGAACTCTGCATAAAGATGTGTTGCATCAACATTTGCACTATTGAAAGCTATCGTTGTAAAAGTAATATCTACATTAGAGGTGGCATTTAATTCATAATGGATGCCTCTTTCAAGCTGTCCGTAGAATGCTGTCGTTCCGTCAAATTCCTTCTCAATTTCTACATCCGCTATTGTATTTACCCTTATAATATTTCTATAAATTATAAAACTAAACTCTGGACTAAATGCCGAACTCCTGCTCTCATTCGGATGAACAGCCTTTACAGAAACTAAATATTCTCCTGCACTAGTTAAGTCGGGCGAAAACATATTCATGTCAATTTGATGCTCTGTTCCATCTACTCGGACAACATAACCGCTAGCTCCCGATACTTCGTCCCAATGCAGAGTTAATTCGTATTGTCTAAGGTTAGTCGGTACGCTAAGTCGTCCACGACCACTACAACCACCAAGTATGGCGACTACCAGTATTAGAGCTAAACTTAATACAATTGCAAACCCTATGTATAAAAACTTCCCATTTTTTTGACTCACCATAAAAGAGCCACCCTTAGTTGTGATGTTATTTTTCTCACCATGTGGCAAGACATTATTACTTTTGTCTAACTTCTTTGGCAAATCGCATAACTCCTTTGCTTGGGTTGATTCCCGAATGATTTAATACAAAAACGACCGTTTATATAACAGCCTTAATCGCTTGCTAGATTTTAGAACTTGATTTAAGATTAACCGTAGCGATTCGACCGAGTAAATAAAAATCAAACTTCAACCCTATTTTATGCATACATTTTACCATATTTATTTTCTTTTGTCAAGCAAATTCAATTATAATTACCGCAATATTTTTCGGCACATATTTTTAATAGTTTTTACTTGCTAAGATGAATAAATTAAGTTTAATTGTCAAAAAATTGTTTATGACTAAACTACAATTGTAAAAAGATTAAAAGAATTAAGAATCGCTTCAGGAATTTCACAAGCTAATCTATGCAAAGAAATTGACATAGGACAAAGACTATATGAATTTTATGAAAGTGAAAGATGCTCCAGTATCTCAACACATAAAAATTTGATTAAATTGGCAAATTTCTTTGATTGCTTGATTGATTATCTACTTTGTCAAACAGATAATCCTAATAGAAATAAATAAGTTGCCCTCTATTAGAACGGCAAGCCATTTCCTGTTACAGGGATTAACTCTAGTTGCTTGCTACTTTGACGAGGGATGGGTTCGGGGTGTTTATCGTAGTTCCATATGTGTCCTATTCGGCGGAGGAATGCTTTGTAGGTTTCGGGTTGTTCTGTCTGTATATTGGTGTACTGACTAGATAGTGGGATGTTGGATATGATGTATACTTTGTCGTAGCAGGCGGTTTTGTCACCGTATCTTGCCGGGAGTGTTACAGGGTAGCCGTCTAGGTAGTTTAGCATTTGCTCTATTTTTAAGCTAGACCTAAATTCCTCGAATATGATGCACGGCTGGTTGTCATAAGCATCAAAGGGGTTAGCGTAGTTAGTGATACGACACACATTTGAGTAGCCGTATTTTTCCATAACGAAGCGGGTCTTACCTCTGCCTGTTGTGCCGTGAATGTATGTGACTGTCAGATTACGGAATGTATCCTTGAATACCGACTCCAAGATATTCTGCTTGTATGACTTTAGACGGCTTTGGTATAATAGAAACTGTGTTTTGTAGATGTCACGGATTTCGTCCATAGATGCACCGTTTTCTAGCATAGTTATCATAGCAAGTAGGTCATTGCGTTTACCCTTGTTATCTACCAAATCTATTTCGCCGTTGCCAAATATCTCCCCTATACGGGTCAGCTCCTTAGTCACATAATCATACGCTTGCTTACGAGTGCCTTTGCGCTGTTCTAAGTGACAGTTAGGTAGTTTTGCCTTTAGCGTGCTAAAACGGATAGCTGATGGATTCTCAATGTAGATTTGGTAATGAAGATAACCTGACTCTCCGCCTTGCTCGCCACGCTCTAGCTGTCCTATGTAGACATAATCTATGAGGGCTAACTGTAGCTCCTCAAATGTTATCTTACTCGCATCTTGGGTCATTATCCAAGAACGGCTCTGTGTGTCTTTTATCATTTTTCGTTCTCCCCTCTAAAATGTGCTAAAGAAATTATTAGTTTCAAATTACACCACCCCCTCACACCCGTCCCCAATCGCCACGCTAAAAACATACTCAACTAAAAGATGACGGCGATTGCATTGCCAAAGCGTGCCACGCTTGCGACTGCGACAGATGTTGCCTAAAGGGTAGTACTAAGCCTTTAGGCAGGCTAACGCTGTCGGTCGATGCGTACATTTGCCGCCCACGCGTACCGCGTGGGGCGGCAAATGCTCGCACTCCCTCTTATCGTACGATGAGTAGCGTTTTGCTACTAAAATCTTACCCTATTTACTCTTAGTGCGAGTAAACAATGCCAATTTTGCTGTTATCGTTTCGTCTAATAATTTGTGTAATTGTGCCTTATATTCGGTGTATTCCTTTTCATTTTTACAACTGAAAAACGGGTTGACTAGTTTCAAGAATTTGAAGTTTTGCTTAATCCCCTTTTTAATCTGCTTCTTAGACTTAACCACTTCTAAGCCTAATTCATCAATTTCGGGGTGGCTCAAAACTATTGTAGTATCCATGTGTAAGTATCTCCTTTAGATTAAGTTTTGCTTGTTTACGGTCATATAAGCTAACAGGTGTATCTAATAGTAGCGTACGAAAATAATAAGTGTCATAGTCAATACTGCTTTTGAGTATTCTAAATCTACGCTCTACTATATCCCCATAGGTAGCACCGTATTGTTTATCTTTGACTGGTAGCAATCGCCGTTCTGCACTCTCGTAGCGGTCGTAGGATATAGCGTGTACGACAAAATAATCACCCTTATCTACGGTCTTTCTTATCCATATATGCGAGTCCGACTGCTCTCGGAGCTTCTTCCATAGCCTACCTATTGCTTGTACATTACAATGAATGTTTTGCTTGTGCAGTTGCCTACTTAGTGCATAGTATAATGGCATACTCGGATAACGGATACTTAATTCCTTGTCATATTGACTAGGCAGATAGACACCTGCATCACTTACATAAAAATCTAAGCCGTCATCAAACACTGGCTTGAACTTACACAGTGTACCGTCTATAAAATCCTCGTATGTGTTATCCCCGACACTAAGGCTATCTAACCCCATTACCGTTGTCAGCTTATTGTAGGGCATATTAGAGTAGTGCCTCTCTTTACGCAGGTTAATTACATGGCTAAAGGTTAGGTCTTTCCCGCTACCTTTCTTGCCGTAGACCACCACATTGCAACGGCTAAATTCGCTCACTAACCAAGCGTTTTGCTCATCCCAATAAGTCGGGTTCTCAGTGTTTTCGTCCAATTTCTTTTTGCGTACTTTTAGGACGGACAAAACACTTAGCAGTGCGACTAATAGGACAGCTATTGCTACAATTACAACTATCGTCATATTACATCAAAGCCCCTATAATAACTAACACAATAACCGCAATAAAAGCTATGACCGCAACACCGAATAACGGGTGTATTTTGAACGGCATTTTGGCAAGCATACCAAGTCCCGACATAATGGACGGCAGTAGCGGAGCGATTATAGGAGCAAGAAAAGCGATTGCAACGGCAAAAAGGATAATAAGACCAACAGCAATTACTTTGAGAATAATACCTGCAATAATCCCTATCCCTATTGACAATATCCAACCGAAAGCGTTATCGGGTAACCTGAATAGGTTGCGTATGCCGTTAAGCGGTATTCTTAGCCATAACGGGAGATTATCCCACCAATTATGACCGACAAATAATTCGGGGTATCGCTCCCTAGCGTCATCTTCGGTTAGCCTGTCATTTTCGGGCGGTACAAAGTACGGTCTATCGCAAAGCCTGTTGCCGTTCATATCATAGAGCCTATACTCAAAAGGACTTGCGGATACAATATGAAGCCTAGCGGGTATTTGTAGCATAACACCGTTTTCAGCCCTAACCCACACAAAGGACAGCGTTTCGTTATTCTCTATATACCTAGTAACGGAACGGATAACCGCACCGCTTTGGTCGAGTACAAACTGTCTGCCCTCAATTGTCCGTATAGGTAATCTATTGCCGAAGAAGTCCGTATAATCGCCGTCACTATTCCTAATGACGGGACGGGCAAGATTACAGATTAGAACAAAATTAAAAGTATCAGTCAGCTGTCCCGTTGGTATCACTCTTATCCGACCGCCCCTGTCGTAACGGGTTTCACTGCGGATAGTTCCCTCAATGTCAATGTCTACGCCGTAGTAGTTTTCTAAGCGGTAAATCTCGCAAGCAAGTCCCTAATCGTACCCCATCTAGGAACACGCACACCAATAAAATTAGGATTGCCCCCTATACCGATTGTAGGCAGATTGCTAGGCAAGTTAATACGCATAATGACCCCGTACAAATATCTGACATTGATTTCATTGCCGAATATATCCGTATAGCGGTATTGTGTATTACCGAACATATTGTTAAGGTCATTCCAAAAACCGCTCCTACGGGTACGACGGACAAGTATATTCCGTCTTGCCCCGCGATTAAAAGCCGTATTGGCTCTAAGCCCTAACAAAAACAATTCGTCATTTTGGTTAATCTGCGCAAAGCGATAATGCCCGTACCCCGCAACATAATGTCTTGCTCCTTGTAAGGTTGTAGCGACTAGCTCAATTCGTCTCCTAAGCTCGTCCGTCATTACTCCCGTGTCCTCGTCATAGGTCACGATTTCGCCGTCGTGGGTAACAGCGGGAACGCCATTTGAATTAAATACCATATTACCCATAGACGGCAGAAAGTAAAGGCGGTTGCCTAAGCTGTCAACAATCGGAACACGGTTATGTCCCTCTACAGGCGGTGGCGGTGGTGTCGGATTTGGCGGTGGGTCGGGCGGTCTTTGTATATTCGGGGGCGGTATTGTCGGTGGTGGTGGCGAAACGGGCGGTCTGGGCGGTGGTATTATAGGCGGAATATTCGGCATAAACGGCGGTGTGGGTATCGGCACAGTTATGCCGGGTATCGGGGGTCGTGGTAGATTACCTATAAAAGCAGGCTCAAATCCAATATAATGATTTGCAGGATTATCCTCTTGCCGATTATTACAGCCCGCTGTAAACAATGTAGTAAGAGCAATAAGAGTAGCAAGCATAAAAAAGATAATTCTTTTTTTCATAATTACCGCCCCCTTATCTTTTTAGCAATTAAGCCGAGTATAAATAATACAACCACAACACCTAATACAACACTACCGCCAATAATAATTCCACCGAAACGCTCCCAAAATGTAGCGGGGGTTGGTTCGGGTGCTATAGAGAAACGGGCATATATAGTTGTGTTGCTTGTTAATCTATCGTCAACCTGTACAAGGCGAGTGAATTGCCTATCATAATACCAACCTTCGAATACTAGACCCTCACGATATACAGTCTTTAAGACACCAAAGCGGTCATTAAGCGGTATTATCTGTGTTGTTGTTTCGCCTAATACATAGTGAGTTAGTGACACAAAGATACCTATAGAGCCGTTTGTAAATATGACAGTATCGCCTGTTATTCTGTTATCCACATCAAAGGGACTATTCATAGCAAAGTCATTATACAGTCGCGCGAGTTCACCAGTTATCGGGTTAATAAAGGTTAGTGATGAGAATACTGTTCCCCAATCAACTATTAAGTTTTGGTAAGGTTGTCCGCTCACAATAAAAGTCACTATAAATCTTTTTATTTCCCAACGGGCGAATAGTGTTATATCACCTATAGTGTCTGCCTGTATGGTTTCTATGGGTTGTCCTGTTAGTCCTGCGTTTGTGTACCAACCTCTAAAATGATGTCCGTTCCGTGTGGAAATAGGCAACTGTATTTCGTCTAAGACCGTAAATGTTTGAGGTGCGTTAGTAAGTGTACCGCCGTTAAGGTTATAAGTAATGTTATAGACAATAGGGTTGAATCTAGCATACAAATTGACATCAGCGGTTATAGGATTGTTGTCGAGCGGTTGTGTGAAGTAACTATCCAAATACCAACCTGCAAAATAATGTCCACTAGGCGGTGTTGGAACAGGGGTTAAAGGTCTAAAAAAAACATCATTAAAATAATAAAATCGTGTTGTACTTACCATTAAAGGTCCCCTATCTGTTCCAACAAGAATTACAGTATAAAAACCACCTAAAACACTTACGGGAGCAACTACATTATCCCCGTCTACAAAACCATTATTCCAGTTAATTACTGTATTCCGAACAAAACTATTAGATACAGGCGAATCGACTAAAATAGTGTGATTACTCAAATCAAAACGACCATCATTCCCAATATCTGATGGACGAAGCCTAGCTCCTCTAACTAACATAATTCTCGAAAATGTAAGTCTCGGTGACGAAGGCATATTGCTATCATCTACATTTGTCATTAAATTGCCGTTTTCTTGAAAAACATTTATTCTAGGCTGAAAATGCACTTGTGCTGCTTGTACTTGTAATGGAGCAGTAGACAAGACACCTGCTGTCAAGCCTATTGCCGTTATGATTAGTACTGCTAAAAAAAGAATTGTACTCCTCACGGAGCGTGTTTTTGTTTTTTTCCTCATAATATTTCCTTTGGCGAATTGTCGCCAGTAAATCATGATAACGGAACATCAAAATATATCTGATGTTCCGTATCACTTTAGTTCTCTGCTCCTATGCTTTAAGTAGCATATTTAAGAGCATTTTATCCGAATTTCTAAACGGCTTAACTGTACATTCGTATACTTCGTCACCATCTTGTGAGCGGACCGCATATGAATTGCCTTTGATGACCTTGCCTGTTGCTTCATCTTTAATCTCATATGGCTTGAGTGCTAACTCAGCTTCCATAGAGTCACCGAACACGATGTCGAGTACAGCATAACCGCCTCTATCTGGTGGCACAATGGCTACTCTTACTTCTCTACCCCTTACTGTGCCTTTGATAAAGTAACTGAAATAACTCTTGCCGTTACTCTCAAAGGTATCTCTTTCTACTTTTATTTCCTTGTTTGTCATGATTTTTTAATCTCCTGTTTTTTTGTTGTGTTTATTTTGCTTTTTTAGCTTGTTTGGCGGCTTTTTCCGCCTCTTTTGCTAGCTTATACTTGTATATTCCAGCGTGGTCTGATTGACATTGCAGGTAGCCAGACCGTATACCTGCCTCAAAATCTGTCAATAATTTACCCTCTTTTGGTCCCGCCGTATGCACTTTTGCCTTTCTGTCAGCAGCATACTTTTTTGCCCTTTTAGACGGCACTGCCCACCTTCGATTCTTGTACTTCTCATTCTCTGCCATTGTTGCGAAAAATCTCCTATTAAAAATTTGAGTTGTGTTGTTTTGAGCATTACTTGCTCTATTAAGTTGTAATTGTAATCGACTAGACTGTTATTGGGACACTAGTCCTATTCGACTTTAGTTATAACGGCGCCTTGTCATAACCTTTTATCGGTTTTGTTCGCCTAACGACTACACCCTCATTATAGCACCGCTTTTGTAAAATCTTGGTGAGCTTGAAGTGTACTAAAGGTGTTGTCAAGGTGAGCTAAAAGTGAGGTCAAAGTGTACTGCTAAGTAAAAAATCATACAACTTTCTATTGAGTTGTTTTACATAATCGTCCGATAAACCCCAGTCATCTGCTATCGTTACTAACGAATTGTTGTTTACATACGCTGTCACATATAAGTCATACAGTCTGATGGGTGCGTTTTTCATTGCCTGATTGTACCTATCCACTTTTTCTATAACCAAACTTGGAATACCCATTTTTGATGCATGGTCAAAGTCTTTTTGCTTTGAATAGTAATAACGGATTTCTTTTAAGTCCTCTCGGATTGTCTTGATTGTTTTCATTTTTATCTCCTTCTCCAATTTTTTTGTTATAATTGGATACAAGAAATAAAAATATGGATAAAAAAATCCCGCTCCGTTGAAACCAACGAAACAGGTGGCGTACGACACCAAACAAATTTTTGCTATTGTTCACTCTAGTCACGCAACTAGAATATAAAAAAACCCCTGCAAAAATTAACCGTTCCATTCGGTAACTTTTGCAAGGGTGCAAGTCGTGCTTATCTTACTAAGTCATACGCTTACTTGTTGTACAAACTCTCTTTCCCTATAATGTGGACTCCTGTCGTAGACTAGGCTCGCCGCTCATAGGGGTGCAAACATATTCAGTTTTTCTTTTACATTACTTTAAACTTATTTGCTTATACTGGCTTTTACGATTACAAACAGTCCGTTACTTTTACATAATAGCGACAGCGTACATTTAGGACAGTCTGCCATTACTTGACTATCTGTACCTAACTTGAAGTTCTGTCTATATCCGCAGTTGCTACAATAACAGTTTCTCATACTCTTTACCTCCTTTTTCTCAATCTCTTGCTTTTCCCAAGTTCTCTACAATGAGTGACTTTTTCCTCTCACTGTGTATGGCAGTATAGCATATAACAAATTTGCCGTCAACTATTTTATAGCCTGTTTTGTAAATTATTCTAGATTTATTGGTGTTGACTTAATTGATTAGACAAGACTAATTTTTTCTTTCGGGTGTAGTCTTATCAGAAAAAACCGCCTAAGTCAAAGGTAAAAAATATCGCTGAAGACTTAAAAGATATGAGTATAACAGAGTTGTTGGGCAACTCTGTTTTTTCATGGTTTCAATATACATAATTCAAATGCAATATTTTTTCCTCTTTCTTTGACTTAGGCGGTTTTTTCTGATTTTCCCTTGTTACCGAAAGAAAAAAATAAAGGGAGTCTAATAATCATGCTTGTTTCTATTTATCTATCTAATCTTATCTGTTCACCACTCAAAATACCACCTTGATCTCACTTTTGCCTCACCTTTACTTCTCTTTGTATCCACTTCTACCTCACCTTGATTTTGCTATGTTTACTCTAAGATTGAAGTATAAGCAAATTTCAACTGCGAGGAAACTATGAAATGAATTTAGAAAAGGTTATACAAGAGCAAAACGAAACTATCTCAAAGCTAACAGAAATGCTTAGTTCAGTTTTGAAATCCCCAACTAATGTTACGGAGGAAAAAGAAATGCCTAGAAAACTAAAATATGGTCAAGGCAATATTAGTAAAAGACAACGAAAGAATAAAAACGGTCAATTATACGAATGGTATGAAGTTCAATGGCTTGATGAATATGGAAAAAGACACACTACCACGACAAAAACACAAAATGCTGCCTATAAGATTTTAACAGAAAATAATCCGCGAACTATGAAAAATAAGAGAAAAAGTCTAAAGACCTTCGGCGAATACTTCCTTGAATGGTACAATGCATTCGGTAATGCGGAATGCGGAGCTGCCCGTAATGCAAGCAATTTAAGACAAATTAACCGTATTCCAAATAATGTAATGCATAAACCGCTTATGGCGATTACTGCATTGGAACTTCAAACATATTTGAACAGTATAGATAAAGCTCATCCAAAAATTCAAATAAAGCAACTAATGGGAGCCTGTCTAAAATATGCGTTTGCTAATGGTCATATAAAAATCAATATAGGCGATTCGTTAAAAGCAGATATCCCTGTAGTAACAGAGAAACAAGTACTGCCACGAGAGTTGGAAGATACATTTATTAGTCTATTTCCAAATGAATATAGAGATTATGTAATAGGTTTAATTTATACTGGAACTCGAATTAGCGAGTTTTTTGACTTAAATAAAAATTGGGAAACGGATATAGACTATGCGAAAAAAGTAGTGAAAATCCGTGAAACAAAGTCACTTCGTCAAAAAGATATTAAAGCTGGCATAACTTTCGTTTATAGAGAATTACCCCTGCTTGACCCAGTTGCTAAAATTAAGTTTCCGCTAAAAACTATTCAACAACAAACAATCAATAAAAACTTTAATAAAGTGCTTAAAACAATGAATACGGAAGACCCTACCCTAAATCTCAAAGTAACGCCGCACTGTATGAGACATACCTTTATTACTAGGTGTGATGAGCTTGGAATTAACGAAACCGCGTCTATGGGTTGGACGGGACATAAGACAACTAAGATGCATAGACGATATAAGCACAAAACTACTCAAATTGTAACGGAA
>Ga0123355_10009012_pt1 | contig 15124 bp, 12 predicted proteins | sample TergutEmb28metaG_3_FD_89872 | JGI IMG/M metagenome (GOLD analysis project Ga0123355, IMG submission 89872) | Embiratermes neotenicus P1 segment gut microbial communities from Petit-Saut dam, French Guiana - Emb289 P1 | ecosystem: Host-associated > Arthropoda: Insects > Digestive system > Gut ...
CGAGTTGGTCTGGCCCGGGGTCTGGGACTGCCCAGGGGTCTGGGTCTGGCCAGGCCCCTGCGGCACGAGCCCCTGCTGTCCGGACTTCCCCTGCTGGGGCTGCTGCTGGGGCTGCTGAAGTTGCTGCTGCTGCGAGGGCTGCTGGGTGGAGGCGATGCTCGTCGGGGTGTGAGCCCGATGATGCTTGGGCGATCCGCCGGTCAGGGCGGCCGCCAGGCCGACCCCGAGCGCGATCACGAGCACGCCCACAAGCGCCGCGTAGCGGAGCGTCAGGCGCCGGAACGAGCGGCTCTCCACGCCCGGCTGACCCTGACCGGCGGGCCCAGGGGCCGGTTGCTCCGGCTCGACGGGTCCGAGCCGGGGCTGCACGGCCCGGTCCTGCGCCACGCGCGCCGATTCGTCCTCCCAGTTGCCCGACCACAGGTGCTTTGGTCCGCTCATCTTCGTCCGGACCATACGGACAAATCGTGAGAGGTCGGTAAGAGCCCCTGATCAGGGGCAACCGCCCCGCCCGCCCCGTGGCGATCGCCCCGCCCGCCCGTGGCGATCGCCCCGCCCGCCATCAGGCCGCGACGGCCTCGGTCTCCAGGCTCCCGCCACGGTCTGTCCGCGTCCGCGCCCGGCGGATCCCGATCGCCACGATCGCGCCCGCAACCGACAGCCCGGCCGACACGGCCAGCGCCGGCTTGTACCCGCTCAACACCCCGGCCGGAGTGGCAAGGGTCCCGTGCGCGTTGAACACCGCCGTGACCACCGCCACGCCGAACACCGAGCCGAACTGCTGCAGCGTGTTGATCGTGCCCGCGGCCTTGCCGAGCAGCTTCGGTGGAGCAGCGCTGAGCCCGGCGGCGGCCACGCACGGAAGCGACATCGAGATCCCGATCCCCGCGAGCAGGAACGCCGGGATGTAGTTCGTGTAGCCATCGTGGTTGGCGGCCAGCGAGACGATCCAGGCAAAGCCCGCCGCCTGCATCGCCAGCCCGGGAACGACCAGCACGCGCGCGCCGACCCGGTCGAACAGAACCCCCGCGATCGGCGCGACCAAGAGCGGCGTCGCCGTCCACGGCAGGAACTTGAGACCCGCGTGCAGCGGCGAGTCACCGAGTCCGAGCTGGAAGAACTGGCTCGTGAGGAACGCCGCCGAGAAGATCGCGGCGCTCATGAAGAACTGCGTTCCGGCCGCCGACGCGAACCGCGAGTTGCGGAACAGACCGAGTGGGATCATCGGGCTCTCGGCGGTGCTCTCGCGATAGATGAAGCCGGCGATCGCGGCGATGCCGCCGGCGATGCCGGCCAGGCTGCTCGCCGAGCCCCAGCCGTACTGACCGCCGGAGACGACGCCCCAGATCAGAAGCCCGACGCCGCCTGCCACCAGCACCAGTGCCCGCAGGTCCAGCTTGACCTGCGGGCCATAGCTCTCCTTGAGCCGCAGCCGCGTGCCGAGCGCCGCGACCACGCCGACCGGCACGTTGACCCAGAAGATCCAGTGCCAGCTCGCGCCCTGGGTGAGGGCGCCGCCGACGAGCGGCCCGGACGCGACCGCGAGGCCCGCGATCCCCTGCCAGATCCCGACGACGGCGCCGCGGCGCTCGGCCGGGAAGGCGGAGGTGAGCAGCGTCAGGCCGAGCGGCAGCACACAGGACGCACCGAGCCCCTGGACCGCCCGGAAAGCGATCAGCATGCCGGTGTTGGGCGCGAGCGCGCACGCCGCCGAGGCCGCGGTGAACAGCGTCAGGCCCGCCAGGTACACGCGCCTGCGGCCGAAGCGGTCGCCGAGTTCGGCCGCGGTCACGATCCCGGCCCCGAAGGTCATCGTGTAGGCGGTGATCGTCCACTGCAGGGTTGTGATGCCGCCGCCGAGCGACCGGTGGATCGACGGCAGCGCGGTCACGACGACGAGCGCGTCGAGCGTGACCATGAAGTTCGCGACGGAGGTGAGCAGCACGGTGAGTGCTGGCCTCGAGCCCGTCTGGCCCGAGCCTGCCCGGCTCGAACCCGTCGCCGGCTGGATGCGAGCTTGGGTGCTCATCGTGCTGCTCCCTTTCACCCGTATCTACGCGTGCGTCGGAACTTCGACGAGCTCGCCGATCTCGAGCCCCTGTCCGGCCTTGAGCACCGGGCAGCCGGCGGCTAGCTCGGCGGCGTGGTCGAGGCTGTCAGCGCTGATGATCGAGTAGCCCCCGATGATCTGGTCGGAATCGACATTGCCGAGCCGGCGGGTCTCGCCCACAGGCGCGCCCATCTCGACGACGTGCGACTGGATCGATCCGAACCACTGCATCCACTCGGCGGCGACCTCCGGGTCTCCGGTGACAACTTCGTCGGAGCGGTGGTAGCTGAAGACGTACTGCGGCATGGCTGTGCTCCTCTGGTCTGGCGCTCTCAGTGCGCCGGATGACGGTTACGCAAGGGCAGACACCGGCACCTGCGGGAATTGGGCGGCCAAGCGGTGCCGCCCCAATTCGACAGCGGTCCGCCCAGATTCGAGACCCGTCGGTGTCTGCATACGGAGAGACCGACATGGGAGGATGCGACCGTGACCGAATTGCTGCTGGATCGCGCCCGCGCGGGCGACGAGCAGGCCTTCGCCGAGCTGACGGCGCCGTTCCACCGCGAGCTGCACGTCCACTGCTACCGGATCCTGGGCTCCGTACAGGACGCCGAGGACGCCCTGCAGGAGACGCTGCTCGCGGCCTGGCGCGGGCTCGACGGCTACGCGCAGCGCGCCTCGCTGCGCACCTGGCTCTACCGGATCGCCACCAACCGCTGTCTGAACAGCCTGCGCGCTGCGGGGAGGCGCGCGCCCGTGCAATCGCCCTTCGGTGACCTGCCGATCCCGGAGCCGACGCGGCACACGGAGATCGTCTGGCTCGAGCCCTACCCGGACAGCCTGCTCGAGGACCTGCCGGACGCCGAGCCCGCGCCCGACGCTGTTGTCGAGACGCGCGAGGCGATCTCACTCGCCTTCATCACGGTGCTGCAGACCCTGCCCCCACGCCAGCGCGCGGTGCTGATCCTGCGCGACGTGCTCGGCTTCCACGCCACTGAGGTCGCATCGATGCTCGACACGACTGAGGAATCGGTGACGAGCGCTTTGAAACGGGCGCGCGCATCGCTTTCGCGCGCGCCCGACCTGCGCGCCGCCGGCGCTCCGGCCCCGGATTCACCGCAGGAGCGGGAGTTGGTGCAGCGTCTGACCGTCGCCTATGTGGCCGGCGATGTCGACGGGATCGTGGCGCTGCTGACTGAGGACGTGTGGCTGCGGATGCCGCCGGTCCCGCTGGAGTACCACGGGCGCGGCCTCGCCGAGCGCTTCTTCCGCGCCGTCGCGTTCCGCGAGGGACGGGACTTCCGCACGCTGCCCGCGCGCGCCAACGGCCAGCCGGCGCTGGGCGTTTACATGCGCGATCCCGCGACCGGCGTGTACCGCGCCAACGGCGTGCTGGTGCTGACTCTCTCCGGCGACAGGATCTCCGCGATCACGCGCTTTGAGAACAACATGCTCCCGTGGCTGGGGCTGCCGCGAGCGCTGCCAGACGGCTGAGCGCATTGTGGCTGTGAGCGCCGCGATCATCCTCGCCCGGGTCAGGCGCGTTCCGCCCGGCTTCGTGACGACTTACGGCGACCTGTCTCCGGGCGCGCCGCGCCTGGCGGGGCGCGCGCTCGCGTACGCCGAGCCGGCGGACGGTCAGGGCGAGACTCCCGATCCGGGAGATGCTGAGCTCCCCTGGTGGCGCGTCGTGCGCAGCGACGGAACCTGGGCGCAGGGCTCAGACCAGCGGGCGCGGCTGCTGGCCGAGGGGGTCCCGATCAGGGGTCAGCGGGTGGTGCTGGCGCAGGCCCGGATCGATCCCGAGGCGATCTACTGATTCGCCGGACGCGGCGGCGCTCAAGGATTGGCATCCCTGGAGCACCGCCCGCTGACAGCGAACCGCTCCCCCAGCCCCGGAGGCTCCGGGGTACCACCCCCTCCAAACACGCCTCCACATGTCTTGCAGAAATGTGCCGCCATGTGACGACTCTGTGTCAAACGTCAACCCAGCAGGACGTTTTCCACACTTCTGTGACGCCACGGCACATTCTCGACACACGTGTAGAGGTCCACTTGAGGGCCCCCCAGCCCCCGTGCCGGCCGGCGGCGGGTCGGTCGGCGGGCTAGCGCCAGCCGAGCGCCGGCGCGACGTGGGTCAGGATCGACTTGAGCACGTGCGCGTTGTACTCGACGCCGAGCTGGGAGGGAATCGTCAGCAGCAGGGTGTCCGCGGCAGTGATCGCCTCGTCCTGGCGCAACTGCTCCACCAGCACGTCCGGCTCGGCGGCGTAACTGCGCCCGAAGATCCCGCGGAAGTCATCGATCATGCCGATGCTGTCCCCACCCTGACCCTCGTGCCCGAAGTACATGCGGTCGGTGTCGTTCACCAGCGCGAAGATGCTGCGGCTGACCGACACGCGCGGCTCGCGGGTGTGGCCGTGGGCGGCCCACGCTTCGCGGAAGGCCTCGATCTGCTCACGCTGCTGGATGTGGAAGGGCTTGCCGCTCTCATCCAGCTTCAGCGTCGAGCTCTGCAGGTTCATGCCGAGCTTCGCTGCCCATTCCGCCGTCGCGTTGGATGCGGCACCCCACCAGATGCGGTCTCGGAGCCCCGGGCTGTGGGGCTCGACCCGCAGCAGACCCGGCGGGTTGGGGAACATCGGCCGCGGGTTCGGCTTGGCGAAGCCCTCCCCGCTCAGCACCTCGAGCAAGCGCTCGGTCCGCTCACGGGCGACGCGGGTGGCGGTCTCGGTGTCGAAGTCGTAGCCGAAGTAACGCCAGCCCTCGACCACCTGCTCGGGGGAGCCACGGCTCACCCCGAGCTGGAGGCGCCCGCCGCTGATCAGGTCGGCCGCCCCGGCGTCCTCGGCCATGTAGAGCGGGTTTTCGTAGCGCATGTCGATGACGCCGGTCCCGATCTCGATCTTGGATGTGCGCGCGCCGATCGCGGCCAGCAGCGGGAACGGAGACCCGAGCTGCTGGGCGTAGTGGTGCACGCGGAAGTAGGCGCCGTCAACCCCGAGCTCCTCCGCGGCAACGGCGAGCTCGATCGACTGAAGCAGCGTGTCGGCACCTGAGCGCGCCCGCGAGAACGGCGCCGTCGACCAGTGCCCGAACGACAGAAACCCGATCTTCTTCATCTGAGCCAGAGTAGCTTTCCTGCCATGCTCGATCAGTCAGATCTCAGCGCGGATGTCGTCGTCGTCGGCTCCGGACACAACGCGCTCATCTGTGCCGCCTACCTCGCCAAGGCCGGGCTCGAGGTGGCCGTCCTGGAGGCGTACTCGATCGTGGGCGGAAACACGGTCACCGAGGAGCTCACCTTCCCCGGCTGGCGACATGACACCTGCTCGAGCGCCCACGCCGTCATCCAGTCCAACCCGGTGTTGCGCGACGATGAGCTCGGCCTGATCGCCGATTACGGCCTTCAGTACATCCACACCGACCCCGCCACCGTCTTTCCGCTCGGCGACGACGACGCGGTCGTCGTGCACCGCTCGCTCGAGGCAACCGCCACGGAGATCGCTCGCTTCTCCCCAACCGACGCGGTCCGGTTGACGGAGGTGGCCGATGACTGGAACAGGACGTTGAAGGCGGAGCATCGCCGTTGGAACATGGGGCTTCCACCCTCGGAGACGGACGCGGGGCGCGCCTACGAATCGCTGCGCTCGCAGAGCGCCTGGGAGGTCGTACACGCGAATTTCACCCATCCCGTGACCCGGCGGATCCTGTCCTGGATGGGCTTCGCCACCTTCCAGCCCCCGCAGCGCAGCGGCACCGGCGCGGTACCGATCAGCATCCTGAACGGAAGGCTCGAGTACGGGTGGGCCACGCCCGTCGGTGGCTCGGGTGCGCTCCCCGATCGTCTCGCACAGCTGATCCGTGACCACGGCGGCACGGTTCTCACCGAAGCTCCCGTTGCTCGGATCCTGCTCGAGCACGGGCGTGCAGCCGGAGTCCTGACTGCCGACGGACGCCGGGTCCTGGCCACTCAGGCAGTGGTCTCGTCCGCACACGTCAGGTCGCTCAGCGCGCTGCTCGACGGGCACGAGAGCCCGGATCTGGCCGCGGCCGCAGAGGCCTGGCGCCCTGGCCTCGCGCTCTTCGCCGTGCACGCGGCGCTGAAGCATGACGTCACCTACTCGTACGGGCGCGGCGCCTCGGCCCCGGCGACCGCCGGTGCACTGGGTTCCCCCGAGGGGATTCTGCGCCAGGTGCAGGGGTGCCTCGCGACCGGTGAGCCGGAGCTCGACGATCCGTTCATGCTGATGGTTTCATCGACGGCTGTCGACCCCGAACGAGCACCCGGCGGAACCTTCAAGATCCTCACCGCGGCACCGCTGGCGCTCGCCGGCGGCCGCTCCTGGGATGACTACGGGCCCGAGTACGCCGACCACCTGCTTGGGCTCGCCGGGCGCAGCCTCGGCGGCCTCGAACCTGAGAACGTCCTGGCGGTCGTTCCGTCCACGCCGACGGGCCTGGCGCGACGCAACCCCGCGAACCTCGGCGGGTCCTGCCACGGAGGCGAGTTCGAACTGCCAGACGGTGTGGTCGTTCCCGGCTGGCCGCGCCACGCCACCGATATCCCGGGCCTGTTCCTGACCGGTTCGATGAGCCATCCCGGCGGATCGGTCTCCGGGTGGCCCGGCCGCAACGCGGCGCAGGCGGTTCTGGGCGCGCTCCGGCTGGACGCGCACGCCGTCATGGCGTGACGCTTTCAAGCGCCGGGCCGGCCCGGCTGCCGCCGCTACCTGAAGGTGACGATCGCCGCGCTGTTGCGCGCGACGTCGACGTCGTAGGCGCCGCTGGACGAGTGCACGGTGGTCGTGACGAGCCTGCCGCTCAGCAGGCCTGTGGCCGGGTCGACGGTCTGCCCGCCGAGCGTAACGTTGTGCATGGCCCAGAGGCTGCCGGAGCCCGCCTTCAGCACCTCGACCGTCGCCGGTCCGCGCGCACCCGGAATCTGGATCGGGACGGTCTTCCCGGTCACGTTCGTGACGACGACGTGCTCCTGCCCCTTCGGCGTCCGCACCGCCCACGCCTCGAGGCCGTTGGGCACTGACGCGACCCGCAGCATCTTGGAGCCGGGCGGTGTCAGCTGGGCGAACGCCGCCATGCCGTAGTACTCCGGCTGGACATCCACCCGCCAGCCCGCCTTCGTCTGGGTCGTCTGGATCAGGTTCTGAGCCGAGTTCGGCTTGTTCTGGAAGTTGACACCGTCGGCGCCGGCCTCCGCGTAGAGCGGGAGGATGTTCAGCGCCCAGAGCGCCGGACCGAGCGTCCTTGAGAAGACGGGCGCGCCGCCGCACGTGACCGAGTTCATCTCGTCGACGCGCACACCGACTCCGCGGGGCCGGGCGACGGCAGTCCAGCTGGAGAGGTCTCCCGCCAGCGTCTGCAGCGAAGCCGGCGTGAACAGCTGGTCCTCATTCAGAGGGGCCGTCTGGGCGGCGCAGCGCTTGTACTTGAGCGGGTAACTGTGAACGGTGAGCAGCGAGAGCCGGTGGCTCGTATCGAGGAATTGCCCGACATAGGGCTGGGCCTTGAAGGATGCATACCCGGGCCCCGCCCACCTGACCTTGGGAAGCGCGTCGGCCATCCGGTTCCACTGCGACGTGATGTCCGCGTACGAGTAGCCCGGCGGCCTGCCCTTCACTGGCTTGCCGGAGTGCGAGTGGTAGAAGTTGAAATGCGAGTACAGCTCCGGCTCGTTGCCGAGCTCGAAAGTGATCGGGACCGGCCCGATGCTCGACTGAATCTCGTGGATCTCCGTGCTCGCGATCCTGGTGTCGTTGGCCTCCATGTTGATCCCGAGGATCAGGTGCGCGTTCAGATCCTGCGCGAGCCGCTTCGTGACAGCAGCCCACGTCGGCGTCATCGTCCACTGCACCCAGGGCGGCTTCATCATGCCCGGGACCGGCCACCACGTCCAGTCGGTGCTGTCGCCGCCGACCCGCAGGATCAGGCCCCCGTACGGCGCCAGGCTACGAGCGACATGCTCGAACGGGACGTCCGGCGCGGCGGGGTTCATCCCGGTCTCCGACTCGACATTCCAGTACTCGGTCGCGAGCCCGACGAATCCGGCCGCGACCGGCGGACCGGCCTGAGCGCCGCTCACGCTCACCCTCACGGGCGGGACGGCGTTCGCCGCCGCGGAACCGCCACTGGTCAAAATCAGCGCTGCGGCCAGGAGAACCCCAGCCGCCCCACACCATCTCGCAACTCTCATCATCAACATCGGCCGATCGCAGGATATCCGTTACGCCGAGAAGTGGCGTGACGTCGGGGCTAACAGGCTAGCGCGAGGCTAGCGGAGGGCGCGTGTAGGACCGACGTCGACCCCGTCGAACTGACCGGAAACGACATGCCGCCCGACGCGCCCGACACGACCGAACCCGGCAAGAGCCGGAGGCGGGCCCTATCCGACCGCGGATCGGCGCTCTTCCTGGTGGCCAACGCGGCTGCCGTGCTGATGGTCCTCGGCGGCTTCGGGCCCTGGGCAACGGCCACCCATCGGGGCACCGCGCTCGGCGCCAGCGGCCTCGGCTGGTTCCTCATCATCGGCGGGTTCGTCGCCGCGACCCTGCTCTGGCATCCGATGAAGTCGCGTCTCCGGCACGCGGCCATCATCACCGTCATCGCGCTCGCCGGCACGGCCGTGTCCGTCGTGAGCCTTGCGGACGTCCAGAGTCTCATCGCGCACCCCGGCGGCCCGGTCTCCCCCGTCTGGGGACTTTACGTCGCGCTCGGGTCCTCGGTCGTCCTGCTGGCGGCGGGCGCCCTCGCGGTCGCCATGCAGCTGCTGCGGCCGGCCGCGGGCTGAGCCACCGGCCGCGTCTGTGACAAGCGCCGCTTATCGGTACGACCAGCGACACCGATTGCCACATCTCGCAGCGACTCGGTAAGTTGCGGATCTCGCCGCGCAACTCTCCATGAAGATCGCTTCAGCCGAGACCTTTGTCGTTGCCAACCCCAAGCCGAGCTTTGGGGGCAACTACTTTGTGTTCCTGAAGCTCACGACCGAGGACGGCGTCACCGGCATCGGGGAGGTCTATGCGGCGGCCTTCGGTCCACGCGCCCTCAGGGGCATGATCGCCGAGGTCTGCGACCGTCACGTGATCGGGGCGGATCCGTTCCGGATCGAGGCGCTCTGGCGCGACATCTTCGGGCGCGGCTACTCCGGCCTCGAGGACGTCTCGCTGATGAGCGTGCTCGCAGGCGTCGAGATGGCCTGCTGGGACATCGTCGGCAAGGCGCTGGAGCGGCCCGTCTACGACCTGCTCGGAGGGATGGTGCACGAGCGGCTGCGGTCCTACTCCTACCTGTACCCGGCCGACGAGGACACCGCCGACGTCTACCGCGACCCCGACGTCGGCGCGGCCCGCGCCGTCGAGTTCGTGGAGATGGGGTTCACGGCCATCAAGTTCGACCCCGCCGACCGTTACGCGACCTCGGACCCGCGGCAGCCGAGCCTGGAGGAGCTGGCGCGCGTGGACGCGTACACGCGCAGGGTGCGCGAGGCGGTCGGCGACCGCTGCGACATCCTGATCGGCACGCACGGCCAGTTCACGACCTCCGGGGCGGTGCGCTTCGCCAAGGTCCTCGAGCCGTGCGGGCCGCTCTGGTTCGAGGAGCCCGTGCCGCCCGGAATGCCCGAGCAGATGGCGGTCGTCGCCCGCGCGACCTCGATTCCGATCGCGGCCGGCGAGCGGCTCGGCGGGAAGCTCGAGTTCAGCCGCCTGCTGGCGACCGGCGGCGCATCGATCCTGCAGCCGGACCTTGGCCGCTGCGGCGGGATCCTCGAGGGCAAGAAGATCGCCGCGATCGCGGAGGCGCACTACGCGCAGATCGCCCCGCATCTGTATTGCGGGCCGGTCGCCGCCGCCGCCAACATCCAGCTGTCCACCTGCATCCCCAACTTCCTGATCCTCGAGTCGGTCGGAAGGTGGGACGGTTTCTACGCAGAGATCCTGAAAACACCGATCCGCTGGGAGGACGGCCACGTCATTCCCCCATCGGGTCCGGGACTCGGAGTAGAGCTGGATGAGGAGGTCGCCGGTCGGTATACATACGATGACGACCTATTGCACTTTGATCCGGACTACATCCTGCCCACGGGCACGTACGCGCAACGGAGGTGACCTGCGGACAGGAATGGATCAGCAGAGCACTGGTATTTCGTCAAACGCTATGAGATCGCAGCACACACGCTGAAACGGAGAGGTGAGGGACTTGGGACGACGCAACAAACTGGATGACCTTCGGGGAACCATTCGGAGCTGGAAAACAACTTCATTGACGAGCTGATCGCAGGGAACGTCGATCGACGCACGTTCCTGCAGCGCGGTGCCGTCATCGGCATGTCGGCGACGGGGATGGCGGCAATTCTGGGTGCCGCGGGTGACAACGCGTTCGCCAACACCCTGCGCCACGCGAGCGCCCGCTCGACGCCGAAGGGCGGCACGCTGAAGCTCGCCGTGCAGACGCCGGCGGCGGCGATCAATCCGCTGCTCGTAGCCGACTCGGGCGGCCTCTGCATGATCTGCCAGACCGGTGAGTTCCTCACGCTGGACAACCCGCTTACGGACACGTTGCAGCCGATGCTCGCCACGAGCTGGACTCCGTCCAAGAGCGGCGCGGTCTGGACCTTCAAGATCCGCAAGGGCGTGAAGTTCCACAACGGCCAGCCGCTGACGGCCGACGACGTGGTCTACACGTTCCAGGAGCTGGCCAACCCCAAGAACGCCTCGTCCGCGCTGTCGGTCTTCACCGGCGTGCTTAGCGCCGGCGGGGTCAAGAAGGTCGATTCCCACACGGTGGCGTTCCACCTGGAGTCGCCCAACGGCAACTTCCCGTATCTGGTCTCCTCCGACAACTACGGATCGATCATCGTGCCCAAGGGGACGGACTACAAGACCTGGGGCAAGACGATGGTCGGCACCGGCGCGTTCATGCTGCACAGCTACACGACCAACCAGGGCGCGAGCTTCACGGCGAACCCGAACTACTGGGGCGGGAAGCCGCACCTCGACGGCACGCAGTTCACCTTCTACGCCTCGCAGCAGCCGCAGATCACGGCGCTGCAGGGCGGCACGGTCGACGTGCTCGTCCAGTTCACCGCCACCGGCGCGCAGGCGATCCTGTCGCACGCGAGCCAGTACAACATCATCAACGTCAAGTCCTCCGGGCATCGCGAGCTCTCGATGCGCTGCGACCAGGCGCCGTTCAACGACCCGCGCGTGCGCGAGGCGATCGCGCTCTCGCTCAACCGCCCGCAGATGGTGAAGGCCCTGCTGCTCGGCTACGGCACGGTCGGCAACGACAGTCCGTTCGCGTCGATCTTCCGCTCGACCAACACGAGCGTCCCGCAGCGCACCCAGGACCTCGCGAAGGCCAAGGCGCTGCTCAAGGCGGCCGGTCACTCGAGCGGGCTCAGCGTGCAACTGGACACCGAGCAGTACCAGGAGATCCCGCAGCTGGCCCAGGTCATCCAGCAGTTCGCCTCAAAGATCGGGGTCAACATCAAGCTCAACGTCGAGACCCAGTCCAACTACTACGGCAAGGCCACGTTCGGTAACTCCGACTGGCTCGACGGGGAGATGTCGCTGGTTGATTACGGCGGGCGTGGTGTTCCGAACACGTTCCTGGAGTCCACGCTGACCAGCAAGGGCGCGTGGAACGCGGCACACTTCAAGGACCCCGCGTACGACAAGCTGGTCAAGCAGTACGTGGCCGCGGTGGACCTGTCGAGCCAGCGCAAGATCTCGGGCAACATCGAGCGCCTGCTGCTCAAGGAGACGCCGCTGATCATCCCGTACTTCCTGAACTTCCCGACAGCCTCGACCAAGAAGGTCGGCGGGATGATCCCGACGTCTCTGTCGCAGATCTTCCTGGCCGGCGCCTACAAGAGCTAAGGGAGCCGCGTAACTCTCTGAGGGAGCTGCCAAACCATCGCTCCTGGGTGAGGCGGTCAGCGCGACCGCCTCACCCGATCCACTCACCGGGTCCACCCCACCGAGTCCACCCCACCGAGCCCCAACACCATGTGGAAGTTCATCCTTCGCCGCCTGGCTCTTGGTGTGATCACGCTGCTGATCCTGAGCGTGATCGTGTTCTTCGGCGCGCAGGTGCTGCCGGGCAATCCCGCCCGCGCGATCCTCGGCAACCTGGCCTCCCAGAACGCCGTCAACACGCTCAGCCGTCAGCTCGGGACCAACAGGCCGCTGATCTCGCAGTACCTGAGCTGGCTCGGCGGCGTGGTGCACGGTGACTTCGGCGAGTCCTACTCCTACCAGCAGCCGGTGAGCACGCTGCTGTGGCCGGCACTGCGCAGCTCGCTGGAGCTGGCGGCGCTCGCGTTCGTGATCGTGGTCCCGCTCGGCATCGGCGGCGGCGTGCTGGCGGCGCTGAACTACGGCAAGCCGCTCGACCGCATCCTGTCCATCTTCGGCCTCACCGCCACCGTGATTCCCGAGCTCGTCTCCGCGACCGTGCTGATCCTGGTCCTCGGCCTGTGGCTCAGCATCCTGCCGATCTCCGCCTCCGGCGCCTCGGGGTTCGGCGACACGATCTACCACCTGATCATGCCGGCGCTGCCGCTCGTCCTGATCCTCTTCGGCTACATCCAGCAGATGGCCAGAGCCGGCACCGTCGAGGCGCTGCACTCCGACTACGCCCGCACGGCGGTCCTCAAGGGCCTGCCGCGGCGCACCGTGATCACGCGCCATGTCCTGCGCAACTCGCTGCTGCCGACGATCACGGTGATCGCCTCACAGATCGGGTACCTGATCGGCGGTCTGGTCCTGGTCGAGACGGTCTTTCACTGGAACGGGATCGGATCCCTGATCTACAACGCCGCCAACAAGAAGGACTTCCCGGTGCTGGAGGGCGCGATCCTGATCATCGGGCTGTTCTACGTGCTCGCCACCCTGGTCGCTGATGTCCTCTTCAGGCTGCTGAACCCGCGGATCCGCTACCGGGGCACTACGTGAGCACGGGGGCACTACCACTCGGCGGCTCGGGCGACCCAGGCTCCGGCCCGGCCGGCGCGAGCGGCGCGCCGACCACCACCACCGCCGACCCCCAGCCGCAGCCCCGTAGCGCACGCCGCGAGGTCCTGCACAGCCTCATCCGCCAGAAGACCTTCATGGTCGGCGCGGCGATCCTGCTCTTCTGGATCTTCTGCGCGATCTTCGGCCCGTCGCTGACGCCGCACTCGGCCTACTCCCAGAGCCTGCTCGCGACAAACCAGGCGCCGTCCAGCCACAACTGGTTCGGCACCGACCAGCTCGGCCGTGACGTCTTCGCGCGGGTGATCGCCGGCGCGCGCCCGATCATGATCACCGCCCCCCTGGCGGCCCTGCTGGGCACGATCATCGGCACCAGCGTCGGCCTCGTCATGGGCTATTACGGCGGTATCACGGACGAGGTCATCAGCCGCTTCGTCGAGGCGTTCCTGGCGCTCCCGCTGGTGGTGGTCGCGATCCTCGGCAGCGTCGCCCTGGGAGCCTCGAACCTCACCCTGATCGTGCTGATCGGCGTCGTCTTCTCGCCGCTGATCGCCCGCACGGTCCGCGCCGCTGTGCTCGGGGAGGCCGAGCTCGAATACGTCACCGCAGCCAGGCTCCGCGGCGAGTCCTCGCTGAACATCATGTTCGTCGAGATCCTCCCGAACGTGATGGGGCCGATCATCGTCGAGTTCACCGTCCGGCTCGGCTACGCGATCTTCACGCTCGTCACGCTCTCCTTCCTCGGGTTCGGGCTGCAGCCGCCGAGCCCGAACTGGGGCGCGGACATCCAGGCCAACATCAGCGTCGTCGACGCCGGCTACTGGTGGATGGTCCTGTTCGACGTGCTCGCGATCGCCTCGCTCGTGATCGGCGTCAACATGTTCGCCAACTCCATCCAGACGGCGCTGGAGGACTCGTGAGCACGGTCTCGAGCGAGCCTCAGGCCCAGCCCGCGAGCAACGGCTCGGTCGCGCTCGCGCTCTCGGGCGTCGACATCGCCTACCGCGTCCGCCGCGCCCAGCAGCGGATCGTCCACGACGTCAGCTTCAGCATCGGCCGCGGCGAGGCGTTCGGCCTCGTGGGCGAATCGGGCTGCGGCAAGTCCACGATCGCGCTCGCGATCGTCCGCTACCTGGCCGCCAACGGCAGCGTCACGAACGGCACGATCGAGGTCGACGGTCATCAGGCGCTGTCGCTGCGCGGCGAGGCGCTGCGCAGCATGCGCGCCGACAGCGTCTCGATGGTCTACCAGGAGCCGAGCCGCGCGCTGAACCCGTCGATCACGGTCGGCAAGCAGGTGGCCGAGGTCTACGAGATCCACGGCGTCAAGCACGACGAGGCGATGGAGCGCGCCGAGGCGATGCTCGGCCGCGTCCAGATCTCCAATCCCGCGGGCGTGATGACCCGTTACCCGCACCAGCTGTCCGGCGGCATGCTGCAGCGCGTCGTGATCGGCATGGCGCTCGCGGCCGACCCCGCCCTGCTGATCCTCGACGAGCCGACGACGGCGCTCGACGCGACGGTCGAGTCGGAGGTCCTGGAGCTGATCCAGGAGCTGCGCCAGGGCTCCAACACCGCGCTGCTGTTCATCTCCCACAACCTCGGCGTGATCGCCAAGATGTGTGACCGCGTCGGCGTGCTGTACGCGGGCGAACTCGTCGAGGAGGGCCCCGCGAAGGCTGTCTTCGCCGCCCCCAACCACCCCTACACGGTCGGCCTGATCCGCTCGATCCCGCGCCGCGAGACCGAGGAGCATCACGGCACCGGGGCGCGCACGCTGCAGACGATCCCGGGGTCGCTCCCGATCCCCGGCTCGATCCGCCAGGGCTGCCCGTTCGCGCCCCGCTGCGGCCTCGCCGACGACCGCTGCCACGTCGAGGCGCCACCGGTGACCGAGCTCGCGGACGGACGCCGGGTGCGCTGTTACCACCACGAGCACGCGAGCGAGGTTCCCCTGGTCGGGCTCGCGGCCCCGGCCCAGGCGCTCCCCGATGCCGCGGCCGAGAATGGTGAGGTAGGTGAGAGCTCCCTCCCCGTTGCGGGCCCGCTGGCCAGCAACGGGGCTGACACGCCACAGCCACTC
>Ga0123355_10009013_pt1 | contig 15124 bp, 8 predicted proteins | sample TergutEmb28metaG_3_FD_89872 | JGI IMG/M metagenome (GOLD analysis project Ga0123355, IMG submission 89872) | Embiratermes neotenicus P1 segment gut microbial communities from Petit-Saut dam, French Guiana - Emb289 P1 | ecosystem: Host-associated > Arthropoda: Insects > Digestive system > Gut ...
ACTCTATGTAAAAAACCACACACATATACACATATACATATAAAGAAAACTATTTATAGACAACACAAGCGTAGGCATCTATAAATGTCACCGGAAAATGAAACACAAATTTAATAAGTTTGTGTAGTCAGACATACCAACATACGTAGGCAGTCCATAAAGAAACCGAACTTGTGAAATAGCGAGCCAGCGAGCGCGCGCAGCACGCTCGCGATGATGGCGTTTTGTAGCGGGGAATTTAAGCTTAATTCGGACACTAGCAGCATCATGCCATGTCTATTAGTCATCGAGTTACATGCGCTTGAATGAGTGTGTTTAGTACTCTCGGCGATTTTTTGCTAACTGATAAATGAAGGATCTTGAGGAGCAACGCGTTTGCTTCAAATTCTGTTTCAAATATGGAAAAACTTTTACGGAGACTTTCAGATGTTGCAAAAGGCTTATGGAGAGGATTGTTTGAGCCGTACGCAATGTCACGAGTGGTACCAGCGTTTCAAATCGGGCAGAACTTCCATCAAAGACGACCCAAATATGGACGACCTTCCACGTCAATGGACGACGATCACGTTGAGAAAATGCTTGCTGTGATTCGTCAGAATCGTCGCCTAACTGTCCGTGAAGCTGCCGCAGAAGTAGGAATCTGTAAAAGTTCGTGCCACCTGATTATCACCGAAAAACGGAAGATGCGTCGCGTTGCCGCAAAATTTGTGCCGCGTCTGCTGACTTGTCACTCCTTACCCATGAATTTTTGACGAAGCATGAGACGGCTGTTATCTCCCAGCCGCCCGACTCTCCAGATTTGGCCACTGCGGACTTTTTCTGTTTCCCGAAGTGGAAATCCTCACTAAAAGGTCGCCGATTTCAGACGGCAGAGGAGATAGAAGAAAATTCGATACGGAACCTTCGCGCCGTCCCGCAAAACACGTTCCAGGACGCGTTCCAGAAATGGAAAAAAAGATGGGAGCGGTTTATCAAGAGTGGAGGGGAGTACTTTGAAGGTGACAAGTTGGAATAAGTTGCAAGTAAAGCAATAAATTTAAAAAAATCGGTTTCTTTATGGACTATGTATTCTTCACATCGACACAGTGGTTACAAATTCATGGGCCAATATAAATTGTCATGGTAAACTTATTTTAAATTGCACACTACAATCTGTTTACTTTGTCAGAAGTAGAACAAATTCAGTAACTGTGAATACATCAAAGAACATAATGTCTGGCACTGGTACTTTCTTCAGGGTACAAAATGTGGTTATACGTTTAAGACCCAGGGCTGAGCCACTGTTAATCGTCAGTGCATAAAAAATGATCAACAAAGTTAATAAAGTTACAATAAAATACATATTCCCAAAATATGGAATATGGTAACGAACACTGTAATGCAAGTTTAGGTACAGGCCATACCAAAAATCATAAGCACATCAACAATAATTAATTGTAGCCATCAGCTTTTGCAGAAAGACGACAAGTGTCTCTACATATGCTTTATACTAAGTGGACATAAAAGTTTGCAGAGCACGCGAGTGCAGTAAGCTGTGATGATGGTTTCCTCAGTTGGCAAAATACTAACATGCAATCCATAGAATCCCATAACCCTGTGAGCCAATAGTACAGCTATAGCAATATTTTCGACGAATCATATTTTTCCTTCACTAAAAAAGTTACTGGTTCAACAATGCCAATAAAATATTCTTCATTTTTCGGGCTGTTTTGGTGGACATTATATCCAGACACACATGTGATCATGTAGTTTATTTTACAACTACACTTATTATCTAACATAATGTATGAAAACAATAACATTCTCTTACCTCCAGTTTACTGATTAACTGTAACAGCAAAAGAACTATTTACGTAAGTCAACATAACGCGCCTGAAACAAACTTATCATTCAAATGCGCTAAGAAAAATTAATCATAGCGCCAACCACGGATAATGTAAATAGCCTAAGATGGTTCGCTGCACTATTGACAACAGTGATGTGCATGGATTACTGTGTTTTGAGCGCACTAAAACTTCGACAATTCAGAAGCACGGATGCTGTATGGTGCCACATTTCCGTAACTACTTACCGACCACAGTTTGATACCGACTACCTTCGCTGTGTGCCCACGCACTTCCCATGTGGTATGATCTTTTGACAGTAGATAGCGAGATAAGCTCTAACAGTAGCGCACCAGCGACGATTTTGGAAACTAAGAGCCCTGGTGTGGTCTTTTTTTGTCACAATAAATGACACAGAAACCCCACTTGATCTTATTTTAATTAAAACGGCACGATAAAGTTGTCAGAAACCTTGGAATCCATTTCAGCCGGGAAACCTTATTTGATTTAGAGATACGAGTAATGTAGACGACTGTTGAGATCGACCTGAACTCAAGATTGTAAACTATCTCCTGAGAACTGAATGAAGAAAGGGACAATTTCTCATGTATGATTGAGAAAAGAAAATCCCGTCTTGCTCCATTTGACTACGCCGAGACACTACATATCTATTATGTTAATTACATTTATTTCAACCTTAAATTAAGTTATTACAGAAGCAACATGTACAAAATCAAAGAAAACGTAATTGTGAAAACTAACATCTCAGGTCAGGAAAGGAATTGTATAGCATTCTAAATGTTTTTTTAAGCATTTAGCTTAATGATGACACTTCAAGGTCGAAACATTTTGCTATAAAAATTACTAGAAATACACTTGAAGTAATGCTTATATTTACTTAATTAAATAATGAAATATCAGCAGTAGAAATATAAAATTACCCGACAAATTTGCAAGATGAGTTTTAATAAAATGAAGTGCCTTAAGTACAATTTACAGGAACTGACTGATGGAAAGTATGAAAAGAGTGAAGCTTAACTAAACGAAAGAAGGAACTTCACTGAGCTGAGAGTGATCTGCCGTGTAGCAGGAGACTGCAGAAAGCCGAATCGCCAGCCACGGTGTCTCATTGAGATTTTTCGGGACCACTCACAGAAGGCAGAAAGAATCGTATCAAAATGGATCGTCGCGGTAGGTGAACCCCCCCGAACTTCCAGACAGTGCTGTATCTAATTTCCTGGCTTGGGCTTAGCGTGGTTACTTAGTTCATTCTGAAATATAATCAACATCTATAAATGAACGAAATATATATTTATCTTCTGTAAGTTCGAATTTATTGTGAAACTAAAAAATTCGTACAGATCCGAAAGCATGGTGAAAGTACAAACAGTTCCACGTGAAGTCATGAAACGGGAAATCCACGTGCGATTTATAGAACGTAGCGCTGTTTGTGATAAATCTGGAAGTGCACGTAGTAACCACTAGGCCATGAAGATTTAAGTACTGTGTGTGGAGGTAAAGATCCACACACCATTAACATCAGAATTAAATGACCGTGTGTAGTGAGCTTCAGGCTCCGACCGCTTTGACATTGGTCCTCACAGGGCAGGAGGCTAGGTCATCCATCCTGATCTGGTCTGGACGCTAATAAGAAGAGACAAGTGAGTGTGTGTGTGTATGTCATCTACCGTTTTGTATTAAGGTGGAGATTAACACATTCAGCACTGTATTTACAGTTTCAGTTTTGTGTGGGTGTAAGGGAAGTATACAGATTGAAGAAGTTTAAAAATATGGTGACGGTGGCAGCTGCAGTTACAGACTGCGCACATAGAGGGGTTTGAAGAAAATTGCGTGAGGAGCGTTTGTAATGTTTTGTGTTCATGAAACGTGATTTGGAGGGTTAAATTAAGAATGACGAGAAGGGACAGACAGACCGATAGACAGACAAACAGACATGTTGCGCGGGATAATCCGTAAATACCGACACATTTAGTCGATGGAGCATATCAGGGACAGTTTTGGGCTTGTAATGATCATAGTAATTTATAAAACCGAATGTTTTGTTACGGACGTGAAGATGTTGAGCTAAAAGCTGATGAGGGAGTGGAAATAATGGGACATGCATTTACCGATATTTTAACTTTCCTATAGAGTTGAGACTTAATTCAAAATATCTCAAATTTTGCATTAAATTAATGACACATCAGAAGTATTTACACACTTACTGCCCAGTGGTCAGTCTAGCTACTGCCAGTTTAACATTAACAAATCCTACGTTCTGCCCACACAGTGTATTTATGTGTTTTGAGTGGATCTAAGAACAAACAGCCATTATTTCCCTGTACAGCATTAACTGAGTGTTTTTTTTAACCGAGACGGAGTGTGTTTACTGTGCGGTACGGACTGGATGTTTATATATAATTCTGTAAAGCGCAGTGGTCACTATATTTACCACTAGTTTAACATTCACAAATTCTACGTTCTGCCCACACAGTGTATTTGTGTGTTTTGTGTGGATCTGAGACCAAACAGCGATTATTTCCCTGTACAGCATTAACTGACTGGTTTTTATAACCGAGAAGGAGTGTGTTTACTGCGCGGTACGGTCTGAATGTTTAAACGTAATACAGATTAATTTTAATCTTTCAACAGTTAAATTCAAGCAAAAATTTAGTCAATAATATTTGGAGGAAATTTCAAGTACGGATTTATAAATGTCACTTTAAAGTCGGAGAAACTGTATTTCATTAAATGAAAGAAAAATAACACACAACAATGAAATGTCTACTCTTGTTTCACCTCAACTACGCACATACCTGTACCATGTTCTGTACCATCATTTAGTTACCAACTGTTGTGCACTCAACTAATGTTCATCAACTTCCGCTCCTACGCTATTCAGAGCCTACTGACACCATCTTCAGTGAGCTCTAGTCCATCTGTGAGCTGATAAACAAGTGCACAACGTTTGGTCAATAAATATATTTTTCTCTTAATCCAAGCAAGAAAGCTGGACTTTTCCCAGTTCGGGAAGAGACAGAGCGACATTAAATGCAGAGGGAGCTTACTGAAACCCAGAGCCACCTGTTGTCACCTTTCAGCACTACTCTGCCGTGCCTTTGGGCAGTCAGGTTAGTTGACTGTCTTAGAACGGTAAACTAGCCAAAAGAAGGCAGTAATTGATAGTTGTCAGATAAAATAACCACTCTGTGTGTAATGTACGATGGTGTGGAATAGGATGTGTCCGGGGATCTGTAAATATTGTAAAGTTGCTTCAACGCGCTTGCTCATCAGCCAAAAACAAACGTAAACCGAACTGAAGAAAAAGGATCTGTCGTTATACGGTAAATTTAAGGTCAAATAAAGCGTGCCATAGCAAGTACTGACCGAAAACTGAAAAAGTAGCCCCTTACATTTGCACTTTTAGGCGCTTTTCGCAAAATTGAGCAAAGGACCATTTAGCTTCCTCATGCCTGCCCACCTGCCTGCCTGCCTGCCTGCCCGTCAGCAAGGAACAACTCGGCTCCCACTGAACGGATTGTAATTAAATTTTATATTTGAGAATTTTTCGAAAATTTGCTTTGGAAATTCAAGTTCCATCAAAATCGGACAAGAATAACGGGTACTTTACATGAAGACCAATATACATTTTTGATCATATCTCAATCAGTTTTTCTTATAATGAGACATGTTTCAGATGAAAGTTGTAGATAAAATAAAAACACACATTTCGCTTTTAGTAACATCTGTTTTTCGAAAATTGTGCCGTTTATGGCATACTGTGGAAAAATATGGTACAACCGGACAGGCAGACGGATGGCAATATGGCGCATGTGCACTTCATGCTGGATACCAAAGGCTACAGACACACATCCGGAATGTTTAATAATATTTATTGTTTTTCCACGGCAACAATGGTAAAGCGAACGCGCCTCAATGTTACGTTATACGCATATTGCCAACAGGCACACACTGTCGGTAACTCACTGACTACTTGCAGCAGAGTCTCTGAGGGACGCTCATGCTGTCGGAATGTCTCCTTCCTTCTACAAAACCCGCAGTTCCGTCGCCAACGTCCCAACATCCCGGCTGTATTGAATGCGAAATGTGAGACAGAGGGAAGCATGCGCGATCTGAGGTTATCGCAGAGGTGCTTCTGAGAATGCGAGGCTGCTGGGATGTGAAGCCGTGTCGTTTCTTTGTCTTCACGAGCAAATGAAGGCGTCATGTTCTATCCGTTGTAAACCTCTGAGCACCACGCCTCAAAACACTCGCAATCCAGTTCACATCTTCGCAACCGACTTATTTGTAAGATTTATTTGTGCAGGGTGTATCACAATTACTTGTACAGATTCTGAAGTGTTTCTCACACCAGTTCATATCTGTACGTGTCCGCAAACATTTACTTTGAGCTGTAGGAAGCAAAGTGTGTTGACCTCTGCCCTTAAGATATTCGTCTACAGGGGCACTTAAAAACCTTAGCGTTTCATCTCCAATTGAAAATGAAGAGACACTTCATCAAAGCATTTCTTATGTCTGTCAACCCATTCGCAGGCGCCCCGGGACGTTTGAGATGGTGTGTCAGTACACGTGTGCATTGCTTCAGGTGGAGGACATTTTGAGAATTTGTTGTGAATTGTGACCGATAAACAATTATAACTGAATAATTATTAAATTGTAAGATTGCACTGTAACTGTATTATGTCAGCACTAAGTGAAATGTTAAAATGTGCAATATAATGTATCAATTAATCACAAAGCCATTCATTTCTCAAAACATATTTGAACCAACTTTGCTCTTTGCTTGATGTAAATATCTCGCTCTTAAATTTGCCAAAGCATTTAGATAATCCCGTATATTGTCCTTTAGTCTACGATTTGGTTTCGGAAGTGCTATTTTCTCTCCAAAGTTTCGTACCAAGACCTTACATATCTCGGCCTATCATCTCTCCAATGCGTGCTAAGTGACATGCTCACGTTTCTCACCCTCATTTTGTCTTATCAGTAAAGCAAACGGAATGTCTGCCAACCACCACAAGTTACACAGCGATAACTTGCACCCGTGATAAAGCTATGGCAACCTCAAGGCACCCTCAGTGTCTGCTCCTGTTCAAACCGACTGCAGGACCACGTCCTTACCGTTGTGTGATGTCATCATGTAGAACACTCCATTGCGGTCGCTGTGAGCTATGCGTCAAGCACGAACACGAGCACAAAATCATTCCAGTGTAGAACTCTGAGGTTCTAAACAGCGCTGTGCAGGATGAGTTATGTATTACGGTATGCGACGCCGTACTCTTGTGTAGGTAGCTTCCGCCGACGTTTCGAGGGTTCTTACTGCTGTCACCTTCAGGGTCACTATCCTTGGAATCCTTGTCCCTGAATACGAAAGCGCTAGGTTCTTTCAAGACGTCACATTGTTCACCAAAAGACAGCGTCACATTTCGGGAGACTGGAGTTTTCGATTGAATTGACATTTATTTGAGACGGAGTACGTCAAACTGTCGGCCTCCGATGTACAAAACGTCTTGGTGGCGTCGCTTCTGTAGTGCAGACTTCTACGGTAAGATTGCTACCGTGTAACGGTGAGAAAGTGCTTTCTTGGAAACCAAACTGCAGTGCAGCTGTATCAGCAGTACTGCAGCTGTATCCGCAGTACTGTAGCTGTATCGGCGGTACTACAGCTGTATCAGCGGTACTGAAACTATCAGCAGTACTGCAGCTGTATCAGCAGTACTTCGACTGTATCAGCACTACCGTAGGTGCATTAGCAGTACTGTAGGTGTATCAGGAGTATTAGAGCTGTATTAGCAGTACTGTAGCTGTATCAGCAGTACTGAAACTGTATCAGAAGTACTCCAGTTGTATCAGCAGTACTGCAGCTGTATCAGCAGTACTGAAACTGCATCAGAAGTACTACAGTTGTATCAGCAGTACTGCATTTGTATCAGCAGTACTGCATGTTGTTCACTAAGTAGTTCTAAACCCTCATTCTTGTTCACGCACGCACGTAAGCGCGGAGGAATGAATGCAGATGTGTGTCTAATGCTTTTAGCATTGCGTTCAGAATTTCCTTGCAACCTTACAAAGTGTGACTGTCTACTGAGCGGAACGAATCCGTTTTTAATTTAGAGGTTCCTGTTTTCTACAAAGTCTCCGCTTGAAAGATTCCGCTTCCGATTGCAGCTGTGCAATCGGATACACGGGATGCCTTTATTAAAGTGCAGGGGAGTCGAAAAGCTGGAGGCGAGAATGAAATGTTATCGCTAAGCCACCTGCAGCAGATTCCTTCTTGAGAAACTCAGAGTTTCTCAGCAAATCAAGCAATTCCACGCATTTTACTTCACCCGACAGTTCATGGCCGTGTTCACAACAGCCCGACACTTATACTGAGCCAAAATAGTCAAGCATACACCCTCCTGTACCGTTTCAGTTGGATTCGTTTTAATATTATCCTCGTGTCTATGCCTGGGTTTTCCGAATGGTTTCTTCTCATCACTTTTCCCGTGAAAACTATTCTTCCTATGCAAGCCCTATGTATGTCCCGTCCTACTTTCTTGTACGTGACCTCCCGAATGGCACGAGGTGAGCTGTGCAAATCGTGAACCTCCTCATGACGCAACTCTGTGCACCACTCAGTTACCTCCTCCCCGTAGCCCTCACAACTTTTACAGCAACATATTTTCACACACTTGCAGCCAACGACAGAAAAAGTTTTACATCCCAGAATTATTATGATTTTTTTTATTTTCATTTTCACGTGTATATTTTAATCCCTGTACTTTACAGATGGTAAAGTCAGGTAACCATTTTGTTCAGTTTCAATAATATTTTCGGTACTTGCTATTGGAACTCATTTAAAAATCCTTTATTTGCTATTCATCATTATTCAACAACCTTCTGAGTTACTTGTTGAGAGAAAGAACGCATTGACAGACAAGTATCGGAGTTCTCTTACAGTTATAATTACAAACAACTGCGTGTTGCGTTTCATATACCAAAGCAAGTTTCGATAAATTTTAAGTTTCAAAATTTGAAACCGTGTTTTATATTTCCACTGTCCAGATTCTGAGCTTCTGACAGTTGCCTCAGATAGGCCATAAATACGTCAATGTATTTGACAGAGCAGCCTGTTCTGTCTGCACCTTGCGTTACGGTGAGGAACCAAAAACATGGTTGTGAGCTTAGTCTTTAAAGCCTACTGGTTACGTGATGCACCACCAGTTTAACATTCAACAACTGTACGCTCTGCCCACACTGCATTTATGTGTTTTGTACTTATCTGTGAATAAAAAGCAACTTGTGACACTTAAACCATAAACTGACTGGTTTTTATAACCGAGTTGAAAAGTGTTTACTGTGCGGTACGGTCTGGGTCTTTAAATAAAGCAGTCTGCGCTTCGTCTTTAAAGGGTTAATGTGGGCCGATTAGAATAAAAGCTTGAAATATTGTTTTTGGAAATATTGTGTACCCCCATTATTGATGTTTCTGGGAATAATTGCGTAAGTTTGCAGGTACACAGCGCAGAAAAATATATATTATACAATTTCATGCCTGCATTTCTCTTTATTGTGCAGAGCCCAAAACAAACTTCGTGATTATTTTGTAATTAGCTGTGTTTCTGAAAGCAGTGAACATAATATTTGAAGTTGAAGACAGATGCGTGACGTCAGCCCACACGTACCAGTATCTTTACACTGCCAACTGCACCGTCCTGGTGCGACGTGCTCACAGCACCGTCCGTTCCAATTTACAGCCCGCGGCCGACGTCTACACTTAAGTATTAATTTAGTAGCTTTATCTATTAACTTTTTTATTTTAACTTGATCGTTATACCTGATAAGAAGACGTATATATAGAGTTACAACAGCCAGTAATTCACCAGTTCTTAAAGTGTTACACAATTACTGTAAACCTGTCAGATGCCACAGAACGAACGCACTGGAATTGCATTTTACCTTACTTTAAAATGCTTTGCACAGTTGACCAGACGCCGGTCAGTAAAAATCGCAACAAGTAGCTGTGTCTAAATGCAGGAAGACGGTCGTGTTGGACTGACAGCAAAGGATTTGCTTTCAAAAAAACTCTGGCGTTCAATTCACGTGGACTACTACCGGTACAAGTAACTGGAATACATTCGTTGCGGGTCGGAGTGGGTCATCGGACCTCCTGTTACAAAATTGTGGGTTCCTTATGGGAGCGGAAAGCCTTATTTGTTCTGAAAACGCCCTTGAAATCCTTCAATTGTCAACACTGATAGTGTGAGAACACAGAGTGTCACAGTCCGACACGAGTAGCTGTAGGCTGCTGGCAGTCAGATACGGTGATGGCTGCTTTGTGTCAACCAGCAATCTGTTCTGCACTCAGGATTGCTTGAATGGACAAACACAGGTAGGCTCAAATGTTCATTGACGTATTTTCATTAAGAAGGTGGCGTTTTACAGAATTTTTAGAATCAGACGTAGCAAGTGCCTTTTTGTTGTGTTATACCAGACGGCGTAAGGTTACATGGCTTTGGTGATGTATGGAATATTGGTGAAATGGTGCGGGGGGGGGAGGGGGGTCACACTGCCACGCCTTCCACACATGGATTGGCCTGAGAATGAAGCCGGGTCTCCGCAGTAAGACGATATTTGGGTGCTTGATGCAACTTTGCAACGATAACTTTATGAAATATGGCGGAGGTTACTGCATAATCTCATGTCATGGGCTCTTTGAAACAACCAACATCATGATCGGTCCATTAGCCATCAACTCACATACTTTCAGACAAAAAAAAATATTAAGACTCTAGAGAAATCACTGGCCCAGTCCGAGTCAGTTGACAGTTCTTGGGTTTTTCTTTTCACTTGGTAAATAAGCAGAGAAAAACTGAAAGGAAAAAATTATTATGAATCTCTCTCTCGTCGCAAAAAAATTTTATGCGTGTGACTTTACACAGAATGTTCAGATATGTCTGACACAGTCTTGTTCTTCTCATTAGCGGTCTTAGACTCAAATTATACTCGGACCAAAAGAGTAATTTAAATTTAAGTTAGACCGAACGACTTTTCAAAGAACAACATTGTCAATATTTTCTACAAAATTAAACTCAAAATTCACAATTCAACAAAACTTCCTCTTCGCAAGTTCCATCAGAACTCCAAGTCGCTGCTGTCAGCCCGAGAAGATTTCACTGAATTCTGTCGTCGTGAAACAGTGAAAATTCTTAGCACCATTAAGTGCTTCATAATTGATAAAACAAAATGATACAAGTTAAACTGACTTAACAATCAACATTTCTGTGCCGCAGTTTGCTGTTCCTTACTGCGCAGAATAGCAAAATGTATTGCAGTCTTTGTGTTTTGTGATTAAAAAGGTTTCAATTTTAAAAATCAAAAGATCCTCAGTTTTGTGCCCAGCCACATTCTGTAGTCACAATGAGATTAGTCTGAGGGCTGCAAAGAATGAACCGTCGGGACACATGTGGCCCCCACTTTGCGTGCTTCGGGTGTCAACCAGAAGGCGGAGGAAATAAAAGTGACCATTTGTATTGTCAATCAACTGTCAAACAAAACTTGATTTTGTGTCAAAACCAAATAATTTTTTCCACATACCAAACACTACATATTTCGACCTAGCAAGGTTATTATCGGGCTATTTTGATAAAAATTTAGTTATCAACTTCCCGGAAGGAAGGCGGCTGAAGCGTGAAACTGGTCATTTACCTCCCTGCAGTGCCGACGTCAAGAATGAGTGGAGCTATACCTCTGCACCCTACCTGCCTCCATGGTGCGGGTAGGGAAAATTTACTTTTGATTTCTTTATAATTACTTGTTATTTTAGGTCGAAACACGCAGACTTTGCTGTAGAAAACAAAAGAAACAATTATTGGAGTTGTGTTTGACTGGCAAGAACACACCGGCCACCACGCAGCCAGTGTAATTCGGTGTGCCTGTCTGTGGGCAATTGGGCACAGGAAACCTCAGGACAGTTTCAATATGAAGCACCTATAAATTGCAAAAATTTATGAATCACCAGCCTTAAATATATAAAATATCCTCAACAGCATAGTAATAATAAAATAAACAATTCTTGGAAACATAAAATACATTAAATGATTAAAGGACAGTCTGTACCCATAAAACATGAAATCTATCACACTCACTTAATGAAAGAGAGAGTGACTGAGCTGAGAGTGTCTGGGAAATAACAGGAGAGTGGGGGAAGCTGACTGGCCAGTCACGTGATCTCCCGATTTGTTTGAATCAGTACGACCGTCAGAAACACACAGCAATTCACGAATGTGCTGCACAACGAACTAGTCGGACTTGCAACACTGCCCACAGCGTACGTGGGTGATTGACTGCTCAAACAAGCCGTGTTTTGTTCTGGTGTAAACCAAAGACATGTCTCTGTCCATGCAGCATGGCACCTCACAATGACGTGCAGCCTTTTGCCTTATGGTGGAGCCCCATGCTTCGAGAAACTCCCCCAAAATCTGCAGAACTATTTCTCAAGGATAAGCAGCGGGACGACGGCGCTGAGGGTCTGTGGCGTGTCCATGACGGCCTCTATGACCTCTCGTCCTTCGTAGACAATCATCCAGGTGGATCAGAATGGCTACGTCTCACAAAGGTCAGTCTAAAGTTAAATTCATTGCAGATAAAAAATACAAGACTGGTAATTAGCTTGTAGGAAAGTAAGTGAGCTGATACTGTGGTGTGCAGATGAAAGGGCAGGGGAGGAAATCAGCGTCGAGGGGTAAGGAAGATGGACAGACAGACAGAATTGTTGTAGAGGGAACCGAGAGAGTAGAACGCGGAAACTTGCTGAAAGGAGTGGAGTGTTGTTGTTAGGGTGTGCACAGCAGGAACCGTGGTGTTGGCAGTGGCAGGTGGTATTTGGTAACAGACAAGTAGCACGCACATCACACCTATTTGGCTATTTAACACGACGTTTCTTTGCATTTCCGAGATAACGGTGCCCGTGTTTTCTTCTTATCTGGCGATACGTGTTTGAGGGATCTCCAGGGACTTCCGGTCGGATTTATGAATATTACGAAAATCGGTGTTCTTACAGCGGTGGTGATGGACACTCACCGTCTCTGTGACGGTAGGACGTGTTGACTGCCGACAGTAACTGTACCATCCGGAACGTTGGTACGTCACAAAAGACAGTTTTCTCCCGTCAACACATGTAAGACTCTTTGATGGCAGATCGACCAATCGCAAGACCTGTACGTACAAGCTTAGTCCAAGTTATACTTAAAACCCTGGCACATGATTGCTACATAGTGTCACACGGTCACTGAGTTTTCTTCAGGCACTTCCACTTGTCCTGTACGTACACCTTGTGGCATGATGTAGTGTTTGTTAATGTTACAGCACATGGTATATACACTTACCACTAGGATGTAACAGGATTAATAAGAGCAGGTATTTCATAACATGTCATTATTCGTGGCTTCCTACTAATGTTTGTGTTCAAAAGGTTGTTCTGTCCTCCGCAGGGGACAGACGTCACGGAGGCGTTTGAGGCTCACCACGTGACGACAGCAGCAGCCCACATGCTGCGGCACTTCTACGTGCGGCCAGCCTTCACACCACGCAACTCACCGCACACATTCTATGAGGTACGCAGTAACTAACTTCACTGCAGCACCAGCTGCTGATTTCTCGACGCTTTGACCTTACAGCGCCGCCAGCTATGTGCCGCGTTTCGGAACCCCTCCGCATGCATTTCTCTCTGTTGCTCGTCTTTGTCTTCGTTGCCGTCTAACTTCAGGGAGGAAAATTATTGATCCACTGGGTGCGCCCTCTGAAACACCAACCGTACCGTCGCTAAGGCTACATGGTGTATCGGGTAGTTCAGTCAGGTAGTGACTGTGTTACCGGAGGGACAATTAAAAACTGGGTTTAAATCCCAGCAGGGGCACAGACGCTGTAGTGGGGCCGCACAGACCAGACACCTGACACAATGTATGGCGCTGTCCAGCGTGGAGCTCCTCTATGTCGCCAATAGAGTTACGCGCTGCAGTTCTGAACAAAAGAGGAAATTCCAGTTTTGGGGTCTTCACAGTCGTGTGCTTAGGACGCCTTCTTCTGCTGCACAACGTTGTTTGACGTCCCACAAGATGGGAATTATGAAGGCACGAAATTTCCTTAGAGTGGAATAGTTTGGCGGGCAAGTGAAAATTAATGACGTTGGTCACCGTGGGAAGAGTGGTAACAAGAACATCAGTGGCAATGTTGGTAGTCATGCTAAGTCTGGTAACTAAGTTAACAAAGTCAGTCACAGAAATAATGGTAACCTGATGAAGCGCCATACATGGAAAGACCGGTAACTGCAGTAGTCATAGCTGTATGTAGATATTTGTAAAAAGTGTCTTATTTTGTACGATTTTAACCAAACTAGAATTTTTATTCCACATATTTAAGTAAAAACGCTCCACATAAAATTTCATAAAAATCCGTTTAGTGGGCTCCAAGCCGTCCCATACGAACGGACTGACGGATATAGAGATGAAAGTGTGCGCGTTTTGCAACTGTATAGTTACTGAACCCCATCTGTTAATGCATGGCGTTTTATTTGCTGATAATTCTACGCGGCGGGTAATTATATTAATACTTGAAGGACAAGAAACTTCTTGCTGCACTCCCCAGAAGGTAATATTGCCTTTTCTTGTACGTATTAATGCGTTCTGCGAGCGGTTGCTTGTTTGTCCTTCTGCAGGATGGCTTCTACAGAACTTTAAAACGCCGAGCACGGACTGCCTTGGCCGGGGTTCCCCGAGGCCCCAACTACGCCTCAGCACTCATCGCTGACCTTCTGGCTCTGGGCTCAGTAGCCCTCTCCGTGCTGGCCGCCTGCAGCAGCAGCTACGCGGTTGGAGCCTTGGCCGGGGTTCTCATAGCGCTGAACGTCGTTTCGGCACACAACTTCCTGCATCAGAAGGACAACTTCCGCATGTACTACTTCAACCTGTCGTTCATGTCGTTCAGGTGTGTCGTCTGAGGAAAATGAACAAGTGTCTGTCGTTTATTGTCAAGCAGTTTCAAGTGTCAGCAATACCTGGACTACAATAGGCAGAATTCTAATTATTTCTTCTTCTTGCACAGTTGCAAAACTTGGTCTACCATATTGAGGGAAGAACATAGGCTAAATGTGTTGGAGAGTGGGGTAGTAGGGAGGTACTTGGGTCTAACGTGGATTAATGTATTAGAGACTGTGGTACCGGGGGGGGGGGTACTTGTTTCTAACGGGGGGTAATGTGTTAGAGACTGGGGTACTAGGGGGGTACTTCGGTCTAACGGGGGGA
>Ga0123355_10009014_pt1 | contig 15123 bp, 11 predicted proteins | sample TergutEmb28metaG_3_FD_89872 | JGI IMG/M metagenome (GOLD analysis project Ga0123355, IMG submission 89872) | Embiratermes neotenicus P1 segment gut microbial communities from Petit-Saut dam, French Guiana - Emb289 P1 | ecosystem: Host-associated > Arthropoda: Insects > Digestive system > Gut ...
AGTTTTATAACGTTTCGCTATATCCCACAAGGTGTCGCCTTTTTGAACAAAGTAAATCACTATACTTGGGCGCGGATCAATAACTCCGCCATCAAGCCAAAAAATTTCCTCAATAATTTCAGTTTGTGTCGCTTTTACTGCCCTTGCGTTTAATCCAACGACAAATCGTAGCTCAATCTCGCGGTCGGTTGTCATATTAAATGCAACGTGATTAACATCAAGTTTTGCTTCGCAAATAACTTTATCTTCCATTCCGCTGATTTCAATTATATGAGAAAACTCACTTTTATGAGTTAAAGAACAAACCGGGTTGCTCACATCATTTGAAATATACAAAATATGGGTTTCGATTTTACCTTGAATAACCGCTTTTTCATTTTCAACAGAAATTCCCATAACCATAGGTTTAGATTTGCAATTAATCAGTTGTGAAATTGGTGGCATATCTGATGAAATCGGAGCCAAATCACGGTGAGAAATTTGCGCTGTTGTTCGTCCGATAAGCTGTTCAATATTATACAAGCCTTTTTTAATATCAATGTCTCCGTCGGTAGAATATGCATCTTCAATTGAATGAATTTCCATAACTTCGGTTGCGTGAACGTTTGCATTGAGGGTAAGCTCTAAATTAATTGCTCGTTTGTCACCCTCATCACCGGCTGCAACTTCAAAAAAGATTTCTTTAACTGAATAATCGATTTCGCCGTCCATATTATCGAGCAAGCCTTCGATGTCGAGAACTTCGTTAAACGGAATTTGATGTTCCATAAAGTTTACCGTTTCAACCTCGCGTTCAAAATCTTCGCCGTCAATTGCCTTAAATTCCACTGATGAATAAAGAGTGCAAACGTCAATATCGCCTTTGATTACGATTTTGTTTTCAAGAAGCATGATTTCACGCTCATTTACGCGTGTATCAATCTTGAAGATTTCATAAATTGGAGGTTTGCCGTTTGGCACAACAACTTGGTCGCGAACCATAACTTCTTTTTCTCCCTCAAACACAACGTTACTTGCGCGGATTATTTCGCCTTTGGTTTGGAGATTTCCTTCGTCTTGCATGTCAGTTGCGACTTCGATTTCCATAGGGTTAAACGCCTTAATATTTACACCGATGTTTATGTGAGTGTTCATTTTGCGGCTGTTAAGAACCGAAAATTCGACCCCTTCAACTTCTGCTTCACAAAACAGGCTCATATTTGGGCGAACTCCCGGAGTGTCAACAACGTGAGTAAACATTTGAGTACCGGTCATTGATTTAACACGTCCTGACACATCCCCGTCAGGTATGTATAAAATGTTCATATTTACATTGCCTTGAACCACGATTTTGTCCTGTTGGACCATTTTTTGCGTTACAACTGCAATGCCGTCAACCTGCAAAATTTTCAAAATATCAGGTTTAATATCCGGCACAATGATGTCGCCTTCCACTTTTGTTTGAGCATACTCTGCGTATACCACTTCGTTTAGCTTGATGGTTTCCTTTTTAAGTTTTAAAGACATACGAATTCCTCCTCAAAATGAAATCGACGTGCGCTTTTCGCACATCTTTAATAGTTTGATAGAAATATATTCGTTTATATGGACAAATATGCATTAAATAATAGAATAAGGAATAAAGATTTTGAAAATCGTAATTTGACAACTCTCGAAAAAGGATTAAAATTCAAAAATTGGGCTGATTTTTATGCAAAAAAGAGGATTGCGCTATATTTTATAGAATAATAAAAGGATGAGATTTGAAATAAATGTAGGGGACGCACACTCGGGCGTCCCTTAAAACAAAATACACATCCAAATGTTAAAACGAAATATTATTAGTGGGATAAATGTAAAATCAATGCGGGACGCCCGGGTGTGCGTCCCCTACAAAGTTATTATGAAAGGAAAATGCAAAAATGTTTGACTTATCTAAATTGAAAATAATTCCGGTTGAACTTGATCGTGAGATGAAAAAATCCTACATAGATTATGCTATGTCGGTTATCGTTGGGAGGGCCTTGCCTTCGGTTCAGGACGGATTGAAACCTGTTCACCGCCGAATTCTTTATACGATGTATGAAAGCGGATTAACGCCTGATAAAGGTTATCGCAAGTGTGCGACAACCGTTGGTGACGTTTTGGGTAAATATCATCCGCACGGTGACGCTGCTGTTTATGATTCGTTAGTGCGAATGGCGCAGGACTTTTCGTTGCGTTATCCGCTTGTTGATGGGCACGGAAACTTTGGTTCAATTGATGGCGATAGTCCGGCGGCATACCGTTATACAGAGGCGAGAATGGCAAAACTTGCCGTTGAAATGCTTACCGACATCGAAAAGGATACCGTAGATTTTGTTCCCAACTATGACGAACGATTAAAAGAACCAACGGTAATTCCAAGCCGTTTCCCTAATCTGCTTGTAAATGGTTCAAGCGGTATCGCCGTTGGTATGGCGACGAATATTCCGCCGCATAATTTGACGGAAGTAATTGACGGAATTATCGCGTTAATCGACAATTCGGAATTAGAAATCGTTGATATTATGCAGTATATCCAAGCTCCTGATTTTCCGACAGGCGCGAAAATCATGGGAATGTCCGGCGTTCGCGCGGCGTATCACACGGGGCGTGGAAAAGTTATCATGCGCGCTGTTGCGGAAATTGAAGAATGGAAAGAGAATCGTCAGAAAATCGTTGTAACCGAGATTCCGTATATGGTTAATAAAGCAAGGTTGCTTGAAAAAATTGCAGAACTTGTTCATGATAAGCGGGTTGAAGGAATTTCTGATTTGCGTGATGAGTCTGACCGCGATGGTATGCGAATTGTAATCGAACTTAAACGGGATGTAAACGCGAATATTATCTTAAATCAACTTTATAAGTATACGCAACTTCAAGATACATTTAGTATTATTATGTTGGCACTTGTGAACAATGAGCCGAAAGTGCTGAACTTAAAAGAAATGCTTACGCACTATATTGACTTCCAAAAGCAAATCATCGTTCGCAGAACGGTGTTTGACAAAAAGAAAGCAGAAGCGCGCGCGCACCTTTTGGAAGGATTACGTCTTGCGCTGGATCATATTGATGAAATTATTTCAATAATTCGAAGTAGTTATAACGATGCGAAGCAACGTTTGATAGATCGTTTTGAGTTTTCCGATGTTCAGGCGCAGGCGATTCTTGATATGCGTCTTGCGCGCTTGCAAGGTTTGGAGCGGGAGAAAATTGACAATGAGTATAACGATTTAATGGAACTTATAAAATACCTTACTTCCATTTTGGAAAGTGAGCAAATGGTTATGGACATTATTAAGGAAGAACTTACAACCATTCGCGATAAGTTCGGTGATGAACGCCGCACAAGTATTGAACCTGTTGCGGATGAAATTGATATTGAAGATTTAATTGAAGAAGAAGATATGGTAATAACGTTAACTCATTTCGGTTACATCAAGCGTTTGACAACCGACACATACCGTGCGCAAAGACGTGGCGGTCGTGGTGTTGCGGGATTACAAACTCGCGAGGAAGACTTTGTTGAAACGATGTTCATATCTTCAACTCACGCGAATATTTTATTTTTTACAAATAAAGGACGGGTTTACACGCTGAAAGGGTATCAAATACCCGAGGCAGGAAGAACCGCGAAAGGAACAGCGATTGTTAACCTTCTTGAACTGGATGCGGGCGAAAAAATTTCGGCGATGATTCCGGTTCGCGAGTTTGAAGAGGGAAAATTCCTCTTGATGTCAACTAAAAACGGAGTTATCAAGAAAACCGATTTGTTGGAATATGCGGTGACTCGCCGCGGCGGAAAGAATGCGATAAAACTTGACGATAATGACGAATTGATTACGGTAAATCTTACAGACGGCGCAAATGACGTTTTCGTTTGCACATATAAAGGGAAATTAATCCGCTTTAACGAAACCGATATTCGTCCTCTTGGTCGTGTTTCAAGAGGAGTTCGCGGAATCAAGCTTGGAATGGACGATTATGTTGTGGACATGAACATTATTGATGCGAACGATACTGAGCGAAACTTATTGATTGTTACTGAAAACGGATATGGAAAGAGAACTGAACTTGTGGAATACCGTCCGCAAGGGCGCGGCGGAATGGGCAACAAAACTTACAGAATATCGCCGGTGACAGGCAATATTGTAGGAATGAAAGTCGTATCCGACAATGAGGATATTTTGCTGATTACCAACGAAGGTGTTATTATTCGTATGACGGTTGAAAGTATCAGCACAATCGGACGTGTGGCGAAAGGCGTTCGCCTTATGCGTCTTGCAGAAGATGTGAAAGTTGTTGGCATTGCAGCGGTTCCACAAGAGGAAGAAGATGTAGGGGAAGTTATGGGTGATGTTGTAGGGGACGCACATCCGGGCGTACCGCAAGAGGAAACGCAAACTGAGGAATGACCATGATAAAATTCCCCTCCAAGGAGGCGAGTGCCCGTAGGGTGGGGTGGTTAAAGGTCATTCTGAGCATTCGCGAAGAATCTTAAGATACTTCACTTCGTTCAGTATGACACGCTAATTTAATCAAAACCACCCCGTCCGCTTTGTGTCCACCCCTCCAAGGAGGGGAATTAAACCCCAAAGGATATTGTCTATGAAAAATCTCATCTCTCTAATACGTTGCAATGACTACAATCCTGCCAATGTGGAAGACGCAATAAAACAATCATTTGACAATCTTGGCGGGATTGAAAAATATATAAATAAAGGGGATAAAGTTTTACTTAAACTTAATCTCCTTATGCGAAAACGTCCTGAAACGGCTGCGACAACTCATCCGGAATTTACGCGAGCACTTTGTAAAGTTCTGATTGACTATGGCGCAAGAGTTGTAATCGGCGACAGCCCGGGAGGACCGTTTAGCAAAGCATTGCTTTCAAGCGTTTACAAAGGCACAGGAATTGAGCAAGTTGCAAATGATACAGGTGCGGAATTAAATTGGAATCTTAATTCGGCTAAACGGGATAATCCAAACGGACTTCTTTTGAAAAACTTAACGGTTACCGACATGTTAAACGATGTTGACAAAGTTATTTCTGTATCTAAACTGAAAACTCACGGGATGTGTGTGTTTACAGGCGCGGTTAAAAATATGTTCGGTATAATTCCGGGGCTTATTAAAGCGGAATATCATATAAACATGCCAAAAGTTGACGATTTTTCCGATGCTTTAATTGATGTTTGTTTGGCTGCGAAACCTCTTTTGTCCTTTATGGACGGAATTGTAGGTATGGAAGGAGCCGGTCCGTCTTCCGGTGAACCGCGTCCGGTAGGCGCGGTAATTGCATCGACAAGTCCGTATCATCTCGACAAAGTTGCGGTGAAAATCGCAGGATTTAAAGAGAATGAAGTGCCTACCGTTAAACGTTCAATTGATCGCGGCTTATGTGAATCGGGATTTGGTGATGTGGAGATTGTTGGCGAGAATGTTGACAATTTCGTTATTTCGGACTTCAAGCGCGCGAAAGTAATTACTCCTGATTTTTTCAATTATGTACCGAAATTTATGCAAGGATTTTTGAGAAAACGACTTAAAGCAATCCCTAAATTTGATGCCGAAAAATGTGTAGGTTGTGGCGATTGTGTTAATTTGTGCCCGGCAAAAGTGCTGGAATTGGGCGATAATAAATTGCCAATTCTAATTGATAAAAATGCTTGCATATCTTGTTTTTGTTGCCAGGAATTGTGTCCGAAAGCGGCGGTAAAAATCCGTCGCCCATTGTTTTTAAAGTTGTTAAGCAGGTGATAAAATGTTCAAAAAGATTCAATGGAAAATGGTTTGGGTATTCATGCTACTGGTGACAAGTATAATGGTTGCAACCGGGGCGTTTATTATTGTTGTCACTATTGAGAATTTTGGATTACAAAATGTTGAAATGACTCAAATTTTAAATAACATTTTTATTGTCATTGGTTCCGCGCTTTTGGCAAGTTTTGTTGCTGCAATTGTGTTCGGATACTTTTCATCCCGCACAATTACAAAACCCATTTCAAATCTTACTAAAACTGTGCGAAATTTAGGGAAAGGACAATTTGATGTTTTGCCCGACTCAAAGGCGAAGGATGAAATTGGCGAACTTACCCGCGCTTTTAAGAATATGGGAGAGATGATAAAAAACACGGTTGGGCAAATGGCAAGTGAGAAAAATAAGGTTGAAACCATTCTACAAAATCTTACAGACGGAGTAATAACGTTTGACAGCGGGCAAAATATTATTCATATAAACAACAATGCGGCGGATGTTTTAAAGCTTCCGAACGAACCGACTGAGATATTGTTTGACGAACTTTTTGAAAAACTGGATGTTGAAATTTGTATGGCGGAATTTTTGTATCTAAATCACGTTCGAACGGTTGAGCGGCAAATCCAGGTTGATGACAAGTTGTTGGACGCGAAGTTTGTTCCGTTTCAAATGGGAAATGAAAAAACAGCAGGAGTTGTTGTTGTGTTGCATGATATAACCAAACAAGCCGAGGCTGATATTTCCAGACGTGATTTTGTGGCGAATGTGTCACACGAGCTGCAAACTCCGCTTACAACGGTAAAAACCTACGCCGAAACTTTGGTTAACAACAAGCTTGACGAAGAAGTCGCACTTGGTTTTACAAAAATTATAGAAACCGAAGCGGATAGAATGAGTAGAATTGTTAAAGATTTACTTGATATTTCAAAATATGATTCAAAGCGTGTTGAATGGACAAGAACTCATTTCTCGCCGGATCAACTGTTAACATCCATTGTTAACAGACTTGAAGTTTCTGCGGGAAATAATAATCAAACGCTTACATATTCCCGTGACACGGAACTTCCGCCGCGAATTTATGCAGATAGAGATAAAATTGAGCAGGTAATTATAAATCTTGTGTCAAATGCAATGAAATATTCAAAAGGGAGCGGTAAAATTGAAATTTTTGCGGGCTGTGTTTTTAACGAGCTTTATATAAAAGTTCGAGATAATGGAATCGGAATTCCAAAAAAAGATTTGCCCAATATTTTTGATAGATTTTATCGCGCTGACAAAGCGCGAACAAGACAACACGGCGGAACCGGATTGGGACTTGCAATTACCAAAGAAATTATTGCAAACCATGGCGGAACAATCAAAATTGATAGTGAGTACGGAAAGTTCACTGAGGTGATTATAAAGCTGCCGGTTTTAACGGAAGAAATTAAGTTGAATTGAACTGATTTTTATGTAGGGGACGCACACCAGGGCGTCCCTTTTGTTTATAAAAGCCCTCTTTTTAAAGAGGGTGACCAGGCGAAGCCTGACGGGTGATTGTGTTTTACAATCCTCAGTCAGCTAACGCTGACAGCTCCGGTCATATGGAGCCTAATTGTATTCTTCTACAAATTTTCTCCTTGTACTCTAAAATTCACATTTAGTCCGCGATCGTCTCGAATCATGGGAACATTTATAGTTTGCGATCCTCTGTTTGCTCGAATTTCACGCCTGAAATTACGGCGGTCAATCCTCCAACCCGGAACGCTCAACTCTGATATTGCCCGAAATCGTCCGATAGGTTCTTCGGTAGTAAAGCTTCCTAAAACATTTTGAGGATTTCCTTGTTCAACCATTACAAATGTCATTCGTCCTAACGTTCTATCGTTTCCGACACCTCGTCCATCTCCGAATCGTGCAAATACCGGCAATGCCAAAGCAGTGGCTAATAAAGCAATTGTGATAATAATCGCAATTGTTTTTTTCATTTTAAAATACCTCCTTATTTGTTTATTTAATTTTAAAACTCAATTTTATTTTTCCCCATTTTGAATTAAATTTACTATGGAAATTGCGTTAAAAATTCCTTAATGAGTATAAATATTTTAATTTTTGTAAAAAATTAGTAATATATTTATACGAGGAAGTGAAAAAATGAAAGCAATTATAATGGCAGGCGGGTTTGGTAGTCGTCTTGCGCCGCTAACAATAAATAAACCGAAACCGATGGTAAATATTATGGGAACGCCCGCAATGGAGCATATTATCAAACTTTTGCGAAGACATTCAATTACCGACATTGGCGTGACCCTTCAATTTATGCCGCAAGAAATTATCAATTATTTTAAAAACGGAGAAGATTTTGGCGTGAATATTGAATATTTTATCGAAACTTCGCCGCTTGGAACCGCCGGAAGCGTAAAAAATGCCGAGCAATTTTTAGGGAGTGACGATTTTTTGGTAATTAGCGCCGATGCGGTCACTGATATTGATTTAACTGCCGCCATTGAATTTCACAAATCCAAAAATTCGGTTGCAACACTTGTGTTGTCAAAGGTTGATAAACCGCTTGATTACGGCGTTGTGGTGACGAATTCTGACGGACGGATTGAACGGTTTCTTGAAAAACCCGATTTTTCAGAAATTTTAAGCGATATGGCGAACACGGGAATTTATATTTTAAGTTCGAAAGTTTTACAGCTATTTCCGAAAGATGAATTTTACGATTTTGGCAAGGACTTGTTTCCAAAGCTTTTGCAAGAGGGCGCACATATGTTTGGGTTTACAGCAAGTGGTTATTGGTGTGACATTGGCGACTGTGAAGCTTATATCCAATGTCATGCCGATATTTTCGATAAAAAAGTTAAGTTAGATTTAAATGCGAAAGATTTTGGCGGTGTTCTTATTGAGGATGGAGCGAGCATAGATTCGACCGTTGAGATTCTTCCGCCGGCATATATTTGCAGCGGCGCGGAAATTCAAACGGGATCATCAATTGCGCCGTATACAATTGTTGGCAGAGATTGTGTTGTAAAATCAAAAACTTTTTTGGAACATGCGATTTTATGGAACCAAGTTACCGCAAATTACGGCTCAACGGTTCGCCGCGCGGTTTTGTGTGACAATGTAACGTTAGGCGAACATTCAGTAGTTAATGAAAACACAATTGTCGGAGATGATACGATGATTGGAAATTCGGCAGTTTTGTCGCCTAATATTCGCGTTTGGGCTAATAAAAAAATTGATGATAATGTAATTGTTAAGGATAATTTGGTTTGGGGACAACTTGCGGGTAAACGGTTATTTTGTAAAAGTGGAGTTTGCGGTGAAATCAATGTTGACATTACACCTGAATTTGCAAGTAAGCTTGGTATTGCGTTTGGTTCGCTTATGTTAAACTCCGCAAAGTTCGGCAACATCGGTGATGTAAAAATCGGAATTGCGTTTGAAACAAACCCTGCTCTTTATATGTTGTCAAATGCTGTAATATCAGGACTTTTATCGTCAGGAATTCAAGTTTATAATTTTGGAGAGCAAGCACTTCCGATTAGCCGAAACGCTGTTCGGTTTTACGGTTTAGACGGCGGCATACATTTTGGGTTGAATACTGATGATGGTAAACAAAACCTGATGGTTGGGCTTCTTGACAACATTGGCGCTAATATAAGCCGGGAAAAGGAACGCAAACTGGAAACAATTTTTATGCGTGAAGATTTTGCGCGATGCGAAAGTTCAAACGTTAAGTATTTAATGGATGTGAAAAATTATAAATATTACTATATCCGCGATATTGTAAATAATATTAAAAGTACGGAGTTTGTTCGCAATGTTGAAATTCAAACTAAATCCGAACAAATTTCGGAATTATTATCAAGCCTGTTAAATGAATTAGGGAATAAAACCTCAGTGGAAATTGGTGAAAAACGGTTTGTTGCTAAAATTTCAGATAATGGCGAACGTTTAACATTATTTGATAGAAATGGTAATCGATTATCAAATGACACTTACCTTGCTTTGTGCGTTTATATGCAAATTGTGCAGGCAAGCCGAAATATTGACGCGGCGAATGGATGCGTTGTTATTCCTATGAACGCATCGGGAAAAATTGCGGAAATGGCAAATTCGGTTGGGTTAAACGTCAGCTATTCAAAATCGTCGGATGCGGAATTTATGAAAGAGATGCTCAAATCAGGATGCATGGAACAGTTCAAGCTTTGTTATGACGGACTTTATGCGGCAATTAAGATTTTAGACTTTTTAAATGTGAACAATCTTGAATTGGAGGATGTAATACAAAAAATTCCGAAATTTTATAAAACAGAAACCCAAGTTGCTTGCCCGTCCAATGCAAAGGGAAAAGTAATCAAAGAGTTAATTGCTCGCTACAAAGACGATAAAATGGAAATTGCGGAAGGAATTAAAATCTATAAAAATGGCGGATTTGCTATGATTGTACCGGATAATTATACAGATATTTGCAAAATTTTTGTTGACGCGCCTAATATGGAAGCATCAGCTGAACTTTGTAATATTTTCCAAGATGAAATAAAAATGCTTGCAAATTTGTAAAAAGTATGTTATACTATAAATATTGTAACATTGAGCGGATTAATTTAATAACAACAGCCCTTTAAGAGGGCAAATTTTTGTTGTGCAAAAAAGAAAGGAAATTAAAATGCAATTAGGTAATAATAAGACGTCGTTAGGAAACGAAGGTAGCGATGCCAATAAAAATGGTAATGCTTTAAAAAATCAAAAAAATTCGGTACAAAAGCGCGGATTTTCAAAGAAAAAATCAAATGGAGGAGGTAATGCGTCCGGAAATCCCGGATTATTTAAAGCGGATAATCAGAAAAAGGCATTGCCTGCTCCGGGAAAGAAAATCAAATTTATTCCGCTTGGCGGAATGAATGAAATCGGAAAAAACTTAACTGTTATTGAATACGGGTCTGACATTATTTTGTTAGACTGCGGTGTTGCTTTTCCGAATGAGGAAATGTTTGGGATTGACCTTGTTATCCCTGATATTTCTTATCTTCACAAGCACGCGAACAGAATAAAAGGAATTGTTCTCACTCACGGACATGAGGATCATGTCGGCGCGGTTCCGTATATCTTAAAAGAATTTAATGTGCCTGTTTACGGCACAAAGTTGACGCTTGGAATTGTTACAAACAAATTAAAAGAGCATAAAATGCTTGGTGAAAGCAAACTTCATGTTAAAAACCCGGGCGAAAGTTTTCGCGTGGGCGAATTTCACTTTGAGTTTATTCGCTCTAATCACAGTATCGCCGATTCTGTTATGGTTGCCATAACAACAGGAGCGGGAACAATTTTGCATACCGGAGATTTCAAAATTGATTGCACGCCCATAAATGGTGAAATGATTGACTTGGCTCGAATTGGCGAACTTGGGAATAAAGGTGTGCTTGCATTAATGGTTGACAGCACGAACGCGGAACGTCCGGGTTATACAATGAGTGAAAGCACCGTTGGCGCCACTTTTGAGAAAATTTTTGAAGGGTGCACCAAACGGATTGTTGTCGCGACTTTTGCGTCGAACATACATAGGGTTCAGCAGATTATCGATGCGGCAGAAAAGTTTAACCGAAAGGTTGCGGTGTCGGGCAGAAGTATGGTTAATTTGCTTACAACCGCAATGGAATTAGGTTATATGCGAATTCCGAAAAATATTCTTATCGACCTTGATGAGATGAACCAATATCCGAAAGACAGGCTTGTAATTGTTACCACCGGATCGCAGGGGGAAACAATGGCAGCTTTGTCGCGCATGGCGTTTTCAGAGCATAAGCAAGTGACAATCGGGCACGAAGATCTTGTAGTTTTTTCATCTCATCCGATTCCGGGTAACGAAAAAACCGTTTCGAAAGTTATTAATGAACTTATCAAACGAGGCGCGGAAGTTATTTATGAATCACTTATGGATGTTCACGTGTCAGGGCACGCGTGTCAAGAGGAAATTAAGCTTATTATCGGACTTGCGAAACCGAAATATTTTGTTCCGGTTCATGGTGAGGTTAAACATCTTCGCCAGGCAAGGGTACTTGGTGAAAGAATGGGAATTGATAAGAAAAATATTTTCGTTTTGGATACCGGAAATGTTTTGGAGATGTCGAACAGTGACGCGAAAATCAGCGGGTCTGTTCCGTCGGGATATGTGCTTGTTGACGGACTTGGCGTTGGAGACGTTGGAAACATCGTTTTGCGCGACCGAAAACATTTGGCGCAAGATGGTTTGATTGTTGTTGTTGTAACAATGGATAAGGCCAGCGGCACAATTGTGTCGGGGCCGGATGTTATTTCGCGCGGTTTTGTGTATGTTCGTGAGTCGGAAGACTTGATGGAAGAAATTAAAACGGTTGCAACTGAGGCGTTGGTATCTGCAACCGAAAATCATCGAAATGATTGGAACTCAATCAAACAGCAGGTGAAATCTGCGTTAGGTAACTATTTATATGCTAAAACTAAACGCCGCCCTATGTTGTTGCCGGTAATTATGGAGGTGTAAGGGAGCGGCGTTCGGAATCGCTTAATTTTGCGTTCCGCAGCATTGATTTGCGTTTTGTATGAGTTGTTATAATAGATTGCTCACGTTTCCATTTTTCGATTTCGGCGTGGTTGCCGTTTAGCAAAACTTCGGGAACGGTTTTGCCGTTCCAGTCAAACGGGCGGGTATATTGCGGATGTTCGAGAAGCGAATTATTCAAACTCTCTTTACTATGCGCGTCTTCGTTTGGCAGAACACCGTCAATCAATCGCCCAACTGCGTCTACCACCGCCATTGCGGCGATTTCGCCGCCGGTTAAAACAAAATCACCGACAGATAATTCCATGTCCACAATTTCGTCCAGCACGCGTTGGTCAACGCCTTCGTAATGTCCGCAAATTAGGATAATATGTTGTTCTTTGGTCAAGCGTTTCGCAACCGATTGACGGAACAATTTTCCTTGCGGAGTTAGATAAATTGTCTTCGGTTTGTATGGCAAATCTTTAACAATACTTTGATAAGCATCAAAAATAGGTTGACACGTCATAACCATACCCGTTCCGCCGCCGTATGGATAGTCGTCAACCTTTTTATGTTTGTTTGTGGAAAAATCGCGGATGTTGATATAGTTAATCTCTAAAATTCCCGCGTTTTTCGCTCGCCCGATAATGCTGTCATCAAGTGTTGCCGCCAACATTTCCGGAAATAAAGTTAGTATTGAAAATTTCATAAATACACCCACATTGCAGGACGGACTCCCTGATTTGAAGTCACGACATTCCAATCCCAATCGCCATTAGGAAAGACAAAAGCTGCCGTTCGCGTGGGCGGTGGGTGAGGTATGGTCATGTGACCTGTATATGAAAAACCACCGGTAGAACGTAACCACCAAAGACCGGTAGCTTGAGCTAATCGTATGTCTGTGCCATAAAGAAAAAGGTCACGAGAATATTGATTAAATTCTCGACGGCTTAATAAAAATATTTTATCAATAGTATTATTTCCGCCCGTTATTATGTTATACCGCACAGTGGCGCTATTGTCTAAGTAAGTTTCAGCTATTTGTGCGCGTTCTTCATCAGTAAAACGATTGTAAAATTCATCGTTTAACCATTGGCGAATATCACTTATTTCCCATGTTGCGATTATCATTTCACTATGAAATTGTCTGCGTTCAAGTATATTTTCACTAATTAATAGTGCTTTCCTATTTTGCAAATCAAGTACATACCATTGAATATTGCCGAATGTGATAATATTGCCGATTTCAACATTTTGGGATATTTGTTCCGGCATTTCACCGATATAAACAGTTTGAGTGTCGTTATCCCAATTTACCTCAACACCTAACACCTCTGCAATTCCGCGAATAGGCAGAAATGTTCGGTCATCCATAATAAACGGTTGCATATCATCGTCAAAGTCAATTCGTTCACCGTTTACAACCACATTTACGCCGAAAAGCACCTCGTGAATTTGCGGAGTTGCTATTGCAAAAGTTCCGATAAGTAATACGGTAACCAAAATCCCCGCAATAAAACATTGAATTCTTGCTTTAAACATAGAACTTTCACCTCAATTTCCTACAACTCCAACAACCCGTCCGGCAACTTTACTACCATTCGCCTGCCCTCAATATCAACCGACAAAATCACATCTTTTAATGCAGGAATAAGGAGCGGTTTTTCGCGCTCCTTTGATTTTACTTGATAAACATCGTTGCTTCCGGTTTTGATTACATCATCAAGCTCGCCTAAGCTTTCGCCGTCTTCGGTAAAAATATTCAAGCCAAGCAAATCTTGAATATAATAAATTCCATCATCAAGCTCGCCTAAAACCTCACGCTCGATGGTAACGATTTTATTCCGCATTGCATTCGCGTCATCGATATGTGAAATTCCTGCAAGCTCAACAATTATATTGTTTTTGTGAACTCTCGCACGGTTGATTTCATACTTTTTGCCATCGGCATAAAAATATGAAAGATCAGTAAACATAAACGGGTCATCACACCAAGGTGCAACCTTAATTTCTCCGCGAATGCCATGAGTATTCACAATTTTCCCGATTTCAATCAGCTGTTCGCTCATACAATCTCAACGTAATATTTCTTCTTATCACGAACCGCGGCGGCGCTTACAACGGTTCTAATCGCTTTTGCGATTCGCCCTTGTTTGCCGATGACCTTTCCCATATCGCCTTCGCCAACGGTAAGTTCAAGGGTAGTAGAATGCTCTCCCGGTTTTTCGGTGACTTTAACCGCTCCGGGATTGTCAACCATAGATTTGGCGATAAATTCAAGTAATTCTTTCATAGTAGTATCTCCTTGTAGGGGCGAACCGTGTTCGCCCGATTTGTCAGGGTCAGACCCTGTGGGCTTATGTCCTGCCGGACGGGCATTAAGGGTTCTACCCTTAATAATCCCGGTCGCTTTCCACGCGCCGACCCATTCGGCAAAAATCGCCGAACAGGTACCCCGGCTTGCGTAATCGGCGACAACCAACATTGAAAGTCTGTACATTCAACCTAATTTGCGCTTTGAACAGGCAATATAGCAAATTAAATTATGTTTTGTTTTTTAAGTAGTGCCCGTACAGTATCTGTTGGTTGCGCGCCATTTGCAATCCAAGTTTTTGCTTTGTCAGCGTCAATAACAACGGTTGACGGTTTTGTAAGCGGATTGTAAGTACCAATTTCTTCAATAAATCTTCCATCGCGCGGATAACGAGAATCTGCTACAACCACTCTGTAAAACGGAGCTTTTTTTGCTCCCATTCTTCTTAAACGTATTTTAACCATTATAAATCTTCTCCTTTTTCTTCTGTATTTTCATTTGTTTCATTATTTTTTTTCTTAAAATCGCCGGACACAAGCGCCC
>Ga0123355_10009015_pt1 | contig 15121 bp, 8 predicted proteins | sample TergutEmb28metaG_3_FD_89872 | JGI IMG/M metagenome (GOLD analysis project Ga0123355, IMG submission 89872) | Embiratermes neotenicus P1 segment gut microbial communities from Petit-Saut dam, French Guiana - Emb289 P1 | ecosystem: Host-associated > Arthropoda: Insects > Digestive system > Gut ...
ACAGTTTTACTCTATCAATCCACAGGAAATACACTTTGATATTGAGCATGAAAATCAGATTGTTAGAGTTACATTCCCTAACTTCTCATCTAATCATGGTGTCACTATCCGTAAGGTTGGGCCGCAAGAAGCGATGCAAGGCCATAGCATCTTCTATGATATCATGACAGTACGCAATGATTCTACAGTACCGCTTGCTGATTTCTTCTGGCGTGATGTATTGCCTACGGAAGCAGTCAGGGTAGATAGGCTTATTACCGGTACATATAATGCTAACCTGCGCTATAGGGTTTTGGCGACAACAAATCGCGGTAATGAGATTGTTGTGGCTGATAATCTTTCTACACTTACCAATAACATTGTAGAACTTCGTCCTGTACATCTTGGGCTTGCTGCTAATGAATATGTCACAGAGATAACTCTATTCTTCGGTCAAGTACCTGCCGGATTTACGGCAGTAGAAAGACCGCGCATCTTTGTGGATGTGTTATCCGAGCATCAAGCGCACTTGCCTAATGGCATGATGTTTGCTAACAAAGTTGACGTTGGTGGCCGAGTTGTCGGTACTGATGAGTGGGTAATAGGGAACTCAACGACAGCTACGACTATCTTCAATCCGCGTCCTTTGCCGCGCTCAGGATGGTAAGGAGTAAAATGTCAAAATATGTCAATTATATTTGTACGAAATAGTTTGATAATAACTGCATTTTTGCACGAGTGAGCGGCATCTAAGCATTGCGCCCCTTTGGTTTAACCGCTACTTTGTCTTTTGAAGCAGCGGTTATCATGGGCTGTGCTATGCAACTCATAACAATGTAATCCATAACACGACGGGGGTTTAAATATCCCGTCGTGTTATGGTAATTACAATAACATTACTTTACAGCATCTTTCAAGGCTTTACCTACTTTAAAGCGTGGAGCCTTAGAAGCAGGGATTTTCATAGGTTGGCCTGTTTGTGGGTTTCTACCTTCGCGGGCGGCTCTATCTGCCACATCAAATGTGCCAAAGCCTACCAATTGCACTTTGCCGCCTTTGCCTAATTCTTCTGATATGGCTTCCAATATAGCCTGTAGGCTTTTGTCGGAATCCTTTTTGGTCATAGCTGTTTTTTCAGACATTGCTGAAACCAATTCACCTTTGTTCATTGTTTACTTCCTCCTCGAAAGTGTAATTCGTAATAAAGGGCGAATATGCTTACACATTCACCCCTAAACTTATCTATTATTTATAAACCGTTTATCGAGATTTGTCAAGTAAAATCGAAAATTCGGTCATAAACGCATCAAAAAATTCGGCTACTTACACCATTAATCGTTCTGCAACAATCACAATCCTTTGTAGTTTACTTCCTATTGCTAACAACGTGCTTCACAAACTCCGAAAGATGAAGCAATTCATTTTCATCAAGCTGTTTTAAATCCTCAATAAATGCTTTCAATTGAGCAGGGTATGGATTTTCCGTATCAAAAAATTCATGCGGCGTTATACCGAAATATTCACATATATAGAAAAACCCCGACATAGACGGCTCTGCTTTATGGTTTTCAATCTGGTTTATGTAATTCTCGTTCTGTCCAATGTTCAAACTCACGTCACGAGCTGATACATTCCCTTTTGCCACACGTAAGCTGGCAATGCGCTTCGGCACAAAAGCTTCATAATCCATGGCAACACCCCCATTTACAATATTATACCTTTTATTATTGTGCTATTTGCAATATATCATCTCTTATTTTTCTTGACATGCAATATTTAATCTTGTATAATGTCAATAATGCAATATTAAAAGAGTATAGTGTCGCAATATGAGGTGGAGTATGTGCCGTTTATGGGATAAGGTTAGAAGATTTTATCCGAGCGTTAATCAAAATCACTAAAATCTATAAAACGGAGGCGATAAAAATGGAGCGATATAGCTCACGTGGAATCGACGAACTTGGGCGCATTGTTTTGCACAGCGAACTAAGGAATAGGTTAGGCTTAGAAACAGGGGATAAGGTTTCTCTATTGTCCGTAGACAATATTGTTATCTTGCAGCGAGCAAAAGATAATCCGGGGCCAGATTACGCTGTAAGCCAAGTCAGTGAGCTTGGAATGATTGAATTGCCTGCTGAATTGAGGCAAAAGCAAGGCTGGAAGGAAAGAGATAGGATTGCTTTGTATAATACTGACAATCTAATCATCTTAAAACTTGCATAAACTTCATCACAGGCATTTCAATGGTTTTATGCTGTAAGGCTTTACGCGGATTGACAGTCAATTAAATAACAAAAAAACATAAGCCCACATACAGGTCAAAGCCGGAGATTCACAAGTTTTGAGTGAAGGATTCCGGCTTTTTTGTTTTTCAATAGACTTTAGAGATTTTTATGTGTTTTATGTGGAATATTTTATGGTATAATCATAGACAAGCACATTTGCGCCTACACCGGAGGTTAGATTTACAATGACAAAGAAAAAGAGGAAACATCCTCATATAGATAAAAGCCCTGTTCGCAAGAGAAAAGCGAAAACATGGGTTAAAACTCATGCTGGCACGGATATTGTCAAGGACTATAGGGCGCATTTCCCCGGTGTTGATGTAGCCTGCGCCTTGCGCGAGCTACAAGAAATCGGATATGAGTTTGAGCCGGGCTATGTTGAAAATGTGATAGGTGCCGAGTCTGAACGTATTAATCAGATTAGAGAAAACAAAGAGGCAAAACAGGGCAAGGACGGGGATGAAGTTATTTCGCAACCGGTTAAAAAAGCCGGCAAAAATCACATCAAGGTAGACGGCCAACTTCTCCAAACCAACAAGAAGTGGTCACATCTCAGTGAAAAGCAGAAAAATTGGATTTACGAAACCGCGAAAATTGAGTACAATAAATTTCTGGAAGCAAACAACCGGCTGCCCGAAAAAGCAGGGAAAGTCAAGTTAATGGCAGTCATTGAAGATAAAATCAGCGAAAGGGGCATCTGGATTCCTTCTCGTGAATTAGACAGTGCCCTTAGTAAATATATTGCTAGACTAAACAGAAGAACTAGGAAAATATTTCAGGTTGATGGACATGGTTTTATAGTTGTCACTGATGATGCAGGCAATGATAAAGTTTTAGAAATATAGGGCTTGTTGTCCTAATGAAAGCGCCTCATAAATCTGCATTTTCTTATAGTGGCAACAGGTCTTAGCATGATATTAACAGACTTTGAAACAACCTATGGCGGACATGCAACTCAAACCACTTTGCAGACAAACCACTTGTCGATTTCAAAAAACAATGCAGCCATACGCCTGATGCTGTTATCCGGTTCAAGGTCCTCATCATCATCTTCATTTACAAGCCGAGCATCAACTTTATGACATATGCCAATCCCACCGGCATTATAACTACCGCGAGGTTCTGCAACATGAGGGCACTCAACTTTATATCGCTCATCTTTTACACGAAAATAAGCAATCTCATAATTGCAATCAGGAAAAACATCAAGGGTAACATGGATAAACTCTTTGCCGGGGTGCCCATATCTGCCATCTACGATATTTCTTCCGCAAAATAAGCTATTAGCGAAATATAAATAGGTGTCGTGAGATGTGTATCGTTGGTCATAGTACGGTTCCGGGGTTTCTATAACTTCGGCACGTATTTTAAATCTTATGCCCACACCACGGTCTTTTAAATAAGCCATCTTTGTACATTCATAAATATGCTTGACTTCATATATGCTTCCATCAGGTGTCCAGTACATAGTTGGCTTAATAGTGCCATCCGGGAGCCAATCAATCCGAACAGTCAAGGGAATTGGGGGTTCACCGTGGCGCTTACTGTATATAATCATTTCATCTGTAATTTTATCTCGCATGTTGTATAGCATTTCAATGACCCCCTCTATGTCTAAAATTGCGTAGAATGTTTTATCGTCTGTAGAGTTGTTTAATATCTATAAAATGTTCAATATCTATAGAATGGCTGTGCATCCCCAACATCATTGTTTGCATTAACACCTTTTAATTTCTCTTTTGCAATAACAGCCCTTTGTACGCTATGCTTTCCGAACCGGCCACGCAGCCTATCAACAGTGCGCTCAAAAGTGTCAAGTTTATTGCGCCTTTCTACATCATCAAACAAGCTCAGTTGATATACAGAGCCTTCCGGCACAAGGTCAGAGCCGCGTATGCCAAGGCTGCGGATGGGTTTGTGCCATCGGTAGTGTTTCTTGAACAATTCCATGGCCCATGGCACCATTTCAGCAGTAAGATTGGTTGGGCGCTTCAATCTCATTTGCCGTGATATTGAATACAAATCATTATCCCGTAATGAAATAGAAAGCACCGTGGCCTCGTAGCCGCCTTCTCTCATCTGTTGAGATACAGATTCACCTAACATATAAAAAGCTGCTCTTACATCATCATCATTTTCTAAATCTCTCGCCATTGTGTTGCTATTGCCTATGGATTTTGCATCTGTGACGCTTTCTACGTTTTCAATTCGTGTTCTATCCAAACCATTTGCCATTGTCCATAATGAAACGCCTGTTTTGCATTTCAGTATTTCACATACACGTTTTGGGTCTGTTTTTGCAAGGTCGCCTATGGTTTCTATTCCACGTCTTTTAAACTTTTCATTTGTTTTAGGGCCGACATACAATAGGTCGGATACAGGTAATTTATATATCACTTCCTCACGTCTATCGTTCCATGCCTCAAATACTCCATTGTTTGGAGCTAGGTCACTTCCCAGCTTGGCATATGGCAGATTTTCACCAACGCCGATGCTCACGGTCAAGCACAGTTGTTTCCAGATATCCCATCTTATATTTTCAACTGTCTGCATGGCTTCTTTTCTGTTGCCACGCAAAAAACACCATGCTTCATCAGCGCCGAAAGATTTTATCAACCCAGTATGCTCCAACATTATCTCTCTCATACGTTGGCTAAAATACTGGTACAGAGGATAGTTAGCCGGTACTATAATTAGATTAGGGCAGACATTAAGAGCTTCTCTAACGGAAGTGCCTGTTTTAACACCCATTTTCTTTGCAAGTGGGCTTTTAGTCAAAACTATACCTTTTCTGCTTTCTTGGTTTCCACCTACAATGAAGGCTTTGCCGCGTATATCTGGACGGTAGAGAGCCTCTATCTGTGCGTAGAAATAATTCACATCGACATGCCCATAAATTTCCATATGGCTTCCACCTCACCCTCTTGCTTTAATCTCAAATGCTTTTCAGATATTTGGGGTACAAAATAAACATAACACATCCTAGTGACTAACAAGTCCAAGTGATATTGTAATGTTATTTACACAACATATTATCATTGTATAATGTGTTTGTCAATAGGAATATTATGTCATTTCTTTCCCATCTTCCGCAGTTGCCGTAATTATGCAGCAAATATAAGCATTTTCAGTGAGAAAATAATTAAAAGTATGTACAAGTTATCTGGACAATTTATCATATAGCAATTCCGAGCGAAAACCAGCCCTGAATTGCTATGACAGAGGATGCAATTCATTTCAAATCAAGCCCAAATGCAGGGCTTGATTTGAAATGGAAAGGCTATAACACTCCATGATACAGTAATATAACTTCAAACAAGTAACACCTGTATTTTTAAATGAACTTGATGCGTGTTCATTTAAAAATTTGCTGTTACTGTTTTCAGGTAATATTACTATCTCCACCAAGAAAGCGAGTTGATTCGATTGGCAAAAAAGAAGCAGCAGCAAAAAGATTATACAGCAGAAATCCAAAAATCTTTCGATAGATGGGACCATTTGAATGTCCACGGCGGCAGCGACCCAACATGGACCGATGGCGTAAACATGAATCTTGTGCGTAATCACATATTGTATGGCAAGAGAGAAATCGAAGAAAATATGACTCCGCTACTATACCCCGAAATATATTATCGCGACACGCCCCCGGAAGTAGACCGCGATTACATGGCAAGAGCCGATGAAATACGCGTTAATGCTAAAAGGTCACTCGAAGCATACAAAGTTGACCCGGATTATCAATATCTATTCCGTATTGTAACGCATATGACCGAGCGCCAGAAAAAAGACACCAGCATAAATAATGTAATTGGTTATGCTACAGCCTTAGAGAACGCAATAAAAGACGATAATCTTGTCACTATGCGGCGGCATGAGCGCACAAGCAGCTACTTAGATAGTTTTTCAAGCATTGCCGAAAAAGTCCGTGGTCTTGCTATTGTTGAAAATGTGCAGATGGATATGCTCTCGGATTATAACGATAATGCAAATGTCTATACAAGTGATGATATCACAATCACGAACGAGCATGATTCCTATTTAGGCTCTGATTCAGAAGATGAGAATGAGTTTGATAATGAGGACGAGTTTGATAATGATGAAGAACACAGCCAAGAAAGCGAGGATGATGCTGTCATGGAAGCTCAAAGCAATAATCAATCAATAGACGTATCTTTGCAATCCTCAAGCAATGAGGATAATAACCCTGTTTCTGCCATTAATACATCTACAATTGTTGCTGCATACGTTAAAAATGCAGAAGCAGGCACTCCTCGTCCTGTAGGCTCAAATGTCTTAATGACACCGCTTTTCAACAACATGAACCTCAATCGTGAAGGTAAGAGAATCCGTGTGACGGTTGAGGAGCCTGTCGGCAAATATCAATTATTTAGCCGCACAGAGCATGGCAAGAAAGCACTGTACCTTCTTACTGCAAGCGGCAGAATTGACCGCTTTTCTGAATATTTTCGCAAGCAATGGGATGAACAATCAAAGGAATGGATGGATATTCACCCCACGGAAGAACAGCTAGATGAGGTTATAATCCAGATAGCCCAGCAGTTTGAGCAAGATATGGCAGACCCTGAAAAATGGGTAAAGTATCAACATGCGGCATTATTAGACCGCATTGATGAGTGTGAAGCGCATAATGCTCCTATTAATGAACTTCGCAAAGCTAAAAACAAGGAGTGGAAAGATAATGCCGAGCGCAAACGACAAGAAGATGAGCTTAAATTTCAAGATAAATATAATGCTCGTATTGATGAGATTGCAAAAGCCATTGAAACGGGCGAAACTATTAAAGTTGACCATGATGAACATAAATATGGTGGCAAAAACCCTGTTCTTGACCTATTTAGGTTATATGATGTTTCGCTGCCGCTTAAAACGCAGGGTTGGATAAACGCAAGACTTTCAGAGATATCAAGAAACGGCATCCGCTACTACACTACCGAAGGCAGAGGCAGGTCAACCACATTTAGCAGCTATTTGCAAAAGTTAAGAGATGCAATAATAAAAATGCCGGTTGAGCAAAAGCGGCAATCCGGCGCTGTTGACGCGGAGGTGAAAAATACATTGTCCAAAAAATCATTAATAGAGCAAAATTATCTAAAGTTTGCAGAGCTATTCCCCAAAATAGCAAGCGGCGAATATACTTATCTTAAATTAGAAGCCGGCCCAGCTATGATGCCGCTCTCCGTTGAATGGATAGACCAAAACCGTATATCCATAATGCATACATACAAAATGAACGGCGATTTGATGTATGACCCTATGGTGGCATTTGAAATTGACAATGAAGCTAAAACAATAAATGCTGACGAGTTTCAGCAGTCCATGCCGCCAATATATCAAAGAATTGATGAGGATGGTATTGGTCATAGCATTGACGGCAATGGCAATGAGCGCACCATAAGAGACTTGCGGAAACAGCTTAATGATTTTTCTTCTCAATGGTTTAATGATATTGTCAATCATCAATACATGCCTGTTCGCGCCGTTATGGAAGTTGACGGTGAAGATGTTGATATAACTTTTGATAAAGATGGCAATCCCATTATGCCTTCACCTGTGCCGATTGCACTCACATCAGATGATAATGTGTCTGCTTCGCAGCCGGAAAAGTCGCCGCCGCAAGAAATTATGCCAGATATGACTGTGGAGGCGTACCATGGCACTCATGGCGATATAGCGCATGGCACACATTCAATTTCGGAAAAGCCGGGCCTTATTCCCAACCCGGCCATCAGCACCGCCGATATGACTGCCTACGGTTATACCGAAGAAGATATGTTACCAATGACAGAAGATATAGCATTAAACTTCTTTGATAATGATTACTGCGTATATCTGCTATATCCAGATAACACGGAAGCTCTGGCTGAAAGCCGTGATGAGTTTATAATTCACTATGAGCGCGGCGGTATATTTGGCATTGAAAAAGCTGACTGGGAAGCCTCTCGCGAGTATGCGTCCATGCAGTTCGAGGCCAAAAACAGCGAAGGCAGCATGGAAGCAGGCTTAATCCATGGAAGCGGCAATAGATTTGGCATTTACCAGATTAGAAATGATATGAACCCTGATGATACACAGAATTATCGCTTTGTATCCATGAATGAGCTAAAAGCCATGGAGCGCACCGTTGAGCGAAACAATTACAGGCTTGTTTATGCAGCGCCCTATACTGAAATGATGGAGCAATCTGTTCTCATGCAAACCAGTCTTAGTGACCTATACAAAACCTTTAACACAGAACATCCCCCGGATTTCAAAGGTCACTCGCTTTCCGTAAGCGATGTTATTGTGCTAAAGCATGGTGACAGCATAACATCGCATTATGTGGACAGCTTTGGATTTGTGGAGTTAGATAATTTCCTCGGTGATGAAAGGCATGTTGAACAAAACAAAGATGCTGCTTTGGATGTTGCAGCACAAAATGCAGTCGTTGGCGCTGGTGCTAATGCTAATGCTTCACTGTATAAACATGAAGGTTTGGTAGATATCTCCGACGAAAATGCACCAAACACCAAGGAATCCAATAATATCAATCCTATCAATTCAATCGCCGGTGTGCAGGCAGATGCCAGCAAAGCAGCACAGACCATATACCCTACTTATTCACAATCTGAGAATAGTTCTGCCGCAGGGAATGTAAAGCCGAGCAATAATCTCTCCATTGCGGGCACTGCGAACCCTGCTATAAAGCTAACACTTGCAGAGCGACTTGAAGAAGGCAAACGAAAAGCAGCGCTGGGAGGGCAGGCTGACTTTGTTGGAGCTAGCAATCCAGAAGTAAAGCTATAATTACAGTAAGAATCACACGGAGGTGGCAAATATGGACTTTAAATCCGCAATAAATAGATTAAGGCACTATATACAACATAGCCCCGAAGAAATAGTGTACATATATCGTGATAAAGACAGAAATTGGAAATGTGAATCTACGCGTGACGTAAGTGGCAAACTCCATGAATGGATGCAAGATATGAGAATTATCGACCCTCTTGCGTCAGCTTTCACGGGATTAGACTTCCTTGACGACAATTATTCCGATGTCCATGATAGAGTATTCATATCGCGGCTATACAATGAATTTTTTGAAACCACTTACAGCGATAAAGAAAATGACGAAAAAATCCGTGCTATCCTTTACTGCTGCGATAAGAATATGACGCGGTTTTCATCTGAGGCTAAGGAGTATCTTACTACATTGGATAGGCCACTCGAAGCACTTTTTCATATGCCTCCACCCAGCTTTGACATGAGAAGTATCGAATATTCCACTTTATCTGACATGGTGAATATCGACCCCGGTCTGTTATATGATGATAGTAAGTTACTGGATTTTATTGACATCGTGGAAAACAAAGTAGCTCATTTGATAGACCCTCCTGAAAATCGCCGTATAGACTATAAAAACGTGCAAGACCAGATAATGGTAATAGATGGCTATAAAGAAATGGATAAAACCAATATAAACGGTAGGTTATTGATTATTGCTGAAAATCCTGAAGCAACGGAAGGCAAGCATAGATACATGGTCGGCGAGTATAGCATAAACAACCTTTTTGCAACGCTACGCACACAACATATTTGCACTACAAATGATTATTTCTATGCTTTAAGCGAATATACAAACATAGTACAGTCTAACATTCAATATGCTACTGCACAACGCGATACCCGCAACAAAGAATATGGCATAGATGAACCTATGACACTCACAGCCGACCATTGCATAAAAGATGGCCTTAAAGATAATTTAAAGGACAAGGTAATTATTATTAAAGCCGATGTATTCATTGCAGAGTGCAGCACAGCCGATTATCAACTACAAATATGCAAAGGCGGTTTTGGTGCCAACCCCAATGCCCGTGGCAGCGCGGTGATATGTGAAAATTTATTCACCGGTAAATCTTCGCGATTTGAGCGCGATGAGGTGCTTGGTGTAGCTGATGTGGACAAACTGCCGGAGTGGGCAGTGAAAAGAATTGCCTTGCTGGAAGCAATAAAAGAGCCTGATGTATTTGAGTTTGGCGGCTATCATTTCAAACCATATAAGTCTTTCAAAAAAGGCGAAACATCTCGGCAGCTTAAAGGTGATTCGCGCCCAAGGAAAACGGATGCTCAATATGCAATGCGAAATATGTCCACTGATTTAGACCTTGGGCTTTCAACATATGAATGGAAAAAAGCAGGCACCTATTATTCCAATGAGAAATTCTATGCCGCTTCCGGAAATAGTGAAGCGGATATTTTTTTGTGCCTAGAAAATGGCAAGCTATATGTTCCGGACGAAAACGAGCTTTTTCATTACAAAGAGCCGCTACTGAAACAGCAAGGTGTGCAAAAAGACCAAGTTATTGATGGCAAAAGTGCTGCCAATAGCAATTTAAGCAGCAAAAATGGGGCCGAAAAGCTAACTCTCCAAGAAAAAATGGAAAATGCTAGAGAAAAAATAGCCCAAAATGATGCCGCTAATATTTCTGCACACGGCACAGGGGTGAGCAATGATAAATCGCATAGAAACAATGATGAGGAGGTGCTGTGACAATGCCAAGTAGACTAAAATACTTCTCTGCACTAACGGACCAAATGGCAACAAATGTTGGTGCTAACCGCGAAAGCTGGATGAACTTCCTTGATACGGCAGCAAGGCTATATAAATACCCCTTCCCCGACCAGCTATTAATATATGCCCAGCGCCCGGATGCAATTGCTACTGCACCAATTGAAACTTGGAACGAAACTTTTAATCGCTGGGTAATTCGTGGTTCTAAGGGTATAGGGCTTATTGACGATACAGGAAACTATCCCAAAATCAGATATGTTTTTGATGTAAACGACACCGAGCCTTCTGCATATAGCCAATCCCGCCCTGTTCATCTATGGGAAATGCGCGAAGAACATAAAGCTGCCGTATTGGATGCTCTTGGCAAAATATATGATGATGTTTACGAAGATTCACTTATGGAATCCTTTGGCAACATTGCAGACCAGCTTGCAAAAGAGTATTATGATGATAATGAACAGGAAATCCGCTTTAATATCGAGAACAGCCTCTTTGAAAACTTTGACGAATCAACTCGCAGAGATATGTTCGAGGATATCCTATCTAACAGCGTTGCATATACCTTAGCCGCAAGATGCGGTATCAGCACCGCCGGTTTTCTTAATAATGCTGCATTTCACTTTATCCATGAATTTAACACACAGGATATGGTATTTGCTCTGGGCACCGCCACAAGTGATTTATCTCAGCAAGTTTTGCGGGATGTAGAAATAGCTGTTAAGAAATTTGAGCGCCAAAAATTAAATCAACAGCAAATGGCAGCCAGTCAAAGCCCCGAAAATGAGAAAAGCATCGCTATTGACCAAAACATCAGCCATGAGCAAAGCATTGTTAGCGAACAAAGTGCTGAAAATGTTGCCGGAAACGCTGATGTTGCACAAAATGCAGATAACAATCAAAATCTGAATGATGAAAGGAGCAGCGAAAATGAGCATGGCAATAACCTACACGCAAATCGGGGATTACCCACTGCCCGACCTGAAATTAAACGAACCGCCACAGGAGATAGCGGAATCTCTAGGCCGATACGCGAGAATGAGGAAAGCATTTCTCAAGGAACACAGGACAATAACCTACAACAAAATGCTTCTGAAAGAAACCTTATTTCCCCACCTTCGGGCGATAGAGGAAGCGGCAATACTTCGCATGGAGCAGGTGATGAACATTCTAACCGAGAGGAACACCCTTCCCAACAAGGCCACAGACCCGATGGGCTGGACGGCACAGATGAACACCTTGAAATCCCAAGCGGAGGAGATGGTGCTGAACGAACTGGTGTACGCTTATTAGATGAAGCCGGCGAAAAAAGTGCAGAACCACAATCAACTTTACAATCTGATGAAGATGAACCCGAAACGCCCCTTGCTCAAGAAGCAAAGACTTCTGAAACAGGGGGCGTTCCTGTTGTTGAGAACAATCAGGATGCTGAAATAAGCAAACAGCCTGCCGATACAATTAGCGCCGATTTTACTGAACTTCATGATATGCAAGATGGGCAGCACAGCTATTCCCAAAGTGGGAATAGGTCAGATATATCGCCGGCCCCTACATCACTTATCATGCCGGCATCATCTTCTGAACCAACACAACTTCCCGGCCCAACAGCCGAACTAAATGAATCTCTGACAAAATCATCTATAACAATTGACGAAATTGATGCCATCTTGCGTGACGGCGGCAATGATGCTAACTCTACTTTACGAATAGCGGCCCATTGTGCCAAGAGCCTGTCTAACGATGATAACGCTACATTTCTTCGTAGCGAATATCTTTCGGGACGTTATGACCGCGAAAAAAAACCCGGCAGTAAAGGCTACCAGTTTGGTTCAGAGCAAACCTCGCTATGGTTTGATGAATCAGGGCTTATTATCGGGCGCGGCAAATCTGCCATATCATCAAAAGATTATGTTCTTATCCCGTGGGAGCAGGCAGCCGAGCGCATAAAGCAGCTTTACGATTCCGGCCATTATGTTAGTCATGATGTGCTGGAAGAAGCCTTGTATAACGAGAGTAAAGAGCTGGGCAACAGAGTTGTAAGTCTATATCAGGATATTTCGCGCGGTGTCAGCGATATGGAACGGAGCCTTCGTAAAACCATGGATGATAGCCAGCGCGAGGTGATTAAGAAAAGCAGACGGCGGGGCTATATGATTTATGATTTGACAGAAATAAGTGATGCTGTTGATGATATCATAGAAGCATTTGAGGCCGCTGATGATGAGCAGAAAAAGTTGCTTGCAGATGATATCATGCGTCTATATGGAGATGTTATCGAAAAATCTATAGTGATTCCATCAGAATGGGGATTTGGCGAAGGTTATAATATAGCCGATGAGCGAGTTGCAAATTTATTACATAACAAAGGTGAGCTAAATGCAGATGAAATCAGGCTAGGCTTCGGATATAACGAGTATAGCGAGTATGCCAAGATTGTTAGTCGCCTTAGAAATGATGTTGCTGCTCTTGACCATGAACCGGATACACCCTTGCGATTTTATCAAAATCCTCGCCTCTTGCTTCGTAATCTTGAAAAAGCAGGCATACAGCCAAAAGGTTTTCCTGTTGCTGAAATAAAATCAGTAAATTTCATGCGCTTTATTACTGATGATGAAGTACAGCATTTCTTGACAAAAGGCAGTAATGTCAACGAGAGCAAGTTTAGAATATTGTCACACTTTCTCCATGACCACACGCCAAAAGAGCGTGTAGATTTTCTAAAAAATGAATATGGTCATGGTGGCAGAACTTGGCTTGATGGCTGGAGCAACGCATCTCCGGGCAAAGGTATACAGCTTCAAAGAAAAGGCTGCGAGGATGTGCAATTAAACTGGAATAATGTAACAAAAATGATTGGCGAATTAATATCGAATGGTCAATATATGACCCAAGAAGAGTTGGGGCGTGTTACGGCATACGAAGAACTAATCCTTGCTCGGAGCATTAAAAACTTTTATCGGGATTTACAAGGAGAATATCAATCGCCATTCCCCAAGGGCTCGGATTTCCAGTACCCCAAAGAATATGAGCGTGCTGCACTTATTGATTTTCTTGGCAATCCCGATAAGATTGATAAAACTCTCGTAGAAATGCGCTTTCTTTTTTCTTACACATCCGAAGATGATAGATACTATAATACTCGTAAAATTGGATATGAAAGGCTTTTGGCTTATCACAAGGGTACATATACTCTCTTTCCGGGTATTGAAAACATGCCCGGCCCCGATAATTCCAATATACGACCAACCGAACCCCCTGCATTGCCGCCGCCATCTGGCCCACAAGCACAGCTATCACTGTTTGATGATTTTGACCCAAGGCCGGTGCTGCCAAGTCCCGAGGAACAAAAGGCAAAAATTGAGCAGCCAGATGCGCCACCACTACAGTCTATTACACAAGAAACCGAGCAGCCTGCAATTGAAGAATCAGCGCGTGTTATTTCAAATCCAATAACTCAGGAAGAAATAGATGCTTTGCTATTAATTGTTGACTACGAAGATATGGAGCGTCTTGCGTCACAGATTTCACATAGCCCAAAGTCAAGAGAAACTGTTAGGCTTATACGTGAAGTGTACGGCGGCATTGAGGAATCATTGCCGCGCATTGACGATTCCCTAACTGACGACTATAAAGAATTTATCTATATGACCGGCGAAAATAACGGCTTATCTTTAGTTAGGGATGCGCCGTCAATTGACACCGAAAAGAATAAGCCTATTGCCGGTATACGCTTGGTTGAAGAAACAATCGACATGCCATGGACTGCTGTAGTAAAGCGGGTGTCGGAACTTGTCAATGATGGTCGGTTTGCCGTTGCAGAACAAGAAGCTATCACTATGCCGGAAAACACCATGGATGCCACAATTACGGAAGGTATAAATGAATCCCCGGAAGTGCCGTCCTATACAGTTGGTGATAGGCTTGAATATAATGGTACGCTGTGCGAAATAGACCGTATTGACGATTATATAAGGCTAAAAAACCTCGGAATCCAATCGGCTTATCCGATTTTTGACTTTATTTCACTACGGAAACAAGATTTTGAAAGTATGCTTATTGATGGCAGAACAGCAATTATTGCAATTGACCAAGATTTAGAGATTCCAAATGTAACTGAGGGGCCTGTAGAACTTGACTTTGATAACGTGGCCCAAATGATTTTGGATCGCGTGATGTTGGATGAGGATTTTTCCGAGGCGCTTGCAAATGCCCAGAGCCGAGGTGTGTTACGCAATCCCTTAAATACTGTTCTCGACAAGACTATCAATGCCCATGAGCAAGAAGAGCC
>Ga0123355_10009016_pt1 | contig 15121 bp, 7 predicted proteins | sample TergutEmb28metaG_3_FD_89872 | JGI IMG/M metagenome (GOLD analysis project Ga0123355, IMG submission 89872) | Embiratermes neotenicus P1 segment gut microbial communities from Petit-Saut dam, French Guiana - Emb289 P1 | ecosystem: Host-associated > Arthropoda: Insects > Digestive system > Gut ...
GTAACGGTCTGACAGGTGCCTCAGCAGGTAGCCGTAACGGTCTGACAAATGCCTCAGCAGGTAGCAGTAACGGTCTGACAGGTGCCTCAGCAGGTAGCCGTAACGGTCTGACAGGTGCCTCAGCAGGTAGCAGTAACGGTCTGACAGGTGCCTCAGCAGGTAGCAGTAACGGTCTGACAGGTGCCTCAGCAGGTAGCCGTAACGGTCTGACAGGTGCCTCAGCAGGTAGCCGTAACGGTCTGACAAATGCCTGACGCTGTATGTGCAGTTTTGTGCTCCTGATGATTGACGGAAAACCCGTCTGAAACATGTAGAGCGTCTTACAGAAATGAATAAATTTGAGAAACGTTGCATCTTTTGGTTGTACTCTGAGAATATATTAGCGATGCACGGAAATATGAATGTTAAATAAACCTCGTTCGATGACTCGTGTAATATGGCTTCCTGTCAGACAAGAGGTGCCTGGCGAGGAAGGGGTTCAATGTGTTTAAAAATGTATTTTGAAACACCAACATACTTTACTTGCAGAAATCCTTTGGCACGGTTCTGTTTCCTAAAGTAATGTTCATTATATCTTTGAAATAATTCAGGAACATAATTTCTATGAAGTGACAAAATTTTAAACATCTTCCTTCAGTAATGTCTTGGAGCTGTAGTTAAAACACGTGCAAAGAATTGGCTGTTTGTGCCAGAAGAAATAAGATTTTGCGGTAACGCGTATTGCAACTGAAAATGGCATACCACAGCAGTATGTTATGTTCTTCCAGCCGTTTATTTCACAAATGAAAATTAATGCAGAATGTCTGCACCTCGCAACACCTGTTGGACCTGAACGAGTTATTCTCTGGCACAGTAAGTCACTAGGTTTATAAAGATAATATTTTGAAGCAAAACACCTGTAAGCAAATACGATGTACATATGTGATCTAGTTTTCCTTAAATATGAATAAGAATTCTACAAGTACCAACCACGAAATATCGAATGAGTTATTTGAGATGATAGGTTGTTTCTACACCCAGGAGATTATGTTGTAACTCGACATCCATGTTTAAATTCGTTTGAGTCCAAAATTGTATGGCTGTGAAAAATTCAACTAAGGAACTTTAGCGTAATATGCGAGAGTCGCAGGTCTCATGAAGATGAATATTAAATTACTGTTTTCTGGGATGTCTTATAATCTCAAACGTACACATGCAAGAAACTACACGGCGTCACATCCCTCAATTTCGTAATTTCTGTATATCCATTTCAAATGACCTTTAATTTTATAAATTTTAAAATACATTAAGTCATAAATAGCCGGTCCCAGTGGCCGCGCGGTCTAAGGCGTAGGTTTACGGCCGCTGGCTTGCTGAGAGTGTGGTTTCGAATCCCACCGGGGGCATGGATGTCTGTCTGTTGTGAGTGTTGTGTGTTATCAGGTAGAGGTCTTTGCGACGCACTCATCACGTGTCCAGAGGAGTCCTACCGAGTGTGATGCTTCGTTGTGTGATCTAGAAACCTCAAGAATGAGGAGGCCATGGCCCGCGTTGGACCTCAGCGCCACAAAAAACCATAAATATTTGTCCCATTGGATATAACATCGTGCAGTCTGGTATAAATTTAACTTTCGACAAAGAAACTCCCACCATCTTCAAGGTATTCTTCCACTACGAAGGAGGAAATAAGTTCTTCAGCAACGTAGGTAGATTTTGACAAGAAAATACTGCGCCACGCCTTGAAGGAAGGCAGTCTCCTTATTCCCGCTGTAAGAAATTCAGACTCCCACACTAACTCAGTTTCCCGAAGTAGAGCAAAATGTGCATTTTCCCCGCATTGTATGAAACCCGAAGGCTCATTACCGCATTCACACGTGCCCGCCACCTGTCCCTATCCTGAGCCAGCTCGATATAGTCCATGCCCCCAATTCCCACTTCCTGAAGATCCATCTTTACCGAATCTCATGTCCCTCTTTCGTTGCTTAGGTCGTACCAAACTATCGGTCCAGGTCCGAGGTTTTCTGTGTGACCATATCGTAACATAAGACGTTTTTACGATGAGGAGTTGTTAGCACGTCGCCCAACCACCAAACTGCCGAACCCCCAAACTGGAGGACCACCCCTGTCGGCTGTCCGCGACTTCTTATTCAATATATTCGCAGCTACTCTCTATATTTGAGGCCGTTTCTCCATCCGCAACCTGAAAACACGCCATGTTTTGGTGACAGAGACCCGCTTATCACGGATCTCCCCATTACAAAATGTATTGTTTGAGGTCAGTAGCAAAATACTACATACTGTGAATATGCAGATATAGTTATTAATTTATTATAATATGATTATGTTTATCGAAGAGTTTACTTAGCATTTCAGCGTAGAAGCATAGCGAGGAGAGATTTGAAGGTAGTGAACCTGACCCTTTGAAAGGTATTCACCTCGTTCCTGGAAAGCCTGAGAAATCTTCACTAACGACTGTCAGTGTGTTAGGCGGGACTTGAACCAACCATCTTTCGAATAAGACAACATGGTTGTGAGGTTCTGTACTTTGCCCATCGTTCTGCATTCAACAACAAACTGGATCTTTGTCGTTCTTCAGGTTCAAGTGGGAAAGACACGTATTATAGTTTCGTTTCTTGGAACTACCCTCTGCCACGCTGTATGGTGATTTTGGACCATCTTGCAACTATGCACGCTCAGTCTGTGTCCGCATACAAAATTATTTGTGTACTTGCTGGCAGGAAAACCAAGGGCACGTGTTTGCCTGTATTTAACTGAGAACCGTGCTGCTAACATGTTGGTGGAAGTATGGCGCCATTCATCTTTAATCTCGCCAATCGGTGGAAGTGATTGATTAGATTAAAGCCCCGGTCGCTTTATCCCCAGGAAAAGCGCTGCCACTGGTTTTGGCTTAAAAGGCTGGGTGGCAAGAAAAGCCGGTCTGAAAACTTTCAAAGAAAGAAAAATGTTAGCCCCTGCCTGATGAAGTATCCACAATTCTCCGTGCTGCAGATTAATATTCTGTTCAGTATACACAATTCGAACTGTCGTCTTTATGTTCACCAATACTTACTTACTCCATGGTGCAGAGTCCTTCTTGAGAAGCTAACTGGTTTGCAGCTAGTCAAGAAATTCCCCGCATTTCACGGAACCCGAAAGCTCATTACCGCACTCACAAGCATCCGCCACTTGTCTCTATCCTGGGCCAGCCCAATCCAGTCCATATACCCACATCCCACCTCCTGGAGATCCGTTCTAATATTATCCACCCATCTATGCGTAGGTCTCCCCAGTGGTCTCCTTCCCTCCGGTTTCCCCACCAAGACCCTATACACCCCCCTCATCTCACCAATATGTGCTATAAATAAAAAAATAAATAGGAATTTTGAAATGCACATAAACGTAACTTCGTGTAGGAACAATGAAACAGTTTTGTTATTTACAGTCCAGCCGTCGCACTGGTATGAGTAAATGCAGACTGTCACTTCAGATTGAGCCGCTTAAACAGGACGAATGATTATCTAAGTCCGAAGTTAAATATTTTATGAGATTTGACAGATATCAGACTGCAAGCTTGTTAACAAGTATATTGCTGTCGTACTGAATTTATCGTCCCCTGTGTATTAACTGTGACAAGTGTCGCAACAAATAGAGCGGTCGATGAAACATGTAGCTACATCTGAATATAGACACAGCACGTTTAGCACTTACACCAGCGGTACTGCGAAGTTTCTAAATAAATATGTATTACACAAGTGAGCAGGAGGAAGAGAAAATGGAGGGAGTCGTGATTGGCGCTACATTTGTTTAAGTAGGAACACAAAAATTTGTCGCTGAAAATTCTTATTCAGTACCCAGTCATCATTCTCGTATGTGTCGGTTCGTGACAAGGTAAAGCAACAGGAAGCGTATTCCTTTGTAATTATGCTTGAGAGAGAAGCTAAGCGGTGCGTTTACCATAACTGCATGGTAAAATTGTGGGGGGGTGGGGTGTCTGGATGAGAACCATGAAGATAAACGTGGAAGTGTAGCCAACGCCCGAGATGGCGTGTACGTTAAATACAGGGTTATTCAAAATGATTGACGGGGTACAATTATCCAGCGGCAATTCCGCACCAAATTCGGGAAATAACCACCATCTGACAATTCCATTCGAAGGTGGTATGCACAGTTTCAAGAGCAATGGTGCGTGTGTATCCCGGAACAGAAGGTACGAATCAGAACAGCCACTGAAACCATCACCGCTGACATGCTACAAGCAGTTTGGAACGAACTCGATTATCGTGTTGATGTTTGTAGAATCATAAAGGATGCATATATAGAGCACCTGTAAGGTATGTAACAAAAACTTGGAGTGTTGTTCTATTAAATAAAAAACACATATACTCCTATCTCAAGTGTATTGTGTATGACAAGTTGTTAAAACCCCGACAGTCATTTTGAATAACCCTGTATATCCAGTGAAATAAAGTATTTCAGACGTATTTACAGTCTACATACAGAACTGGACGCAGTTTATGGATGACTGTTCTATGTCGTTTCTCACGCCTTTTCTGTGGAAGCATGTAGTTTACACCTTTTGAGAAAGGTGACATCTCTATGTTCGAATCAGTGCCATTGGAAGGATGAAGACACCTTTACCCACCGTGCTAATTCAACATAAATCAGAGTTAGGAAGGAAATGGGAGAGGTGCAAAAGTAATGTAGGACAGGAAGAAACGGTGAAAGACGAAAATTATTCTCCAGTAAATGTCAGCAGACCTCTCCCCTGGAATTTATTTACAGCTTCAGCTATTGTTACGAATCATTAGTGAGAATCTACAAGAGAATTAGTATACTTTATTCGTACCCAATTCTATCACCAATCTATTGGTAGCAACAGTTTGAAATGTCGTGTTGCACATAGATAACAATGAAGAGATTATGACTGATCTTTGTTTACTGACGTAGAAAGCAATGAATATTTTATTCTGCCTTTAACGTTGATATATATTTCAGCTTCTGGCGTACTTTCAGTGGAAACTTCCTAAATAAGGAATAATACGATTACGTCACCCGACACATGTCTGCGCTTATGTGTACTAACACAAGAGGTACTCAAGGCGATGAATAATGTCATCGTATATCTCTGGTTTGTGATGTCTTGTAGTTTCGTGAATAGGTACCAATAGTTCTGAGCAATAGGCTTACTACAGCGTCTCAAACTTGAAGAAAGTGGCAGCATGTTCCTCCAAAATAATGGTAACATTATCATATTACATAGTGTTACATCTATGAGAGTTATTATCATGGTAAATTTTCTTGCTCTGGTACAACAATTGCTTCTTTATCCGAAGAGGAAAGCGGTTAAAATATTTGCTCTTTGCTACGATATTCAGGAGTAAAAATTGTGTATTGGATTTTCTTGTAGAAGTGTGAGATTTAATAGCCGAAGTGCGGAACAATGTAATGCATCCTGTGTTACGTTTTTGTTGGAATTCGGGTTGTTTACACGGTACGTAAATTTTCATTTGCTTTCGTTCGCAAAAGCGGTAATCAACTCTGTCGTTACTATTGCAAATTAGCTCTGTTTAAGATGTATTCCGATTGCGGTGTGATGTGAATTACTAACGACTTCCGTTTGAAACGGAACAAGGGCATTGGTGCTTTATGTTTGGATTTAGCCTATGTAATGGCTCTTTTTAAACCACATATGTTGAATAGCCGCTATCTTATTTAAATACCATACTGTTGGATCGCTTTCTGAATCTCATTGTTTTTGTACATTGAAAGTCATTGTTACGTTTTTATTCTAAGATTGTAATCTTAATAACTAAATTTTTAATACATGTCTATTCTAACTCTTGGGTCACCCGGTGGCGCAGTTGGTTGAGGCACTGCGCTACAAGCCGGAAGGTCGTGGGTTCGATTCCCAATGGTATCATTGGAATTTTTCATTAACATTATCCTTCCGGCCGCACTATGGCCCTAGGGTCGATTCAGCCTCTAACAGAAATGAGTACCAGGAATATTTCCTGGGGGGTAAAGGCGGCCGGTGCATAGGACTGACAACCTTACCACCTTCACGTGCCGATTGTCTTGAAATCTGGGAGCCTGAACCTCCTGGAAACCTTTGGGCCTGTCCAGGCCTGTAATGGGATTGCTTTACCTATTCTTACTCTTGACGCCATGTAAGCCTAGTTGTTAAAAATGTTCAGCTCTCCCGAGGAGCCTGCCGCTACTGTTGACACCGAAGAGGACGGAAGCACCTGAACCTGCCCACCCAACAACATGACGTCACATCCCTAAAGACTAATGTTTACAAACACCGAAGCGAAAATCTCAAATTGAAGCATGTTTTTTTAAGTTACTGTCTTCTGGGGTGTGAAGATTTGTAGCCTGATAGACACGTTCCGTCTTTTCTGCGTAGCCTCGTCCATCCATCTACCCATTGGCACACCCTAGGGGGGGGGACATAGTACCCACCCCCACCCCCACCCAAGGCGAAATTAAAAAAAAAAACAACATATTTTGTAGACGACAGCCTTTGCGTGATTTGCGCTTCAACTAAAATCAGCTACCGAAGATGACTAGTGCATTGGAATGTTGACAAATATAAAACTTAAGAATGTGTCGATTCTTCCGTTTTCAGTTACTTTTAATTTCTTTTGTAACCCAACTAAATGTCGGCTCGGAGATTTTGATATGATTTTCTTAACATGATTTTTAAAATCAAACATAGGTTATATTTAGTCTCAGGGTTTTCCTTCCCCCTCCCAACCGCAAAGAAAATTTCTAGCTGTGCCTATGCATTACCTTACACTATAGATTGTGGCATGTTGCTGCTGAATCTTGGTACCTGTCTACCAGGCTATACAACACAACATACCAGACAACAATCAGCTTTGTTGTCGCCTTCATGAAAACCTGTAATCGCAGCATGTTTCTAGCATTACCGTCTTCTGGGATATTACGGCTTGTCTTTTGGTAGGAATGATATTGTACGAATGTAATTTTAAGAAAGCTCCATTCTAGTAAACAAGCACAAAAAACTGTCACTTGCGTACTCAGAATACTACTTCGTTTCATTTCAGTGGTGATGCAAGATTTCACCGTGAGTGCCTCCGGCAGCGCTGTGACCAGAGGCAATATGGCAGTCTTGCGCTGTACAGTTCCGAGTTTCGTCCGTGATTTTCTCAGTGTAACATCATGGCTCCAGGATCAGAAGTTCAACATATACCCATCCAGTGACGGAGGTAAAGATCATCCAAAAATTCTAAACAACAATAAAGTGCAAATAAGTCAGCTGCTCTTCCAATTCAAACAAAATATTGGTAACGACGAGGGACACTAAAATTTTTAAAGTAAATTTCAGACTCTACTGTAACTTACGCCAGTCCCAGTGGCAGCGCGGTCTAAGGCGTAGGTCTGTGGCCGATCGCCTGCTGGGGTGTTGGGTACGAATCCCACCGGGAGCATGGACGTTTATCTGTTGTGAATGTTGTGTGTTGTCAGGTAGAGGTATCTGCGACAAGCTAATCACTCGTCCAGATGAGTCCTACCATCTGTGGTGCGTCGTTGTGTGTGATCTAGAAACCTCGTGAATGAGGAGGCCCTGGCCCTCTGGGGGAGGGGAGGGGGGGTCCGCGCCAAAAACAAACAAACAAACTCTAACCTACAAAACGGGTCATAGTGCCACTTTTTTGTTAACTTAAAGCGTAAGATTTGTTTTGACGCTGTGGCATAAATTCTTCAACCTGTAACTAACCTTCATGGCCCATTTTCATTTCACCGGTTGTCGTAATTTAGTATCTGGAGTAGTTAAATCAGAATCATCATCACCAGCTGCTGTGCTGTCTTCAGTCTGCTATTGACTGTTTTGGACATTTGGCCTATCAAGGGTGACATTTCTTTTAATCACAAAGCTTCGGCAAATGATATGCTTTGCTTCGTCATGTGGCATAATCCAAAATCACTCTTCGTACAAACCACAATGTGAGGGTTGTTTGACCGTGCATCTTCCTCATGAAATAACTTGAAATGCCAACTTGATGCAACAAGGTAATTTTATTGATGTATTCTTAGCTCGACATGTTTCGGGTATATACGCCCATCATCAGGAGCATTGGATGTTGTGTTGCAGCAAATGATTTTCTGCACCGAGTTTTTGGATGGGTGGTGGTCTTGAGAGCCGCTGTGTAGGTCGTGTGTACGGTGCGGATGTTGCCGCAAGACGCACGGCACCATCCGCACCGTAAACACGACTTACGCAGCGGCTCTCAAGACCACCATCCATCCAAAAACTCGGTGCAGAAAATCATATGCTGCAACTCAACATCTAATGCTCCTGATGATGGGCGTATGTACCCGAAACATGTCGAGCTAAGAATACATTAATAAAATTACCTTGTTGCATCAAGTTTGCATTTCAAGTTAAACCACAACGTCCTGATGGATTTCGGAAACAGTCCGCTGTTCAAGCTGTCTTTAAAGAAGAAAGTTTCGGTTACTATACTAACTTTCCTTAAGTACGTTAGCCGTCTCCCACATACTTTAGGCTACATCAGCATACAGCACAGTTATACAACTATTCTGGAAATAAATGTGTAAATTTTAAATATTTAACTCTTTTACATATTGTAAACTGTGCAAAAAAATTGGCTAATTTGGATTTACGCAGTATTGTTTTTATTTGATTCTCTGGTGAAGGTCCCTTGCGGATCGAAACATGTAGGAACATTCAGTGTGCCATTCGAAGTAACTAAGAAACAATTTTGTGCATTGTGTTGGCTTAGTGTCGTGAATTCATTATCGATAATGGACGGAATGAACAATACAAAGTTTCAAAAAACTGTTTCCTTTTGTTTCACCACGTGTACACCGTCAACATAAACTTTGAACGTCTCAAAAATAGACGCATAATTCATCACTGTGCGTCTCTCTCTCTCTCTCTCTCTGTAATCTTCCTGTCCTGCCTGTATACTTGCTTTGATTACATTTTCTAGGAAATTATTTCATCGCAGATTTCCTTTATCGAAAAATAAATCTTTATAAATAAAGTGCTGTGTATGGAATGCCGAATGCCTTCCGTGTTCTCTTGATTTTGACGTTACTAATCTGAACACTCATGGGTCACACAATTAGCGACTTCTTCCACAAATCTCATTCCTGTTATTTTCAAGCTTTGATGTACTTGTATTGTTCAGTTTCAAAATTCTGTGCTTGAATATCTTGAAGATCTGTCCGCAGAAGAGAGATATTACAGTAATTCAGGTGTGCACAAATCCGTAGCACCAGGTTTCCCAGGCGAATGATGCAGTACTGTCGCACCTAATATTCGTGAGCCCTCACTAAGTTGCTTCTTATCACCTTTCTGGGGGTCTAGAATTTTGAAGTTGCTCCCTGATTTCTGGGAAATTTTTTACCTCTCTACTACTTCATTGCCCATTGTTATATTTTCGTAATCATCCTTTTAACAGCGCTTCACATACATTGAATGTGAAGTCATTTCGTGATGACATCGGCAAAATATATGAAAGTTATGTTTAAATCAGCATATTTTGTGGTATTTGTTAACTTGACAAACCGTAGTCTGGTCCTTATTTGCGACGTTCCTTTGAAAAAGTCAACTTCTGAGACTTCTTGTACGTGTTTTAGTGTAAATTTTTTGTCCAGTAGTTTTCTTTTTCGGTGTCTGATTTTTCGCAGTCACAAGCGCACAAGGGTTTTATGTTCCCAGTTGTGCTGGAGCGGTTTATGCATTAAATACGCGAATCCACGGTAATACATAACAGGTCGGTTATCTCTATCAATGTATGTACATTGTATATTCTTTAAAAAGTTGTGGTAAATAAGCATTTTGCTATATACCATTACCCTATTTGAAGTTCAAGCCGGGTATTTTAGGACGCGTTCTTTTTTAAGAATACGTAGGCTTGCATAATAATAATAATAATAATAATAATAATACGTAGTCGAAAATGATTTATGTTAGAAAATGCGGGCAGAGTTTGGGAGATTTCACTAGGATTTTCACATCATATTACTTTTAATTGTGAAATAGAACATTCTGTTAATTATCTGCGACGAATATTGTCACTTTTTAAATTTAGATGAATAATGATCAGTAGGTTACACGTTATTTTGTTTGCTTCTGTTACCCCTTCAGATACTGCAAATAAAGTTTTGTAAAGTGATGGATTTATTTCCACCATACCCGCAACATGCGCAGAATCCCTTTATGAAGTTAGCACACTACAGCACGCCACATACGCATTCAGAGACGGGAATTCATATGGACGCCATGTCGATCTAACAAAGAAGTGCAAAAGTCTTATTCTACATGGCAAACTTTTCAGAATCAATTGCTTTCGTCTATTTTACGAAGGTCTGTCTATTGCGGAATTTATTCAAGTTAAAATTAATAGGTGATAATTAATGATATACACACGGATTGACCTGTCTCGAAAATCACGGAGACTAGTCTATTGGTTGGACAATGGAGGAAAGGGGTTCGATTCCTGTCAGGAAGAAGAAACTCTTCTCGTCTCGAGAGCGTCCATTCTAGTTGTGCACATCCAGCCAATTATTCAGTGGGCCCCGGAGTCTTTTTCGCCAGGAATAAGTGACTGGTGCGTCCAACTACCATTCTCATCTAGTGGTGCAGTTAAGAATGTGTGGAGTCCTTTGTGTTCATGCCTCGGTGCTTAAACAAAGAGATGAAAAATTCTACGATTCTCGAAAACTTAGGGAACTACTCACCCAGCGTCGCAGCGTCATATAATACACCCTGACAATTCAGCGGTACCTCTGTGATAATCTGAAATGGCGCATGCACCAGGATGATGTTTCATTGTTTTATGTGCATGGTACAGAGTGTCGCTGTCTGTGGCATGTCTCATTTATCGCCTGTTTTCATTTAGCACAATACACAGTTCCGAAGCAGGGCAGTTCGATTTTGAACAAGGACCATTCCCAAGTTTACTGCTGTTTACTGCCAACTAATTGCCTAGTGTCAGGTCCAGCAGAAAACACTGCATAGCACATAAAACCTCCTGTGACTGTTTGAATACGTTCCGTCAATAGTCACTTAACTATAGAACAACAATTCGGTAAGGGCTGGCTCCTCACACCGACGGCAAATATGTTCCTGTATAATATTTATTTTATTTACATATTTATTTTCTACACTGACTACGGGCTGGAAGGTCCGGGATCGAATTCCGGCGGGGACGAGATTTTCCTCCCGTCCAGACCGGCCCTGGGGCCCACCCTGCCTCCTGTAAAATGGGTACCGGGTCTTTCCCGGGGGTAAAGTGCGACCGGGGCGTGCTGCTGACCACTCACCCCCTCCTAGTGCCGCAGTCATGGAAGAGTAGAGCTATAACTCTACCCACTCTCTGGGCCACACCGGGTCTGTAACGGGAACACTTTACCTTTTTTTTATTTATTTTCTACAATAAACACATTAATTAATAAATAAATTTCTTTAGAATGTCACCAACCACATGGCTTCGCATCCAAGAAGACGTCTCAAAAATCACGTCTTTGGGAAAATAAAATTTTAAAAACTGTGATTATACTAGCCAACTTTTGTATGGTCTGAGGTTTCCACGCCAGTAAGTACAAAGTAGGGTCGTATTAGCTAGGACAAAGTGTAATTTGATAAATAAGTACGAAGGTTTCGGAGGATGTTTCTCCCTCCATTTCCTCCCAAAAATGTAATGCATGAGGTACTTCAGAAACGTTTGTACCTGGATACCAAACTACACAGCGTCACATCCACTGACTTCATCAGAATGTCTCTTCTGCTTAGAAGGAAGTGTAATGGAATTTTTTCAGTTATCTTTTAATTAGTAACCCCGAGCTTCAGGGGACAGGTATATGTACCTTGGAATACATAACTGTCTAAATACTGCCGAGATGAAGTACACTAAATACTAAATAATAGTACCAAGAATTGATTGATATGCATGGCACGGCTTGAATAGTTTTGGGTAAGACTGTACTCGTCGTGTCTGCAACTGTTTTAATTTGAAAGTTAGTTACGGTGAGGAACTTAGTACAGTTAATGTAATTAGGCCCTACTTAATTTTGGCGTCAAATATAACGCAAATCTTTTAGATGAAAATGGGTTTCACTTTCCCTATGTTGATAAATACCTCCCTTATTCGATTAAGAACTAGTAACAGGATAGGCAGAATATAATTTAATTGTCCAGAGATTAGCTTATTGGCAGCAAAAATAATCATCATGAACGCGAAGTCCTTGCAGTAGTTTACAGTCACTGCTCATAAATCTGGAACCTGACACTCACATCATTAGCACTCTCCTGTGCCATTGATTGAAGTCGTATCTACAAACTTTTTTTCCCAAAATATTCGTTCAGTTCACTCATTGCTTTCAAAATAGCACACTGCTCTATTATCATTAATCTCTCAATCTCATTAGTCATTTAAATCGACAGATTCACCGATCGGGAATTCCATAACTCCGTTCTCAAAAACCAGTCGCTTTAGATTCCACCATCACCACATTCACCTAGTCGACATGTTAGCTAGAAATCTGATTTGAAATCCTAGTGTCATTTTGAAACCGAGTTTATGCAGTGCTCATTTCAGTCAAAAATATAAAAGGCTAAGACCTCGTATTTTGTCTTTAACTTGTGTTTATTAGCAATCAGAGTTTTAGGAGGGGGTGGGTACGTCAAAACACAACTGCCTTTGTATCTGTTTTATCAGGCCGACGACATGTTTCGGTCACTGTGGGCCATCCTCAGGTCACAAAAATGTATAATGAGGAAAAACTATACAATGTAAGATCATTAGTTGTGGTACATATTCTGAACTTTCAACAACGGGGATGATGCATCTAAGGATTAATCAGAGTTTTGAAATTTACCGAAATATGTTGCGGAATGTGTCAGAAGACCGAAGGTCTCAGTCCGCCCTCAGGCAGTTGGACACCAATGGGCATGTTAGTATTGTTGTAAAATAGCTGTTCTATTTCTCCAACAGTAACATAATTATAGTAGTTCGAGAAGTGTTATAGAAGGCCCGTAATATCATATTTAACTATTCAGAGCGCAGTGATTTGCTTAAGCACAGCTAGATTTAACACTAAAAGCTTTGCACTTAGCTCACACATTGCAATACTCGTATTTGTTCCGATTGACTGTCACATCAAAGGTGCAATACGTAATTTTATACGTAGAATTCATGGTTGGTGTTTCTAGTGGAAGCACACGTTGTGCTTTGTAATGTACGGACTTAATCATCATGTAAAAGCGAGATTCGTTGTAGTGTTTAAACTTCTAAACGCCGAATTAAGTACCGTCTGCCATTTGTTGGCATTATTAAGAGCTCACCATATTCTCCACGTTAGCAGGGTAAGGGTTAGAGGGTAAGTGTAGTAAGATTGAGACACGTTTTGTTTGAGTCATTCCGTTGTTTATGATCGAAATTAAATAAAATTATTTCTTTCGTGAACACGATATATTTTATAATTTCGAACTGTAGTAACTGTAAGTCGTTGGCGTTTGGAATTTCTTTTCAGTCTTTCATAAGTTCTATAGATTTTGTACCTCAAATCGACCAAAGGACACGTTCCTTCAAAATTTCAGTTACATATTTTGTTTCCTTATACACAATAGCAACAACAGTAGCAGCAGAAGCTTAATATTTCGTTGATTTCTTGGTTGGTTTTAATCCTCCACTAGCCATCATCTGTTCTAGTAGGACCAAATATTTTCCTCATGATCCTTCTTTCGAAAATCGTCAGTTTATTTATCATATTTTCTTTAAGTACCCATGTTTCGGCAGCATAAGTTACTGTTGGGCGAATTAACGTGTTATAAAGTTGTAGTTTGATATTTCGGGATATTAATTTTGATGTGAATAGTATTTTTATGAACATGCACAGGTGCGCGAGACGGCCACCTATAGGTGTGATGATACCAGAGGCTGTGCAATGCAATTTTGACCTCCTGATGATGAGCACATGTGCTCGATATATGTAGAGGCATGAAATAAACTAATTTTAAAACAAAAATTTTGTACATCAAGTTGGTTAATTACTGAGATAAATATACTGAGATGCACGGTCAGCAAAACGTCAAAAAATGGCATACCATATTTCCTGCTGCTATTCTTTCTGTAATTTCCTCCTCAATAGAGTTTTCAGTATTCACCATTGATCCCAAATATTTAAGTGAATTTACTTTTTCAAACTGCTCTTCTCCTGTATTTATGCAGGTAGTCTGGAATATTTTCCTGGTACAATATAGGTATTTGGTTTTATTGTTATTTACTATTAGTCCAGCACTTAGCGCCTCATGTTTCAGTTTGCAGAAAGTGTAAATTAAGATTTGCTTTGTTCTTCCAATTATTATAATGTCATCTGCGTAGGTCTTATGTACCCTGTTCCCTTAATTGTTGAGAAGTAATTGAAGTTTCTGCTGCTAACGTTGTTGTTAATCCAAGTTAAAGTTTGAAATTAAAATTATCTGTTATTTCTTCCTTAAGTCAATGAATTTATACATTGGTTATGTTATGTTTTTAATGATAAGAAATAGAGCATAACATGGCAGGTACTTTGTTGTCTTATCTTGATGATTTTATGTTGTAAGTGTTAAATAATTTTTTATTTAAGTATTTGTATTTATTGTGAATTTCTAGTTTAATCTCGCATTTTCTGTAGATAGAACGATGACAGAAAGGGCTTGAAATTATAAACAGCGAGAATGTTTGAAAAATATTTTAGAATAATCACCTACAATATTGTCACAGACAGTATTGTAACTTAATAATATTATTGTATTATTATTGTAAGCTTTAATAGGGTACTTCTACCATTTTGTCTTACGCGAAATGATGATGATGATGATGATGATGATAATAATAATAAATATTTAGTCATCTATACAACTATATAAATATTTAGTCATCTATACAATTATATAAATATTTAGTCATCTATACAACTATATAAGTATTTAGTCATCTATACAACTATATAAATATTTAGTCATCTACACAACTACTACGTATATAAATATTTAGTCATCTATACAGCTCTATAAATATTTAGTCATCTATACAATTATATAAATATTTAGTCATCTATACAGCGCTATAAATATTTAGTCATCTGTACAACTATATAAATA